>OMEW01000687.1_pt1 | contig 17063 bp, 17 predicted proteins | sample 1645471 | NCBI WGS metagenome assembly OMEW01 (sample SAMEA103958126, study PRJEB25191) | human gut metagenome | reverse complement strand
GTGTTTTTGAACGTGAGGTAGAGCACCTACAGCCTCGAATTATTATGGGCTTCGGTGAAATGGCCGAAGAGTACCTGGGTGATCATAAAGTTGAGTCCATATTTGTGGAATCCGGGTGTATACGTACTTCCCGTAAAATTAAGGGGAGGACGTATGATTACATTACTTCCGTTCATCCCTCATGGTGTGTAGGTCAGTTAGACCCCAACGCTTTGGGCATTGTTTACGATGACATTGAAACTGCGGCTCTCTACGTGAAGAAGGGAGTCGATCTTCGTATTCCCGATATATTTGAAAGCGTTCTCTTGAAAACAATTGAGGACGTAAAACGTGTTCTCATTGAGTTAAAATCAAAGGCTACATACATAGCAGTGGATACAGAAGATTGTAATCTTCATCGTGTCTACAACAACCGTATGCTTAGTGTGCAGTTGTGCGCAGATGGGCATACAGGTTATGTTATACCTCTCCTTCATTATGACTCCCCCTTTGTCGGTAAAGATGTTGAGCGTGTCATCAAAATGCTCAAGACGTTCTTCACTACCAAGAAAACAAAGTGTAAGGGCTACGTATTCGTCAACGCGAAGTACGATTACCACCAGTTTTTTCGGGAGTTTCATATCTTCCAGTTCAATGCTCCCATTATTGACTGCTCGTATAATGAGTATTGCCTAGAGGAAAACCTCGCACGTATTGCTCAAACCAAGGTATTTCCTAATCGTCAAGGCCCGTATAGCCTGTATACGATGTCCTATAAAAGGGGATTCACGTATTACAAAACTACGGGTTCAAAAGAGCGCAGAGACATTCTTGAGAAAATTCCTCTTAGTGAATGGGAGGGTTATGCTGGAGCCGATGCTGTAGCGACTTTCAATATTTGGAAGTCTCAGTTGAAAAGAGCGAAAGCTTTGGGTGTTCTGAGTGATTTCAAGAAAGAAGCGATTACGTTGTTCAACCATAAGGTACGATCTATCGTATATACGGAACACTGCGGTATGGCTACGGATACCAACGTGCTTCGGGATCTGTACAATCCAAGAACATCTGTTTTGTTACGAGCTATGGATGACATCGTTCGAGAAATGAATGCCATGCCTTCTGTACAGGCTTTAAACAAGCGTATGCAGAAGTCTTCTATTGGTTTTTCCGGCTCATTTCTTGGAACCGTTAATGCGTTTCAACCAACAAAGCGTATTCAGTTGGAAATGTTATTCTTTGACATCCTAGGCTTGGAGCCATTGGGCGATAAGCTGAGTGTGGATAAGGCATTCCAAGAAGAGTATAAGAAAAGTGTACCCGAAGTCGCTAAACTTGCAGAGTACAATGAGATTGCCACTTTACAGAAGATGTTCGTAAAGCCTATTTACGAAATGATGACTCCGGGTACCGCACTATCCTCTCCTGACTTCTACGTGGATAACCGTATTCGTCCAACGTTCAGAACCGATGCTGTAACATCACGTCTGCGTTGTGAAAAGCCGAACCTTCAACAACGTCCGGCACGAGGATCACGAATTGCACCTATCCTGAGTATGTACAACTGCAAACCGGGACGTGCTATTGTCAAACTTGACTTCTCAACGTTTGAAGTCCGTGGCTTGGGCTTCATTAGTCAAGACGACAATATGGTCAAGTTGTTCCGTGAAATGCACCGTATCAAAGAAGACTTCCGAAAAGACCCGTATGTATACGCAGAAGAAGGTTACACTTCCAAGAAGGAACGTCTTACAACTTCGTTGAAAGCCTTGAAGAAAAACAAGTCTGCGTACAAATTACTTGATGGCGACCAGAAGAAAGAGGCACTGAGTAAGCTGGAAGAAGAAATTTCAGGCCTTGAGAAAGAGCTTGAGCAATTGGAGTACGATTACAAACATAACCCCATTAAGTTGTCTATGGAAGTCCGTAAATGGAAGACTGACTTTCATAGACGTAGTGCGGCTCTTTTTAACAACATCTCCATTGAGGAAGTTAGCCCTAGTCAACGGCAGGGTGCTAAAGGGTTTGTTTTTGGATCGATGTATGGTCGTGGTGAACAAAGTATTGCCAACGAACTGGGCATTTCCTTGGAAGAAGCCACTGCAATCAAAGCCAAGTTCCAAGCTAATATGCCTGACGCTACGGGTTGGTTGGAAGCCAGTGCTGACTATGCGTCCAAGCATTTGTGCGTCAAGTCTCCTTTAGGTACAATTCGTCACCTTTGGGGTTACTTGCGGGGTGAGAAGGGTATCACATCCAAGATGGATAGGTTGGCGCAGAACTCCATCATTCAAGGTATGTGTTCAAATATGACCCTTGTTGGCATAAGCCACCTCTTGGATTTCATCTTCGAGTGTAAGAAGGCAAAGTATCAAACTTCGGATGACGAGGCATGGTTCACCACGAATATTGTTCATGACTCTGCGGAAATGGAAATCCCTATTGAGGACGTGTTCTTTGTGTGCTTGAACTTCGAGGAGTACTTTACGTCTAAGCTCGAAGCTGCCATACTTGAAGAGTTTGGTTTTGAAATCAAACTTCCACTTGAAGTGGACTTCACCGTGGGCTCTACGTATGCCAACACCAAAGACTGGGATGGAAGTAAGCTTCATTTGAAGAAATTGCAAAAGTGGGTTATCGAAGAATGTGGGAAGCGCGATGGTGTTGATTACTCACATCTCTATAAAAAAGCCATTCGCAAGAAGCTTAGTGATTTTATAGGCGATGACGAGGCAGCCTAGTAAATCTTTTATGAAGGAATAGTTTTGATGGTAAAGAACACTGGTGAGGTTAAAAGTAGGTCTAAGGAAGGCCTTCCATTGCAGTGCAAGTCTTGCGGTTTTGCTGGTTTTTTCCTAAGGTAAAATCGCAAGCTACGCACAAACTAGTTCGAGTGAATCTATATGAGTGCCCTAAGTGTGGAGTTAAAGTGGCAATACCTATAAGTTAGGGGGAGGCTCATGTGCAATATTTCTAAGGACTACGTGCTACAGAACGGTAGCCCGTGTACAGCCGTTTACGTAAACGATGGGGCTGATTGGTTAACCTACATAAATTCACTATTCGATCCCAGTCAAAATGCTGTTAAAATTGATAATAAATGCCCTAGGTGTGAAGCCTATAATTTCCAACGTGTTCCAATTACGGAACTGATTTGTTTCCGCTGCTTATCGTGTGGGCACCTTGTTTATGTCGTTTATTCGTAAAGGAAATCCTATGACACAGAAGCAGTTAGTGTCCAAAATACTTGCCCTACAAGCTCGTCGCAAGAAATGCCGCGAATGCCTACTATGGGGTAAAACAACAGTGGTTGCGGAACTTCTGTACAAGAAAGGCGATTGCGATGTTCTCTTCATGGGAATCAATCCGGGTAGAGAAGAGGCAAAGCGGGGTATTCCTTTTTGTGGGCCGTCGGGCAAAATATTGCGCAGTACTATGGCTGATCTTGATTTTACGGGCATCAATGTCGCATTCAGTAATGCTATTCTCTGCTCGACTTCCAACGAGCGAGACATCCCCGGTATTCCTGAGTGTATAGACCACTGCAATTTCTTGGTGATGAAAGTCATCAAGTATTTGAAACCTAAAGTCTTAGTTGCTGTGGGTCGGTCATGCGCTCAATACGTGTTCAATCTTAATGCTCCCATAACTGTTATTTCAGGCACGCATCAAGTGTGGGAGTTTAAAGGAGTACAGTATCCTGTTATACCTATAATGCACCCTGCGTCGCTTTTGTACTCACCTAGTGATAGCGGGAAACGTTCGTTTCAACGCGCACTACGTGAAATAAAGAATACCATTCTGAACGTTTAGCTACATGGAGTCCGCAATGAAAATAACCGTTTTAAAGCAGTTCAATGCTGTGGGCATTCGTATTCTCGTGAATGATTTGAACTCTATTGACGAGTACCTTAGTTTGTTTGGCATAGAGTCCTATTTTGAAGACACCGACTTTCTGGACGTGTATCATGACATGGAGTCTTACCGTAAAAGGCTACCCGGCATAAATCAACTCACTATGCATTCACACATTCACTGGGGTAGCAGCTTTGACCTATATTGCGTACAGGTCTTTTCACCTAATGTTTCTACGTATACCGTGAAGTCCGAAGTGCGTGATATGTCTCCTACGGGCCGTTACATTCTCACCGTCATGTTCTCTGCTGACATTACGAACAGCATCGTCGAGAATGTCATCCGACGTTGCAAGGATGTCTACAATGAGTTCCGCCTCATTGAAAAGTGGGAAGACGATGAGAACATAGATAGTGATGAAGTTGAGGACTAAACACTTGTATAGGTGAACATCATGGCTAAGGCCACAATTGAAGAGTTCTGCGGAGCCTACTACTTTCTATCTAACTTTTACGTGGCACCTTTTACGGATGTAAAGGGGAGGGTGTGGCCCACAGTAGTGCACTATTATCAAGCTCACAAGACTCCAATCAAGGAAGAGTTCAAGGCAATACGACTAGCCGAAACTCCGGGAATTGCCAAACAGTTGGGCTCGAAATGCAGTTTACGTGATGACTGGAACTCCGCTAGAATTACAGTCATGAGAAAAGCCCTTCGCTATAAGTTCTGGCAGAATACGCCCTTACGTGTGCAATTAATGAGTACGCATCCTAGGGATCTTGTAGAAGGTAACACTTGGGGAGATCGTTTTTGGGGTGTATGTAAGGGTACAGGTGAAAATATGTTGGGCTTTCTGTTGTGTGAATTACGTAATGGGTACGTTCGCATGTTCAATGAAGGTTTCGATATGATGTACCCTTACTATGAGGCACAGCGTGAATTGGAAGCACGGGATGTACGTAAGGCTGAAACGAACAACGTCCCTCGTCTATTTGACTTCGACCCACAACAACTCAAGGCTCTAAATAGGAGACACTAGTATGAAAGAAGTTAATATTCCTGCTGATGACGCCATTCGTTTGCTGAATATTCATGGCCCCACTTTGCCTGACACGCCTCTTCGTATCACTTGTACGGATACCACGAAGAAGTCTGCACGCACTAAGTTTCTATCCGATGCAGAGTTCAATGATCTCGTAGCTGATGGTGCTTTTGACCACTGGGATATTTTGGAGTTGAAGTTGCGCATGTCCATGATGGTGCACTGCTTTAACGCCTTGCATGTTCTCATCGTGAGAACCAATGGGGATCGTGTGGCTACTTTTAAGGTTCCTGTCAACGCGAGTAAGGAGCAAATCAAAGCTTATGGGCGCGCCCAACGTCGTTTCCCTGATGTGTACAATATGTACCTGGACAAGATTAACTCTGCGTACTCCAAGGAGAAGGAACAATGAAATACTTTATTATCTGCAAGTATGCCAATGCGGACAAGTATAAAGAGTTGAAAACGTATCTCGACTCTTGCGGTTATGAAATAACCCATGACTGGCTTGCGGCAGAACCTAAGAAGAATGAGCCCGTTTATGACGACGTATACTATGCTCAAAGGATACGTCCTAACATTGAAGGTATACAGGATGCAGATATAGTGTATGCTATTCTTCCCGGTGGTCAGGACTTTCATGTCGAACTGGGTGTAGCTATAGCATTTCAAAAGAAGATTAGATTTGTCTATGTAGCGGGTACAACTGTTGTGGCTTCGGCATACTACGCACACCCAAAAATCGAGCACCTTGAGGATTACATATGAAACAAGTTTTGGCAGGAGACCGTAGCATTGTCTTAGGTGTTTACCATCATTTCAAGGGTAAGCTCTATGAAGTCGTTGACGTAGTGCGTGACTGTGATACACTGGAATACAAAGTTTTATATCGAGCCCTGTACTATGACGTGCAGAAGCATATTGTACCCGGCGATTTCTTTTATAGGGACGTAGACGAGTTTTTGAGTGACGTAGACCGTGAAAAATATCCGGATGTTACTCAGAAGGAGAGGTTCAAGCTCGTCAGCCCTAATTTGTAGACGCGCAAATACCTAGAGGATATTACTATGGGAAAGTTCCACAGTGTAAAAGGAGCAAAGCTTAACGACCGTCAGAAGATGGTTGTTGAGAGTCTTGGTGGGCATCAACTCGTTATAGCTTCCGCAGGTAGCGGAAAGACAAAGACCTTGGTGCATCGTGTAGCTGCTCTAGTTTCAGCCGATGTTGATCCCGAAAGGATTCTTCTGCTTACGTTCACGCGCAAAGCTGCCGATGAAATGAAGGAACGAGTTACGGCTCTCATCGGAGACAGTGGGGAAGATATTACCTGTGGGACTTTCCATAGTTTTGCTCTCATGCTGCTTCGTAAGTTCCATGAAGCCGTAAAGATCCCCCGGCATTTCAGCATACTGGATGATAAAGACGAGCAATCCCTCGTTGACATGTTCCGTAATGACATGGGCTTGAACGCTAGTACGCCTCAGCCCCGCACGATCATGGAAATCTATGGGTTGCATATCAATACAGGCAAAGAAATACAAAAGATTTGTGAAGAGAAGGGCATATCTAACCGTCAAACCAAAGGGACGGTGAAGATGTTTGTCCCCTACATGAAGTACAAGCAGGCTAATGCCATGCTTAACTTTGACGATATGCTTTACTACCTAGAACTCATGTTGAGGGATACAACAATTCGTGACCGCGTGAGCAACAGGTACAAATATGTGCTCGTGGATGAATACCAAGATACTAACTGGGTTCAATCTCAGATTGTAAAGCATATAGCGTCTAAGCATCACAACATCATGGCGGTGGGGGACGAGGCCCAATCCATATATAAATTCCGTGGGGCCGACTACGAAAACATCATGAAGTTCCCCAAAGACTTCGATAACTGTGAAGTTATCAAGTTGGAGCAGAATTATAGGAGTACAAAGCCTATTTTAGCTCTTGCTAATGCTGTCAGCCAGTCCTTTGTGCATAAGTTTGAGAAGGAAATGTTCACGGTATCCGAAGGCGGTAGCAAGCCTGTATACTACAGGGCATCGGATGAGATGGAACAAGCCCAATACGTGGCTTCCAAAATACAGGAAGCCATACGTAACGGGACACCCCCTCACGAGTGTGCCGTGTTGTTTCGTGCCAACAGCAGTGCGCTTCTAATAGAGTCACAGTTGGACTCCATGAGAATACCTTATTATAAAGCAGGTGACAGGTCTCTATTCGATAAGGCTCACATACGTGATCTCCTCGCTTACCTTAAAGTGTGCTACTATCCTACGGATACCGTTGCTTGGTCACGAGTTCTTCACATGCATCCCGGTGTTGGATCTGTTACCGCTACCAAGATCATCTCAGAGGTTATTGACAATCGACGTTATATTTCTGCCCTCAAAGACTATAAGGGTACAAAGAATGAAGACACATTCAAAGCCCTATATAAAGCCTTGAGGTCTATACGAAATCAAGAAGGGCCAGTGGATGCTTTGAACATAGCTTTTTCTTACTACCGACAATTTTTCTCAAAGTTGTCAAACACCCCGGCCCGTTTGAAAGACATTGAGTTCCTTCTAAAAAAGGCCAAAGATTTTGCATCTTGCAGGAAGATGCTAACGGATATCGCTTTGAATCCTTCCGTTGAAAAGGAGTTCAACGGGGTTGTTTTGAGTACTGTTCACTCCGCTAAGGGCTTGGAGTGGGATTCTGTATGGATCATCAATGTTACTGACGCTAAGTTTCCCAACTCTTACTTCTGTAAGTCTGATGAGGAACTTGAAGAGGAACGTCGTTTGTTCTACGTAGCTATCACAAGGGCCAAGAAAAAGCTAACCATAGTTGCACCCATGAGTGATGAAGAAGCCAGCGAGTATCTTGCTAAGGGTTACGTCGAGAACAGCCATGAGTCACCTTTTATGACGGAAAACCCACAAATTGACAAGCTTGTGCGCACGCAGTATAGTGGTGCTATAGGTTCCGCTACAGCGCGTTCTCCTCTTTCTCGCAGGTTACGAAGTGAATATGAGTGATGTATGTACATAAGGAGATGTCGTATGATTCGTGACTTCGACAACACCACGAGCCTTATGAAACGTCTTAAGATCAGCGGTCGTAACTTAGAGGCAGAAGCCTTGAGTCGAAAGTCTGCGGATTGGCTGGTTTCGTGCCTAACTGCGTTTAGCATAGATACATCTCAATTCGTTGTGGTTGACATTAGTGCGGCGTATGGATATACGACGAACTACCTCATGACTCGGTATGAGGATATATTCACTCACGAGGGTAAGCAACAATACTGCTTGCACTATATGGACACACAATACAATCCCTTCGATATACCGCGAGTCAGTGATCTTTCTTGCTTTAAATCGCAGGTTGTGCTATTCATAGCTGATCATCTAGTGGAATATTTTGATCTTCCCAATATAGTCTTGGAGATGCCTCGTGCATATTTATTCTTGTGCGTCGACACCGTGAATAACCCGCAATCCCTGAGTAACATAAAGTCATATGGGTCTACATGGAGTCGTGATTCTGCCATTGGTTACATGAATGCCTTGAAGTATACGTACATAGACAGTCGGGAATCTTATAACGACTGCAATTCATGTTCATGCCAGAACATGTTGTTCAAGAATTTTAACGACTAGGAGAGCTTATGTGTGGTATATGCGGGTTTATTACGGACGGAGGACTCAAGTCCTCCCATTTGAACTCTGTCATAAAATCCTTTGAGTCCGTACTTCTTGAAACATCTCAGCGTGGTAGAGATTCTGTGGGAATTTCTATCATGTTTCAGGATTGTCTGTCGTTGACGTACAGCATATGGGTTCAGAAGTGGCCTGATGTAGAACAGGCTTTGGACTCGAATGACCCTGCAGGTATCCTGTCTACGCTCAAAGGTGCCGTAAAGACTCACGGGCAGCGAATTGTCAGTGTTATCTGCAACTTTCGTGCAGAGCCTACTGTGGAGCGCGTGAAAGAGAAGAACACGTATACCATGCAACCTTTCCATGTCCCACATTATGGGTCACTTGTTCATAATGGCACGGTATCCAATGATGAAGAGCTCCTCCAAAAATGGGAACAACGTTACCCGCTCAAGGAAGACATGCAGTGGACACAGGAGTTGGAGGACAAATGTGGAAAGCTCATTGATTCATATGCTTTACTCCCTGTTCTTCGGGCCTTTGATACACCTACTGCTGTGTGTGACACCTCAGTTTTTTCTGAAATCGAAGGTGGTTTTGCCATAGCCCACCAGAATCCTGATACCGGACACACTATACTGGCACGGAATTTCCGTGGGCTGGCACTACTTGAAGTTCCTGTGGGTCATACTTGTGGAAATCCAAATGTTACTTTCTTCGCAACGAAGAAAGAGTTTTTGGAATTTGTTTCCAAGTTTCCCAGTTGTATGCCTTACGACTTAGCTCCCTGGACTTGCCGCATTTACGGCAGTGGACGTGATGGAGTACAACTGTGTTGCCAATATCCCCTTCCCGACAATAATCCCAACTATGGGGATCGCTATAGGGCTGCCATTATATGCTCTGGTGGACTGGATTCCACAACGGCGGCTACTATTGCGGCTCACGAAAATGAGGAACTCACGCTCCTTCACTTTACTTACGGGTGCCTAGCTGAACCCCGTGAAGTAGAAGCAGTAAAAGCTATTGCCTCCTATTTGGATTCTACGACTGACTGTAAGGTTCGTGCGGAAATCATCGACCTTTCGTGGCTGAAAACTTTGGGAGGGTCAGTTCTTACCGATGAAAGCCGCCACGAGGAAATTGCCCAAGGTGATGCCGGAGTTGAAACCCTCAATGCTTGGGTTCCTGCTCGTAACCTCGTTATGATGTCCTTGGCTGCGGCTTACTGCGACCGACATCGTATAGGGGCCATATATTTGGGGGCTAATCTTGAGGAAGGTAGTGTGTTCCCCGATAACACGTCTTCATTTACGGATAGTTTTGAGTACGCTATGCAGTTCGGAACTGTCGCACGCCCCGAAGTTCGCGCTCCACTCAAGTACGAAATGAAAAAGGACATTGTTCGTATTGCCTATGGGATAAGGGCACCTATTCACTTGTCATGGTCTTGCTATCATGATACACTGTGTACTAATGTGGAAACAGAATGCGGCCCTTGCCGTATGCGTCGCATTGCTTTGGAAGAAAATGAACTTACACTTGATGACTTTAAGGAAGTGTGTGACATCATATGAACAGATACTGGGTTCATGATAAAGGTAAGCCACAGCGCGATGTTGTTCTTTTACAGAGCTACCCTTGCATAGGTAAAGGTCGTTGCATATATTGCAATTACCATGCGGATAATGCTTATGATGGACTTCTTATGGCTCATACGAATGAGGAAGTTCTCAAACAAGTTTGGGTCAATCATTCCTACGATTGTTTGCAGATAACAAACAGTGGGAGCTACTATGAACTTCCTCTCGCAACGCAGGAATGCATATACACGGCGTGTAAGAAGTTTCCGGTGTTTACCACTCTTATTCTTGAGGCAAGATGGGAGTACAGAGATTATATTATTAGGACGAAAGAGTTGTATCAAAGTTTGGGTGTAAAAGTTCTGTTCTACTTGGGAGTAGAATCTTGGAACTATAATATCCGAAAAGTTTTAGGTAAAGACTGGGTTTTAACACCTAAAGGTGTTAAAGACGTTGGGTTTGACGGGGTTAACATTCTAGTAGGTCATGAGTTGCAAACCGAGGAGGATGTATCCCTCGATCTTGAAATTACTAGAGATAACTTTGAGTATGCTATGATAAATATCTACAAGAATAGGACTGGGCTACTCAAAGAAAACACCTCACTCGTGAACAATGACATTTTTTGCTTTGTTCCTAGCTTTGAAGTCAATCGAGACCCGGACGATTGGGATATAGGAGATAAAGCGTGAATATCCTCGTAATTGTAAATACACCCGTTGATGAAAATGGGGACGTACTCTGCGCTACGGGTTACGGTAAGATCGCAAATGACCTCAATGCGGGATTACGTAGAAGGGGCGTGCACGTTAAAACCGTTGGCCTTGAGCAGCTAGCTTTGGAACGTTTCCCTGACAAGTACGGGCCTGAGGATGACCTACCGTGGGAGTACAAGTATGTTGACGACGAGGATCTCGCAGATATTCTCATCAAACTAGGAGAAGGCTTCGAGAGCGTTCTCGTGCACGATAGTTGTTTGCTCCCCATGAAGTTTGCCGAGCATGTGGGTTCACGATGCACCCGCATTGTTCATGACCCCAGTTTTGCCGACCCTCTATACGGTATGGTGGAAGGTAGACTCCGTCGTGACTATGACTGGAGTAAAGAATGTCTACTGGAGCCTCGTCATCAACTTCGTGTTCGCAAGTATTTATCTACTATTATAGGCACTACTGTATCCCCAGACTTTAGTTTAGCCCGTCTTCACGCTGCGGCCTCACGTCAGTGGGATTTAGCGGGTAAGGTTGTCTTCCCCTCTACGGAACTAAAGCACGCGATGCACTTCGCTAGAATCAGTGTGAATACGAAGTGCACAGTTATTCCTCATTTTGATACCTTCGCCAAGGCACCACAGAAATCAAAAGGTGTCGGAATCCTCATTAACGCTGCATGGGGCAAGATGGACATACCTCTCATTATGACTTTCTTGCAGAGAGTACGTCATGTTCCTATTTTTGTGTTGACGGGCACAAAGACCTATGATACTTACTTCAAAGTGTTTAGTGATTACTATGGGTTTTCTGATAATATAAACTTTGTGGATTCAATGGAACCCGAAAGTTTCCACGAGTTTTGTATGCAAAACATAGGCTTGTGTTTTCATCCTTCCATTATCATGGAAACCTTCGGTTTGCTTCCCTACGAAATGGCGGCTATGGGTATTCCTACTATTTTAGGTCATGATGCGTTCTCTGGTCTGAGAACGGCTATTCGTCGACTTAATCTGGAAGCCTTTAGCATTTCGCAATTCGACTCTTCTGCTTTGGCGGAAGTTTCTAAGATTATAGAGAAGCACAGTACACGCATTAGTACCTACGAACCTCGTATAGTGCTTGGCGACGTAGATTCTTATATAGAAGCACTGTATAACGTATAACGAATTTATGGAGTTTGTATGTCACATCTTCTTCTTACTGCTCATATGGATGACGAGTTTGTTTTCTTTGCGCCTCTGCTTTGCACAAAAGGTGCCATCGACTTTTGTGTGTCTGCTACAGAAACCAGTGCACCTCGTCGTATGGAGTGGGAAAACTTTCAAAGAAACTTAAGTAACGTGTTCGATATTCCGAAATTTTCGACCTTTCATCTACAAGATGATTACTCGCAACACTTGGATGTTGAAGCCCTCACGTCTCACCTTTTTGAGTTTTGTAAGGAGAACAATGTAACAAGGATATATACGCACTCTATGTTTGGGGAGGTAGGTGCTCACTGGCATCACATAGACTGTGCCCTTGTTGCTTGCTCTGTCGGTAAACTTTTAAGTATCCCAGTATATGGGCTATACTGGGGTGGATGGCTGGATAGTTGTACTCGGCTTGATTTTTGTTTTAAGTATAAGCCTGATTTCGAGAAGGCGTTGACTGTTTTTGCTCAATCGTATATAAGCGAGTGGGAATACTTACAAGATAATTATTCCATTAGTTCATGTATATCTTTCGGCCCTATGGATGTTGATATGGGTATACACAGGCTGACTTTTATACAACAAGATAATCATATCTACGATGATTCTATATTTGCAAAACAGCCTGATATTTGGACTTTCGACAGTTCATATGAAAGATTTAAGCAAGATAATTTCATTAAGACTTGCCTGCCTTACTTACAGTCTGTAAACACGATTATAGACGTTGGGTCTAACGATGGGACACTGTCATTCAAAATGAAGGAGGCGTGCAAGTCAATAGCGTCTGATTATATCTGCGTAGAGCAATCAAAGGTTTATGATGCGATTTATCGCCAAGCTGGTGTAAAACTTTATCACTCTATATATGAAATTCCGGATCATGTGTTTGCTGATTCCAGTATAGGGCTTGTTTTGTCACAAGTAATTTATTATATGGATGTGCATCAGATAAGAGAACTTATCGCCATGACCACGCCGAAGATTATTTGTGTGTCTCAGAATGAGTACCAGTTAAACAAAAGACTTGAATCCTTCTATGGCTATCGCCTAGTACATCATGTAAAACAACCCGGTTTTGTGGGACTGGCGTACAGTAAAGAAGACAAGAATATGTGCCCTATAGAGACCCATATTGGGGATGAAACTTATTCAATTTTTGAGAGGGATTAAGTTATGGTTGATACCCTTATTTGCACTCCGTCCGTCAACTTGTCTAATCTCACCATACTTATAAGCAGTCTGGTGAATCAGACCACGCATGACTTTGATTTTTACAGTATTCTTCAAGGCAACAGCTTTGCCAATCATCCACAGTACTCTGTGTTCGCTAATTTGCTGGCTACCTTTGATGTTGTCACGCACACGAAGATAACGAACTATAAGAGCATTGGTCTGGCACGCTATGAAGCTCTGGCTTTCGCCAAAAAGATGGGGTACAAGCAGGTCTTGTTTGTGGATGACGACGTGTTTCTTCACCCTACCTTTATTCAAGACTTATTTGACATGCGCGATAGAATTAGTAAAGAAGTAGGTGAGTGGTCTTACCTTTTGCCTTCCCGTATGAACTTCGGTGTGCGTCGCCATAATGATCCCGGACAAATTATTTCCGGTGATGAGGTCAACTGGATTTGGCCTTTCAAGCATGGTGACTACATGGGGCCATCAAAGCTTGACTACGAGTTACAGAAATTTGCAGACATAGACACAGCGTGTGTCCTGATTAACCTGAACTATTTTGATCCTCAAGCAACGAAGTTGAATCCCACTGATTTCCCTCCCGGTATTGGGGGTGAGGATTACATACTGGCGCAGGACTTGTCAAGGCAAGCTCCGGGTGTATCGTTGAACACGTGTCAATTCTTGCATATCGTATACAATACGCACCGGCATTGGGTGGACGGTATGGAGAAGAATACGTATAACATGGCTAAAGATATTGGAGTTGACTCCGCCAACTTGATGAATCACTTCGAGCGATTCCGGATGTACGAACACTTTATGAAGGGGTACCTGGAGCGTAATCACGACGGTATATCCGAGGAGTCATGATGAACATAGCCTACGTAAAGACTCTTCCTGATGTAAGAAATGGACTTACGGTTTGGTTCAAGTCTTTTCTTACGAAGGCTATGCAGTTAGGGCATACAGTGAATCTCATTGGGCCTAACTATGTTATACACAGCAATTATGATTATAGTTGGGGTCTAACTCACGAGTATCCTGATTCTGAACTACTCAGTGCTCACATAGTGAGTCTTCGACCTGATATAGTACTTGTTACAGAGGAACTGAAAAAACTACCTCCTTCTTTTTTCGATACCTTTGAGGGTAGAATTGTTGCGTATCCCCATGACGTAGCCTTTGTTTGCCCTCTATATGGTTATAATCCTTTATTGGGTACCGTGTGCCCACACAACCGTATTGGGCCCTATTGCTATGGCTGTACGGCTTATGAGTATAAGTCATATACAGGCACAGACTTCTACTACGATAAGAACAAGTGGTGGGAGCTGACGGTGAGCCGTTTAGCTACTGCGCACTGTATTGTTCCCTCACAGTTCATGGCAGAATTCTATGGTGGTACTGAGTACTTTCGCTCCATGAAAGTTGTACCCAATGGAATTGATGTTCCTTCCAAGAAGTACTTGAGGACTCCCGGAAGCAAAAAAGTATTGCTGGTCTGCGGGTGGAGTGACAAGAGCGATACCTTGGATAGTGTGTCCTCCTGCTTGGAACCCTTGATTTCCAAAGGCTTTACCTTTTATTCTACGGGTTACAGCAATGAGTACATACACAAGCTTGAACCTGTTTCGGACAGAAAAGACATCGAGAAGATTTATTCCGGTTTTGACGTTTATCTGTCTTTGTATCAGTTCAAGGAAAGCTACAGCTTGGCTTTAGCAGAAGCCAATAGCTACGGTCTGGCTACAGTAGTTCTTGCCAATACTGGTGCTACTTTGGAGAGGAATCCAACCAAAGTTGTTTATGCCAGTCCCGGTAGTGAAGACTTCGAGGCCGAACTTACGCAAGCCGTCGTGGAAGCTTCCTGCGCACAAACGACTTGCTTCTATGAAGGTTCTATGCTAGATAATGCATCAACGCTGTTTTCATACTTGGAGAACTTAGCATGAAAATCTTTTTTGTTCACGGCCCAGAGTCCGAAGGTCGTCCCGAAGGCTTTATAGCGCAACTTGTGTTTACCGCTCTCATATCGAAGCTGTACGACTACGATAATATTGAGCTTGTGGAAATCGATCCTAACGATGAAACATCAAAAGACCCTTTGGGGGCTTCGGCGTTTTACGACGATGATACCTTCATGAATTGCTTCCTGAAATCGTCTCACCGACTCTATCAGGAGGTACAGTCCGGGGACACTGTATTCTTCATGGAGGGTTTGAATCCTACCATAGCGTTGTTGCGCTACTACTGGTTTTGTTCTGGCAAGAATGTAAAAACTGTGGGTCTCTATCACAGCAATACAGCTACTCCTGGTGATTTGTTCTTCGGTAATCCCATGATGGTGAGCATGGAAAAATGGTTGAACACTCATGGGTTCACGAAAATTATTGTGGCTACCGAATACCTTAAGAAGAATGTAACCTATCTTTGCAGGGATACCACAAAGATAGCCGTTACGGGTCTCCCTATTTACGATCAGGCGTTTACTGCTCCTAGCGAACGGGAAAACACCGTTATTTTCAGCCACCGTTGGGCTGAGGATAAGCGTAAGGATAAATTCCTCAAAATGGGAGCCATAAATGCGGGGATGGGTAAACCCATCACTTACAAGGTACTGTCCCCAGTACAACTTCCCTCTGAGGATATTGCCGAAATGGAAGCCAATGGTATCGACTTTGTGCACTGCGCCGCGAAGTATACGTATTGGCAAGAACTCAGAAGAGCCAAGGTTATCTTTAGCTGGGCTATTCTTGAAACTTTTGGGTACTCTGTTATGGAAGCCATAACGGAAGGCTGTGTGCCTTATGTTGTGGATGACACCTCTTACAAGGAACTCATTCAACCTGAGTTTCGTTTCCCTGTTGATACTGCTGAGGAAGTAGTGTGCAGTCAGCTAGTGCGCTTGTGCTCAAGTTGGCAGGAAGGGCACTCAAAGTCTTCCCTTACACCGTTTGCTTGTTCTTGCGTGAAAGCTCACCATAGAATAGCGGAAACTATTTTGGAGGTCGCAAATGGCTAAAAATTCTGATGTACTTGGACTCCGCAACATTGGAGCTACTTTGGACACGGTGGCGGGTGAAGTAGAAGAACGCAGGGAATCTGTGAACGGTATTCTGTGTCGATACTATGCTTTGTCACATAGGGACGTAAATGTTTCTGCACTTCGTACCGCCATTGAAGGTGATGAGTTCAACGATTTAGCTCAAATTGATGCTCGCGGGGACATCGACGACGTAAGTGTGGACTTCGTGAGAAGAAACATTCGAGGTGATGTGAGCCGTCGTCTTGAGTGCGGGTGTGGTTCCGGGCGTCTTATCCCTAAAGGGATTTATGCTCACCACTACTGCGAGCCGTCTTACTCCATGATTAGGGGCTTGACGCAGACTATTCAAGACTTCTGGCCGGAGGACTTGGAAAAACCTGAGGTTCATTGTGCTGTTACTGAGTGTATTCCTATTGAGGATAGCACTATGGACACCGTTATTTTCATGAACGGCTTTTTTCAGGTGCGAAGTGACTACGAAAGCCTGATTGAAATCAATAGAGTACTCACTCTGGGGGGGCACTTCGTCTTTAATATCCTTACTGATGATAGCATGGATATTATTTGTGGGCGTGTTCTTGGACTGTACAACTATGTGCGTGTTGTCAAAGAGTTCGGGTTTGAGCCCGTGGAAGTGCGTGATAATGGACACCTTTGCTTCCGCAAGGCTACTGATTTTCACCCTGAGATGCTTCGCAAGCTACAGTTCGTGAAAAGTGAGTCTCCCGACTTGTACAGACTGCGTAACTTTTACGCACCTCGTGATGGACACCTTCTTTAGGCTTGTCTACTGTACACACTAGTACCCAAAATTGATGAAGTTTAC
>OMEW01000676.1_pt1 | contig 17246 bp, 17 predicted proteins | sample 1645471 | NCBI WGS metagenome assembly OMEW01 (sample SAMEA103958126, study PRJEB25191) | human gut metagenome | reverse complement strand
GCCATAGCAAGCGGAGTTGGTTCTCTTTTCGGAAGTGGAAAGTTGAAAGAACTGGAACAAGCCAACGAGAAATTGCGTCAGGAAGTGGTCAAGCGCAATAAGGGCATTGACGAACTAAAAGCCAAGATGCAACAAATACAGGAACAGCACGGCAAACAAATACGCAATCTTCAAGGAATACATAACCAAGAACTTGAAGCCAAAGACAGGGAAATATCAAGACTGAACACCTTGCTTGAAAAGGCATTCAACTGGTTTCCGATGCTCAAAGAAATGTTGAGAATGGAAAAACTGTGCACAGTCATTGGATTTACCAAAGATATGATAGATTGTCTTTTGACAAAGAAAGAAGCCATCAGATGTAATGGAAAAATCTATTCCGAAGAGCACAGACGAAAGTTTGACATCAAGAACGATATTTTCAAGGTAGAGAAAAGTCCAACCGATAGCAGTAAACTTGTGCTAACCATAAACAAGAAACCAATTGGAGATTGGTTCAAGGAACAAATGGAAAAATTATGGCAAAGTTTACGTCACACGACAGAAGAACCAAGAAAAAATAGAGGGCTCAAGATGTAATTTTGATAATATTTGACTATATCTCAATAAAATTCACTAACTTTGTAAACGGATTGAGCCAACTCTCTCCAAGACATATTAGAAAAGAAAGAAGCGTTATGCTTATCTTGTAGTTTGAAAACCTGAGAAACTTTCAAAATGAGATACAAGGAGAGCGTAGTGGTTCTCACGCTATAGCGTGGGCTACTATATCCATATCTGTATCTCAGGTTTTCTCAGGACCTTCAAACTAAGACGTGGCATAGTCAGCACCACGCTTCGTGATTTAATAAAATGACGTTCTCCGTGGGGCTGGGGAGAACATTGACAAAAAATCAATTCTATGTTTTCTACTATTTGTTTAATCATTTCAATCATTTGTTTCATTTCAGTATATGGATGTCACATGACGTTGAAAAATGGTGATCCGTTATCTTATGCCGGATATCTTTCGTCCCCATTATTATCTTCTATACCTTGGATTAGTGGGTTTATTCTAGCGGTAATACCCGAATGTTTAATTTTTAATGTAACTTGGTATTGGATGTTTCTCATAAACATAGCAGGCATTTATATTTTAGGACCAATCATAACTAAATTCTTTTTAGTACGAATGGCAAGTGGTAAGGGCTTGGGGATGGATGCTTTTATCGCTCTAATAATAGGTATAATAACTCTTATTTTGGGACTTATATTTCGCTCTTAAATCAAATTCATACAAAGGTCATGAAAGCTATACAAGTTATCTTAATTTTGGCATTATTATTATGCCTATTCCCAATGCCTTATGGATATTTCATTTTAGTTAGATATTTGGCTACAGTTGTTTTTACAATAATGGCATACCATCATTACAAACAACAAAACAATACGACAACTTACTTATGGGTGTGTCTAGCCTTATTATTTCAACCATTTTTTAAGATTACATTGGGGCGAGAAATTTGGAGTGTAGTAGATATAGTTGTTGCTATCATACTAGTCATAATATTGTGGAAAGAAAGGAAAGCAACTGATAAAGCTAGCGCTTTGAAAGGAGTAATGCAAGAAATAAACAAGAACCTATTTCCCGGAGGAACAAAACAAATTGAAAAAGAGACTCAATTACTACAAACTTCATTGCATGAAAAGTATTCTTTTGAGGATGTAAAGAATACATTACTATATATATCTTCTATTTTTTTATTATCAACAGACAAAAGTCAGGATGGAATTGTTTCACGCGTATTAAAACGTCCACAGAATAGCCTTGACCGCTCATCCATCATTGTGATATATCAGTTCGTAGCCAAAAAAGCAATGGGAAAGAATAAGAAAACAAACGATTCTGAGCTGCAATATATCCTTAATTTTATAAACGGCAACATCAATAATGGATGTACCGAAAACGAGATACCTAACGGATATGGTGAGTTCGGATTAACAAAAACTAATCCAGTACCAGTAAAAGGAATCTTAGCCAATGAAGCCTACCTATCCCAATTGCGTACATTAAAAGGTGACGAACTACGTTGGAACAGATTAGGATCAACACACGCACCCAATATTGATTCTCCTATTGATATTTACCGCATTACAACCAAAGACGGAATAGACATGGGACATATTTATATTAATCCATATCAGAATCACACATCAACAAAAGCTCCGAAAGGTTTTATACATATAGGTACAGGCTATTCACAATCACCTCTTCCAATCTGTTACCAACAAATTTATAGTAAAAATTTAGCTATTGATGACATTAGAGATAAACAAGGAAATTTGCTAACATCAATATCGATGCGACAGATAATACCTTTACTAATAAAATATAATGATGGCAAAACCAATGATTTAATAGAAAAAGCAAAGAATGAATATTTAGTTTTAATAAAACAAGGTTATCCTGATGCTTACAATAATCTCGCCATAATTGATGACTTCCACAACGGTGGCAATAAAACTATATTCCAAAAAGGAGTAGAAGCAGGAAGTCTGAACGCCTGTTTTAATCTTTCCATAGTAGAAGATTATGAAGAAGGCTTTGCTTGGAATAAAAAAGCTATAACTTGGATAAAAGAACCAACAAGTGAAATAGAAATAGTTCTAATTATAAATATGGCCATTCGCTACCACTTCGGGTATGGTTGTACTGCAAATCTATCTAAAGCCAAAGAGCTATACAATAAAGCACTGTATTGGAATAGCAATATTGCAGAAAATAATTTGGGAGCTATTTTCATGAAAGAAGGTAATTTAGAACAAGCAAAACGATTGTTTAATCGAGCTATCGCAGAAAAAAGCCATTATCGTCATGGAATTGATGTTTACGAAGTTATTTCAATGGCTCAACAAAATTTGCAGCTCATATAAAATAAGCAGATGAGAATGTTATTAATCCTAATACTATCCCTAATACAACTGCCTTGTGTAATTGAGGGGTGGATTTCATATTTTCTAAATTGCATAGTCAAGCTAATCTCTGACATCATCTTCTTATTGGCTATTATTTCATTCGTCTGGTGGCCATTAGATATGTTATGCGGAGCATTATGGGCTGGATGTGAATGCCTTAAGCAAAAACTTTTTTCACGAAATATAAAATTTAGTGATGCATTGATATTATATACTCAACTATTTCCCACTATTTAAATACTAATCATATGAAATTTTTTAATTTGATTTTTAGTTCTAAAAACAAGCTCCGAATCTCTAAAAAGCAAACTTCTGCTCAGACTATATCTCCTATAGAAAAACGGACAAAACAGACGGAAGATTACTCATCAGAAGAAATGATTCAGAATGCATCCGATTGGACGAATTATTTTCTTCAAACAGCTCCTCAGTTAGACAATGGAGTATACCAGAAAGATGAAATTTATATGTTTTGCTGTTGGATATTATTAGATTATGGTGTAAATCATGGCTATTTAGACAAGCATTCTAATAGAGACAGTTTCTATTCTACCATTTATCAAGCAGTACGTAACACCGGCAAATACAGTCAATCAAATTCAGAACAATTTATGTTTAGAGTTGACCAATACAAATGGCAGATTAAAGAAATGTTAAAATGTGATTATCCGAGAACTAAAATATTTTTTCCTGAAACTCTTTACGCTAGATTTGTAAAAATTGATTTCAAGCATTATACCCCAACTTTTGGGGAAATTGATGATTCTCTTATTCTATTCAGTGAATTTTTAGCGTCTTTTTGGAATCAAATCAATAGTGAACTAATGAAAAGATATCCCACTAAGAAATAAATAATTAAATTTAAGCTTGGTAATATAAATGGTAACCATAGTGGTGAGGATACACCTCTAGCCATTCCGAACAGAGAAGTTAAGCTCACTTACGCCAATGGTACTGCATCATTGTGGAAGAGTAGGAAGTTGCCAAAGATTCTTACTTTATTAACATTTAAATTTTAGTAATATGACGTTTAAAGAATTAATTTAGAAGGGGTCTTCATGGATAAAGAAGACCCCAAGTAGATTGGAAGTTTGTATTCTGACAGTATTGATGAATATTACACTGGCGATAGGTCACTATCACTAGTTTCAACAATGTCCAAGTTAGTAGCAAGCGGAACAAGTGATATCAACTATATGTGCTATCGAAAAAACACTTTGTGAATATAATGAAGGTAAAACCGTAGAATACAAACCTAAAAGGAAAAGGTAATTCCGTATCCTAACGATGGAAAACGTGAAATAACCCAATTGGGAGGATTCGCTCCTCCCAATTGCTTTTTATTACCCTTCTAAGCATAAGATATTATCGAAAAAAGACTTCAAGCCTTAAATAAAATAAAAACACCCAATTTTACATTCTTGGGTGTAAAATTGGGTGTTTGTTTTGCAATTTGCTGATTTTCAGCATTTATTGCGGAGAGACAGGGATTCGAACCCCGGATACCCTTTTGGGGTATACACGCTTTCCAGGCGTGCCTCTTCAACCACTCGAGCACCTCTCCTTTTTTCGGAGTGCAAAAATAGAACAAATTTTCAAAACCAGCAAATATTTGAGTCCACAATCTATCTATTCATTCCAAGAGATACATCTATAAATCGTGATTACGCATCCGATACTCCGCCAATTCCTCATACTTAGTACCCGGACGGCCGTAATTACAATACGGATAAATGGAAATACCACCGCGCGGAGTAAAAATGCCCGTCACCTCAATATATTTAGGATCCATCAGCTTAATCAAATCTTTCATGATGATATTCACGCAATCTTCATGAAAATCGCCATGATTACGGAAACTAAACAAATACAGCTTCAAGCTCTTGCTCTCCACCATTTTCACATCAGGCAGGTAGGAGATACGGATTTCCGCAAAATCGGGCTGTCCTGTAATAGGACACAAACTGGTAAATTCGGGACAGTTAAAACGTACCCAATAGTCGTTTCCGGGATGTTTGTTCACAAAGGACTCCAACACTTCGGGAGCATAATCCTGCCTGTACTCGGTCTTCGCCCCGAGAAGGGTCAATTCATCTTTTCTTTCCATTAAAGTTATTTTTTTCATATTCATGTTTTCTCTATTATACCTTAGAAAAGAAATTCTCTCCCCGCTTCGAGCAGATCGTTTCACTAGAGTGATGAAGTTGTACCACTAAAGTGATGAAATTTCTTCACTCTAGTGATAAAACCTGCTCACTAAAGTGAAACAATATACTCGGCAAAAAGAAAACACCTTTCATACAAGGAGAAAACACATTCATTTATCCTATCGTTTCTCTCTTTCCGCCTTTATCTCCAGATACTTTTCCAATCCTTCACGACGGAGCTTACAGGCCGGGCAATGACCGCAGCCATCTCCCTGTACGCCATTATAGCAAGTCAACGTTTCATGCCGGATCAAATCGAGCACGCCCAATTCGTCCGCCAACGCCCATGTTTCCGCTTTATCAATCCACATCAGCGGAGTGTGAAGCACGAACTGCTCGTCCATGGCAAGGTTCAACGTCACATTCAGTGACTTGATAAAAGCATCCCGGCAATCAGGATAACCGCTGAAGTCTGTCTGCGACACACCGGTCACGATATGATTGATCCCCAATTCGCGTGCATAGACAGCTGCAATGCTCAGAAAGAACAAATTCCGCCCCGGCACAAACGTATTAGGGAAACTATCGGCAGGCTTCACCTCATCCATCGTTATCGTAGTATCTGTCAGCGAATTTTTACCCAGGTTGCCTATAAAGGAAACATCCATCGCTTTAAACTCCACACCTGCCTTTCCGGCAATAGCACGGGCCAGCTCCACTTCCTTCACATGCTTTTGTCCATAGATAAAACTTAAAGCATACACTTTGCGGAAATGTTTTTTTGCCCAAAACAGGCACGTGGTTGAGTCCTGCCCTCCGCTGAACACAACCAATGCGTCACTTTTATTCATTGTTGACAATTTTTCAATTTACTAATACGCCAATGTGCCAATTGCCGCGCTATGTGGATATGCTGCGCCATATACCGCATGGTAATTGGCTAACCGGCACACTGACACATCAGCAACTTATTAAAGTTCTTTGATTTTTAATACATTGTATGAGATATGCTCATCAAAGACATCACTGCCATCCACCTTCTTGATGTAATTTACCACACGGATGGTAACGGGCAGGATAATAATTTCATAGAGTGTCTTGAGCACTGCCTGAATAACCATCATCTTTATCAGTTCACCGACAGGCATCAAACCTCCAAAGGCAACAGGAAAGAAAATCATGGAATCGGCACTCTCACCCACCAAAGTAGAAGTGATGGCACGAAGTGAAAAGTTCTTTCCTCCCGAAGCCAGCTTCATTTTACTCATGACATAGGCATTGAGAAAAGAGCCGACCAAGAAAGCGGTCAGACTGGCTACAGCGATGCGGGGCGCCATGCCGAAAACGAAGTTGAAGCCCTCCTCTCCTTCCCAAAACGGAGCTGCGGGCATCAGAATGGCAAGCTGCGCCAAAGCTACCACCATGAAATTCATGGCAAAGCCCATCCAAATGATAAGACGTGCCTTGCGGAAGCCCCATACTTCGGCTATACAATCATTGATAATGTAAGAGATAGGAAATACAACCAATCCGGCAGTTGCCGTAATTTTCCAGATCTGGACTACTTTGGTCTCCAATAAATTTGCTGCGACAAGACATACACAAAACAGTATGCCAAGCAACATGAACGATACAGATACAGTATTATTATTCTTCATTTCTCCTGTTTTTTACGTGGTGTTCTAGAATACACGACCGCTATTCACGGCATCATACGTCTATTTTTTAATTCGGGGTGCAAAGATAGAAATTATTTCCGAGTTAACCGGATATAACTGCATTAAATATTCTTATCAAGAAGAAACAGCCTCATCAAATAATTACCTTTTCTATAGCCAAACAGTATGGAACAATGAAAGATGAAGCGTCACAAACAGGTGGGTATCAGTGAAAACGATTTTAGGGGCAGATTGAATCCACCCCTAAAAGACAGGATAAAAAATCCTTTATTCAAACAGGGCAATCGTCTTCTTTATAATTTCGATACACTCCTTTAACTGTTCCTCTGTAATCACCAATGGCGGAGCAAAACGAATAATATTCGTATGTGTCGGTTTGGCCAGCAAGCCGTTTTCGGCCAATTTCAAGCAAATTTCCCACGCCAAATCCTTCGTTTCATCATTATTGATTATCAACGCATTCAGCAATCCCTTGCCCCGGACAAAAGAAGCCACACGAGATGTTTCGCACAGTTTTCTCATCTCTTCCCGGAATATCAGTCCCAGCCTGTATGCCCTGTCCGCCAACTGTTCGTCCCGTACTACCTCAAGCGCCGTAACAGCCACTGCCGCAGCAATAGGATTTCCGCCAAAAGTGGAACCATGTTGTCCCGGACGGATAACATCCATCACTTCATTGCATGATAATACTGCAGAAACAGGACAGGCCCCACCCGATAAAGCCTTTCCCAAAATCAGGATATCCGGATGAACATTCTCATAGTCACAAGCCAGCAATTTGCCTGTACGGGCAATGCCGGTCTGCACTTCATCGGCTATAAAAAGTACATTGTGGGCACGGCACAAGTCGTAACATTTTTTCAAATATCCCTCATCGGGTACATAAGCACCTGCCTCTCCCTGAATGGGCTCAACCAGGAATCCGGCCACATGAGGATGTTCGTCCAGCACTTTCGCCAATGCTTCGGCATCATTGTAGGGAATCACGACAAAGCCGGGGGTAAAAGGTCCGTAGTTATTGTAAGCGTCCGGATCAATGGAGAAAGAAACGATAGTGGTAGTACGCCCATGAAAATTATTCCGGCATACAACGATTTCCGCCGTATCCTTGGGAAGCTTTTTTACTTCATACGCCCATTTGCGGCAAAGCTTCAATGCGGTTTCTACCGCCTCGGCTCCCGTATTCATCGGTAAAACCTTGTCATATCCGAAATAACGGGTGACAAATTCTTCATACCGTCCCAACTGGCTGTTATAAAAAGCGCGTGAAGTCAAAGTCAGCTTTCGCGCCTGTTTTACCAACGTATCGATAATACGCGGATGACAATGTCCTTGGTTCACCGCCGAATAAGCGGAAAGGAAATCATAATATTTCTTTCCTTCCACATCCCATACAAACACACCTTCTCCTTTATCCAATACCACAGGAACAGGATGATAATTGTGTGCTCCATGTTTGTTCTCAAGCTCCATTAATTGAGCTGCCGATAATTTTGCATCCATAAGCTTTTTATTATTTAATGTTTTTCTTTCTTCAAGAATATTTCCGCCATCATGCAACGGGCACTTCCTCCTCCCAGCGTTTCAATGGTAGGGATGGGCATGGGAAGCAACGCGTTATACTTAGACAGCCGTTGTAACTGGCCTTCATCCAACGAATCGTAAGCACTTTGAGACATCACTAGAAACAATGTACCTTTCCCGTTCTCCACCTGAAGCATATTTCCGGCAAAGTGATGCATCTGTTCCTCGGAGATGGCAATGATTTCTTTCCCTGTCTGCCGCAAGACGTGACAAACCTGCTCACGCTCTTCCACGTCGTCGATGCTGTCCAGACAAACGACCGCATAATCTGTTGCCACACACATCATGACGTTGGTATGATAAATGGGCAGACGTTGTCCGTTTACAGTCTGATAAGCATGAAAGGACACCGGACTAAAATTCTGCTCCTTGCAGAACCGACCAAATAAAGCTTCGTCCACCCGTTGCGACAAAGCCGCGTATGCATAACGGTTCACCCGGTCCAGAATGATTCCCCCGGTCCCCTCCAGGAACCGGTTTTCTTCTTCAAAACCTGTATAATCTACCTTCCGACGGATGCTGAACCCCTCCGACTCTATCCGCTGCAAGATATCCGCCCGTCTTTCCGCCCTGCGGTTTTCCGCAAACATAGGATACAGCACCACCGTTCCGTCGTCGTGAAAGGACACCCAGTTGTTCGGAAATATGGAATCCGGAGTATGAGGTATCGGGGTATCCTGCACCGCTATTACCTCTATGCCGTTTGCACGCAACTTATCCACCATGCCCCGAAATTCCTTCAAGGCACAAGCTTGTACTGTCTCACCTGCCGCAACTGTCCGCTGCTGGAAATAATTGTTGGCCGCTGTTTCTTCATTGAACCCGAAGGCTACGGGTTCCACCATCAAAATGTGGTTTGTTGTTTGTTTAGTCATTTTCTCGGATTAATGGTAAGGTGGAGCAGCGCAACAGTCCGCCCATCTTAGATATTTCATAATAAGGTACACGCTCTACCGTCATTCCCCATACCTCTTCCATAAAGGTATTCAGGCGGATAAAGTTCTTTTCAGAAACCACCACCTCAGGAGAGATGGAAAAGACATTCGTATTCATATAGTACATCTCTTCCCGCGTTATTTCAAATACATTCTCCCTGCCGAACAAATCGAGCAGAGTATGATAATCCTGAGGATACATAAATCCGTCCTTATAAATAATCGCATGCCCTTTCCCTACCGGCATAAAGGTACAATCCAGATGCAGAATCCCCGCACGTGGATCTGTATTATGTTTTTTCAGCTCCAAGGGGATGAATATCTTCCCCGGACAGATTTCTTTCAGAAAGGAAAAAGCATATCGGTTGGTACGTGCCGTCTTCATCTGCGGGTAATCGGGCTGGGTATAAAGGCCTACAAACACTATATTATTGTAAAGCACCACATCACCTCCCTCTACGTGCGCCTTTTCGGGAAGGTTGAAAATTTTGTTATAAGCTATCTGATTATAGACCACTTCGTAGGCTTCCTTCTCATCCTCCCGGTTGGGGATGATGTTGGAAACAATAATCTTGTCGTCAATCACAAACCCCACATCACGGGCAAACACCTGATTACAATTCTCCAGTGTCCACGGGCGATAGACCTGTACCCCATATTTCAACAATACGCTTTCAAAGCATCTCATCTCTTTGAAAATATCTTCTTCATGGGGGTATATGTTATGCAATACGGACTCGTATGACTTGGCGTCATAAGTTTCTTCCAGCGTGGGGACCTTCCCTATGGAACCGGGTTGTCCAAGCACCACAGCTTTCAATGTAGAAGTTTCATTCTTTACGTTAAGCTGCATAAATCTAATATATTTATGCAAATATAAGAAGTTTACTCAACTAAACAAATGAATTGCCCGAATAATTCTACCTTATTGATTTATCAATTATATTTGCAACCGAAAAAAGAAGGTAATATGAAAAAACAAGAACTTTATAACAAGGTGATCGCTTATTTTCAAGAAGCGATGCCTGTTGCCGAAACCGAACTTCATTACAATAACCCATTCGAGTTATTGATAGCTGTTATCCTGAGTGCACAATGCACGGACAAACGGGTAAATATGATCACCCCTCCTCTTTACCGGGATTTCCCGACTCCTGAGGCATTGGCCGCTTCGACGCCGGAAGTGATTTATGAATACATACGGAGTGTAAGTTATCCCAACAACAAGGCAAAACACCTGGTGGGCATGGCGCAAATGCTGGTGAAAGATTTTCATAGCGAAGTACCGGGAACATTGGAAGAACTGGTCAAACTGCCGGGAGTGGGACGCAAGACAGCCAACGTCATCCAAAGTGTAGTATTCAATAAAGCGGCCATGGCGGTAGATACACATGTGTTCCGCGTGAGCCACCGCATCGGGCTGGTTCCTCAAACCTGCACCACACCGCTGGCTACCGAGAAATATCTGATGAAGTATATTCCGAAGGAGATTGTGCCCACCGCACATCATTGGCTTATTTTACACGGAAGATATGTTTGTATGGCACGGACACCGAAATGTTCGGAATGCGGATTGAACGGATTGTGCCGGTATTCGTTGAAGCCGGCTTTATAAACAAATTTTCATTCCATCGTATGCAAAATGCACATGCGGCGGCAATAACCGTTCAGCATCAGCATGTAATCCTATATGATGACTCATGTGAATAAAATAGGTTTCCCCGGCTCCTATTCTTTGTGCATTGTCCAAAGCCTCCTTCAAATTCTGGTGGGTATTATGAGGCTGGGGACGCAATGCATTCATTACCAACACATCCAGTCCTTGCAACAAATCATATTCAGCCCCGGGCATCGTCAGCATATCGGTAATCCATGCCATCCGGCCGATACGGTATCCCAAAATGGGCAGTTTGCCGTGCATTACCCGAAGAGGTGTCACCTCTACTTTGTTTCCTTCGGGATTGCCGATAATAAAAGGAGAATCGGGAACAATTTCCTCTAATGTAATACGGGGAACTCCCGGATAAAGATGTTCGGCAAAACAATAAGGAATACGCTGGCGTAAACGCTCTGCTGTATATTGTTCGGCATAAACCGGCACATCACGAAAACGACAGAAAGGACGCAAATCATCCACGCCTCCTACATGGTCATAGTGTTCGTGAGTAATCAAAACACCGTCCAACGGCTTGAAATCGTTCAACCGTATCATCTGTTCACGGAAATCGGGACCGCAATCTATCAGAATCCGGAGCCCTTCCGTTTCTACCAGTCCCGAACAACGCAAACGGTTGTCCCGGGGATCGCTGCTGGTGCATACCGGACATTTGCACCCTATTTCGGGTACTCCCGTAGACGTTCCGCTGCCTAGTATTGTAATCTTCATATTATACTTTATATAAAATTCACTTCGGGAGAGATAGCCACCCCGAACTTTTGAAGCACAGACTCCTGTATCCGTCTGGCAAGAGCAATCACTTCATCTCCCGTAGCGCCTCCACAGTTCACCAAGACCAATGCCTGTTTAGAATGAACACCCGCGCGTCCTATTTGTTTGCCTTTCCAGCCGCAACGGTCTATCATCCATGCAGCAGGAATCTTCACCCGATTGCCATCCACTTCATAATGTGGCATATCAGGATACTGTTGCTGTACTATTTCAAACTGCCTGCGTGGAACAATCGGATTCATAAAGAAACTTCCGGCATTTCCCTGCACCCGGGGATCGGGCAACTTGGCTTCACGCACGGCAATAATCACCTTCCTTACATTCTCCAATGCCACCTCACCTCCTCGCTTTTCCAATTCGCCACGCACATTTCCATACTCCAGATTAAAAACCGGCTGCTTACTTAAACGATAAGTGACGTAAGTCACTATATATTTACCTTTCAAATCTTTCTTGAAAATGCTTTCACGATAAGCATAACGGCATTCCTCTTTGGTAAAAATCCGTTTCCTGCCGGTTTCCACCTCGACGGTTTCCACACTTACAATCAAATCTTTTGCCTCAACACCATACGCACCGATATTCTGAACGGCAGAAGCACCCACTTCACCGGGAATCAATGACAGATTTTCAGCACCATACCAACTGTTCTTCACGGTATATGCCACAAAATCATCCCACACCTCACCGGCTCCTGCCCTTACCTCTATTTCCTGTTCGTTTTCAGCAACCACCTCATACCCCCGGATAGCCGAATGCAGGACAGTTCCCGCATAATCACCTTTAAAAAGCAGATTGCTTCCTCCGCCAATATGCAACCAGTTACCGGCCATCAGTTTTTTATCCGACAAGATGGATTGCAGCTCTGTCACCGATTCATATTCCACAAACAAAGATGCCTTCACATCCATACCAAATGTATTATGAGGCAACAGAGAGTAGTCTTTTATTTCCTTCATTTACAATCAAATCAATCGCTCAGATCCTCAAACTGCATCAGTTTCCATAGACCGTGCCGCCGTTCAAAATAGAGCGTATTATTAAATCCATTGCCAAAACCTTTCATTTCAATCACTTTCGTATTGGAATGCACATTCTCGTTCTGGCCATAGTTCACATTTGTCAAATTCTCACGAGGCAACACAGGCTGGAATGCGAACCATTGTCCGGCCTCCAAAGTCGTTTCCAGTATCTGAAACTCGTCTTCGGGATCAGCGGTCACAAACTTCAACGGTTCGTGCAAACGAGACAACTGGAAAACAGAATCATTGGCAAAACGTTCATAAAACTCAAAGAAGTCCTCCTTACCGGTATCCTCTCTCGGCATATCCGCAAAATCTATGGCTTCCAGTTTCCACAGCCCCTTCAGACGCTCAAAATAGTACCGCTTGATTTTTCCCTTCTTCAAGTAAATCCATTCTATCTTGACACTGGTTAGACCCGTATCTTTCTCCATTTCCATGTCTTCCGCCTTATCGAACAGAACTGTATAGGCATCCTGCCGGCTGAATAAAGGATCGTGTTTCCATTGCTCCTTTTCAATGTGCTCTTTCTTTTCCATTGTATAATACGGCAAAGGGAACACGATGCGTGACAATTGTAATTTTTCATCACTGGCAAAATTGTAGAAAAAGTCGGCAAAACTTTCGTCGGCCGTAGCGGGAACCATTGGTTCTTCCTCTACCGCAGCCATCGCTTCTGTTGTGTCCGGGGTTGCAGTCAGCGAATCAATCTCCTCAGTAAGCGTCTCGAAGGGGTCCATTTTCTTTTTTCCACCTCCACAGGAGCTTATCAGCATAAGCAGACAAACTCCGATTATAAGTTTTCTCATTTTCTATATTTAGAAAAAATCGATGCAAAAATATCGTTTTTTTTAGTTTTCAGCAAAATATATGGGTTTAATTCGCTAACTTTGCGGTCATTAAAAAATAAAGAAGAAACTATGTTAGCTAAAATAGAACAATTACTTCAGGAAATTGAAGGCTTGCAAGCAGCCAATGCGGAAGAATTGGAAGCCTTGCGCATTAAATATCTTAGCAAAAAAGGAGCGATTAATGAGTTGATGGCAGACTTCCGCAACGTACCTGCCGAGCAGAAAAAAGAGGTGGGTATGAAACTGAACGAGCTGAAGAACAAGGCTCAGGAGCGTATCGCCTCATTGAAAGAAGCTTTCGAAACCCAAGATAACAGCGCAGCCGAAATGGATCTTACCCGTACGGCTTATCCCATCGAACTGGGAACACGCCACCCGCTGAGCATTGTAAAGAATGAAATCATTGATATATTCCATCGGCTGGGCTTCAGTATTGCCGACGGTCCCGAAATAGAAGACGACTTGCACGTATTCACTGCCATGAATTTTGCCGAAGACCATCCTGCACGTGATATGCAAGATACTTTCTTCATCGAAGCCAATCAGGAAGATGTGAAAAAGAACATCGTGCTTCGCACTCACACTTCTTCCGTACAGGCAAGAGCTATGGAACATTCGCAACCTCCTATCCGCATCATCTGTCCGGGACGTGTATACCGCAATGAAGCGATCAGTTATCGTGCCCATGCATTCTTCCATCAAGTGGAAGCACTCTACATTGACAAGAATGTATCATTCACTGATTTAAAGCAGGTATTGCTATTGTTTGCCAAAGAAATGTTCGGCGAAGATACTCAAATCCGTTTGCGTCCGTCCTATTTCCCGTTCACCGAACCAAGTGCCGAAATGGATATCAGTTGTAATATTTGCGGCGGAAAAGGTTGTCCGTTCTGTAAAGGCACAGGCTGGGTGGAAATTCTGGGATGTGGTATGGTGGATCCGAATGTATTGGAAGCCAACGGCATTGACAGCAAAGTTTACTCAGGCTATGCGCTAGGTATGGGTATTGAACGCATTACCAACTTGAAATATCGTGTAAACGACTTACGATTATTCTCTGAAAACGATACCCGCTTCCTGAAAGAATTCGAAGCAGCCAATTAATAATGTGTCAATGTGACCATGTGCTGATATGCCAATTGCCATGCGGAATAGAACGCGGTCAATTGGCATATTAACATATTGCCACATTAGCATATTGATACATTGACATATTAGCACATTATTGCTCATGAAGGACAAGCTGATTACCAAAAATTATATAGAAATACTGGCAGCCAATTTTCTATTATTCTTTGGATTCTGGTTACTGATGCCTGTATTGCCTTTCTATCTGGCAGAAGTTTTTGACGCCAACAAAACAACCATAGGGGCCGTACTTTCCTGTTACACCATTGCCGCCCTGTGCATACGCCCCTTTTCCGGCTATCTGTTAGATACATTTGCCCGCAAACCACTTTATCTGTTGGCTTATTTCACTTTTACCGCCATCTTCGGAGGATATCTCATTGCAGGAACACTCACCTTATTTATTTTATTCCGCATTATACACGGAGTATCGTTCGGCATGGTGACAGTCAGCGGAAATACCATTGTCATTGATATCATGCCTTCTTCACGCCGTGGGGAAGGATTAGGATATTATGGGCTGGCAAACAATATAGCCATGTCCATCGGACCGATGACCGGACTCTTCCTGCATGATGCAGGAGCAGACTATACGCTTATCTTCTGTTGCTCATTAGGTTCCTGCCTGATAGGATTTCTATGCGCCTCATTGGTAAAGACCACCTACAAACCTCCTGTAAAACGAGAACCGATATCATTGGACCGCTTTATTTTGCTTAAAGGAATACCGGCAGGTTTCAGTTTGTTATTACTATCCATCCCTTATGGCATGACCACCAATTACGTTGCAATGTATGCCAAGCAAATAGGTATCCAGTCATCCACCGGTTTCTTCTTCACCTTCATGGCGTTGGGAATGGCAGTTTCCCGTCTTTTCTCCGGACGCCTGGTAGACCGGGGAATGGTTACTCAAGTTATTGAAGCCGGCCTGTATTTGGTCTGCTTCTGTTTCTTCGGTTTGAGTTCATGCGGATGGCTGACAACATGGAGTCTGCAATGGACCACTTATTTTCTGTTCACCATAGCTCTTTTACTAGGTATTGGGTTTGGAACCATGTTCCCTGCCTATAACACGCTGTTTGTGAACTTGGCCCCCAACAACCAGCGTGGTACGGCAACCAGTACCTACTTGACTTCGTGGGATGTAGGTATAGGCGCCGGCATGTTATTGGGCGGATATATAGCAGAAATAGCCACCTTCAAGATGGCCTATCTATTCGGAGCCGCACTCACTGTTATTTCGTTATTTTATTTTAGAAGCAAAGTGGCTCCCCACTTCCACCGACATAAGTTGCGCTAATCCTTATATGTCAGTACCATGATATGGGAAAGCCGGTCGTTCACAACCGACAATTGGGTTGAAAGAATAAACGAATGGAATAAAGGAGCATTTTCCAACAGAAATGCCGGCAAATAAGGCTCGAAACGTTCCGGGTTGCGGGAAATCTTGTTCATGTCCGCCACAAGCATAAAGGCTGCGTCACGTGAAAGATTAGCTACACATTCATTGAACAATGTCCTGCTATTTCTTTCGTAGGCCTCTTCCATATAATTTGCCATGGAATCTTTATCAGCAGAAATAATCAAACTATCTTCCCTTATATCTGGAATATTTTTCAATTTTTCGGCCATCTGGTTCACACAACCGCATGAATCAGGCATAAAAGTATCTCCGGTGAGGTACACCACATCACTGTTCATGTGAAAGTCAAACTCACTCCAACAGCCACTGTTATCCTGCAAGAAAGGCATAGACGGTGTACGTCCGTATAAAGTCAGGAAGTTATGCGTTTTCTTTTTCTGCATCGCTTTGGCAAACACGGGATCATTACTCAATGCTTTCTCTTCATCCTCACGCGCATCAATCACTTTCTCTATCAAACTCTTCTGATAACTCACCACATAGAATCCCGCCTCGCTATAGACAGCTAGAAAATCATTATTGCCCAATGGATAGACTGCTATAGTTTTTCCTCTGTATTTCTCTTTTTTAGGTGAAAAACTTCCCGGAGTTCTCTCTAACAACATATCTCCCAATGTTTCCTTATCATCAGCCCCCATACGGAAATATACCACCTGGTCACGCGGAGTACCCGGAGAATGGAAACTGACCACCACCCGGCTCATCTTACTGCTCAGACCATGAGCAGTATTAGTGGTATATTCGTTCAAACCTCCCAACACATAATTAAATAAACCGGGAAACTGGAAATTACCCAATTCTTCAGAATAATTCAGTTGAGGAAATTCATTCAGAAAATAATTAATATTATCACTCTCCAACACACCGATGCAATCAGCCGGTACAAGTGAGAAGAGATTGATCTCACGACTCTTATCCGTCAGGCTTAATTTAGCAAAGCCGTAAAAGCCCACAGCCGTACAAAACAATACCACTGATAGCACCATACCCAACTTGGCAACTGTCCGCAATCTCATACCCTACCTATATTTATATTTTTTTTGCAAATATAGCAAATTATTTAAGGAAACAAA
>OMEW01000642.1_pt1 | contig 17956 bp, 16 predicted proteins | sample 1645471 | NCBI WGS metagenome assembly OMEW01 (sample SAMEA103958126, study PRJEB25191) | human gut metagenome | reverse complement strand
CGTAGTATTCTGCGTACCAGCAATCGACATTATCCCAGCTATGGAAGCTGCAAAAGGTTCTAACATCGCAATTGGTGCAGAGAATATGTACTATGAAGAGAGCGGTGCTTACACTGGTGAGATTTCTCCTGCTATGTTAGTAGATGCTGGAGTAAAATACGTTGTTCTCGGACATTCTGAAAGAAGAGAATACTTTGCAGAGACAAACGAGACAGTAAATAAGAAAATGCTGAAAGCTTTCGAGCATGGTATTACACCAATCATGTGCTGTGGAGAGACTCTGGAGCAGAGAGAACAGGGTGTAACAATGGACTTCATCCGTCAGCAGGTTAAGGTTGGATTCCAGGGTGTTACAGCAGATCAGGCTAAGACAGCAGTTATCGCTTACGAGCCAATCTGGGCAATCGGAACAGGAAAGACTGCTACAACAGAGCAGGCTCAGGAAGTTTGTGCAGAGATTCGTAAATGTATCGCTGAAATCTATGATGATGCAACAGCAGCTGCAATCCGTATTCAGTACGGCGGAAGCGTAAACGCTAAGACAGCTCCAGACTTATTTGCTCAGGCAGATATTGACGGCGGACTTGTTGGCGGAGCTTCCTTAAAGGCTGATTTTGGTCAGATCGTAAACTACAATAAATAATTGATTTTGTACGAAATCAATCAATAAAACGGGCTAAAACGTCACCAAACACGGTGAATTCGGCAGAAATGCTGAAGGTGAGGTGTTTGGTGGCGTTTTGCTGTTTTTTATGCAACATATAACCCTTGATTTAGCTATAGAGAGTGCCAGTTTGTGCAAAAAGAAATCACTTCGTTTCTGTGTTTTGAAGCGGAGTGATTTTTTGCGCGGATTGAAAAATTCACGTTTTCGTGATATGCTTGTTTTATATCTGTCGACCAGCCGTCCAGAGAGTTTCTGGAAGAAGTAATCAAGGATTATAACAAAATGTTCCATACGAACTACGATACCTCAAGTGATAAATTCCAGAATTATTATAAAGATGTGTCGCTTCGCATGAAGAATAAGGAATTGGACATTCTGATCGTAGTCAATATGTTTCTTAACGGTTTTGATGCGACGACTATGAATACGCTGTGGGTAGATAAAAATCTGAAAATGCACGGACTGATACAGGCGTTTTCCCGTACAAACCGTATTCTGAATTCTATCAAGACTTTTGGAAATATTGTATGTTTCAGAAATCTGCAGAAGCGAGTAGATAGTGCCATTTCCTTGTTTGGGGATAAGAATGCCGGGGGCCTTGTTTTGCTGCAGAGCTTTAAGGATTACTATTACGGATATGAATCCGTAGATGGTAAGCCAATGCCAGGGTATGTGGATCTGATGGAGGAATTGAATCATAAGTTTCCGCTGTCAGAACCGCAGATTGTCGGAGAGCAGAACCAGAAGGATTTTATTGCTTTGTTTGGTGCTATTCTTCGTATGAGAAACCTTCTGCTTTCCTTTGACGAATTTAAGGGGAATGAGCTGATTTCTGAGCGCAATTTGCAAGACTACCTTGGACGTTATCAGGATTTGCGTGACGAGTGGAAACGGAAACGCCGGGAAAGTACGGATATTACAGATGATGTGGTGTTTGAAATTGAATTGATCCGGCAGGTAGAAATCAACATTGATTATATTCTGATGCTTGTAAAGAAGTATCATGATACCCGCTGTGAAGATAAGGAAGTGCTGATAACCATCAATAAAGCGATTGATGCCAGCCCGGAGCTGCGCAGCAAGAAACAGCTTATTGAAACTTTTATTGCAGGAATCAACGAAGTAGATGACATCATGACTGAATGGCATGATTATGTTGTTGCTAAGCGTAAAGAGGACTTGGAAAATATTATAAAAGAAGAAAGGCTGAAACCGGAAGAAACGAGAAAGTTCTTAGAGAATGCATTTCGTGACGGTGAAATCAAGACTGCCGGAACGGACATTGATAAGCTAATGCCACCTGTGTCAAGATTTGGTGGTGGAAAACGTGCTGAGAAGAAGCAAGGTGTTATCAGTAAGCTCAAGACTTTCTTCGAGAAGTATTTCGGAATTGGAGGCTCTGCATCATTCGCAGAAGAACAGAAGCCATTTACTTATAACACATCATCGGAACCTGCCTTAATGGTGGCCGAGGATAAAGCACCTTATAATACAAAATAAGAAAATGACCACACCGGAGTAAATCAATACTCTAGTGTGGTCATTCTGTTTTTGAGTTCCGTTTGAAGGCTTTGATTAGAAATTAATCGTTGTTTTCGTTAATCCCTAATTAAGCCATCCAAAGTAACTCTCTCTGTGATAAAATCAAAAAGTTATAGTATCAGTGATTCGGTAAGATTACAAAAATCCTTAACAGGAATATTTTCTTTAAGTGGTAAAGCTGTCTCTAAAAAGGTTTCGTCTGCAAATCTTTCGAGTTCAGAATCAAAATGTATAATTGAAGCATTTGTATTTAATTGATATGGAGGAATTGTAACAAAATAATCATAATCTTCGTAAGAAGGAGTGGCGCAAGAAACTTTGATTTTTCCGCCCAATTTCAATTTTGCAAATTCTCCATAAATGGCAGTTAAGGCTTTTTTTCTTTCTTCATCAGAAGTAATTCTATCTACATATCTAATATACCAATAATCTATATTTCCCTCTTTTAATTCAATTAAATAATCGTATGATCTGGGCGTTCCAGATTTTATTGTCCATTCAACTTTATGCAGACTTGTCATCATGGAAAGTCCACGCATTAAGGTAGAAAAAAACTTTTCATGCACCTGAACAGTAGAGAGATCCAAAGAAAATCCATTGTCTGCAATTATCTTTTTTCGTTCCCGTATTTTTTTAGAAGAATATCCCGTTGCATCATATAATTCTTGGATAAGTTCTGGATCATCAATGGCTTTTGCAATTTTATCAATAGTGCTTTTATATGGTCTTCCAGATCGGGCACCGTTGAGCATTCGTGAAATGGTTGCATTATTTAAGCCTGTTTGTTCAGATAATTCTTTTTGTGTTTTTTTCTGTAAAATGATTTGAAGTATATTGATGAATCTTTCCTGATCGTAAACGCTGTCAGGATTTATTAGTGTGCCTGAATTTGATATAAATTCGTTCATTCAAATCTCCTCTTGACTTCTTTGACTTTGTATAAATTGACTTCTTGTATTTTATCTTATCAATTATATCCCTAAAAATCAATTTAAAACATAAAGAAATCAAAAAATGCTTTATTGATATTCTTATAAAAGTCAAAGAAATCAAAAACGTAATTGACATTTTGACTTCTTTGTGTATAATGTAGAATTAAGAAGTCAAAGAAGTCAAACAAATCAAAACGAAAGGAAGGAGGGCTGTGGATTGAAATATAGGGTTGTTTCGGTTTTGAAAGATAATAGACCACGTTTTTTGATTATTTCTGATATTGAAGAAATTGAAATCCTTCCATCAAAGTATTTGAAGCATCTGGATCAGATTAATACTTCTCCGAATACTGTAAAATCCGCAGCCTTCGCACTTTCATATTATTACAATTATCTGCAGGAGCAAACGATAGGATTGGATGAGATTACATTGCTATCCTATTCAGAGCAGAATAAACATTTTATTGATTTCTTGTATTGGGTTAAGAGTGGAAAGCATACTGAGCATAATACACAGACGAGCAATAAGACCTGCAATATGTATCTTGGTGCAGTCTTCAGATACTACCAGTTTTTGGCACTGGAAGATGTTTTGCCAATGCTTAAAGTCTTACGAGTAAAAAAAGTATCGTATTTTGACAGTATGGGAGTAAATCATCAAAATGCAGTGAATTCGTTTAAAGGTTTCTTCAAAGAAGAAGAACCTAATCTGGAAGAAATAACATCCGAAGAAATACAGGAGCTGATAAATGCCTGTACGAATGATAGAGATCGATTGCTGATAGCAATGATGGCAGAAACCGGTCTTAGATTAGGGGAAATTCTAGGAATCCATTATACCGAAGATATTGATTTTGAAAGAAGGACGGTTCGGGTAAGGTATCGTGAATCCAATACCAACTTGGCAAGAGCAAAAAATGCAGAATATAGAATGGCTTTGTTAAGTAATACAACTTTTGAGTTCTTGGTTAAGTACATTTCTGATAACCGAAAAAGTCTGATGAACTCGGAGTATCTATTTACAAAATTAACTGGAAAAAACAAAGGAGAGCCATTAGATGCGGATTCTGTGTATAGCATGTTGAAAAGGCTATCCAAAAAAACGGATATCAATTCCCATCCGCATCAGCTCCGACACTATTTTGCGGAGGAAAGAAGAAAAGAAGGATGGGATTTGAATGACATTCGTTTTGCCCTGGGGCATAAGAAAGTTGAAACTACCATTAAATACTTGGGTGAAAATAATGAACGATTGGTAGAAGCGACAGATCAATACTACTCAAATAATGAAAATTTATACCAAATTGCAGATTTTCTGTAAAAGGAAGGAGGGATTACCTTGGCAGTATTAAAAATTGTTCCGAAGTTATATCAGGAAAAAATACCTGAGAAATTAAAGGAAGAAATATCTTTAGTTACGACTGGAGAAGCAAAATACTATAACCGGTTATACAAATTTTTTCAGTATACAGATATACAGTGTACTGCAGATATTAACTATGAAACGAGAAAAATGTATATGGACTCTCTTGAAAAAGAGGATATTTCAGAAAAATATAAAGCGGAATTACTGAGCTTATTTGATCGTTTAAAAATAGAAAATATGCCGGATGTCTATTCACAAGGAAAGCCCTTCTCTGTAGAACAGGAGTTTTTTAAGCAAGACAAATTGTTTTTGCTGTATGTCCCCAATAAGAAGAAAGCACAATCTTTCCGTCAGGTGGTTGATAAGAATGATTTGTTATGGGACTTAACGAGGATACATTCATCACAGTTGGTGCGACAGACAAAAATATTGCTGTGTGAAATTCTGAATATGGATAAGGTACAAAGACATCGAAGATATTTTTTAGAACCATTAAAAGCACTTATACGGTTTTGCGATAAGTACGGAATAGATGATATTGAAGAAATGGAACAGGCAGACGAAAACAGATTTTATCTGTATTTAAACAAGGAGTCGGAAATTATAAAAAAACAGGCTTCTAAGATTGTTGAGTTTGCGAGAAGAACGTTATTTCTGACAGATTCAGAGACAAATTGGCGAGCGTGTATCTGGTATATGGATAGGTTTCAGTTTGATAAATCGAGAATCAATGCTAGTTCACCTGTTAAAAGCCTTTCATTTATTAATATTTACGAAAAAGAAAATCGTTGGTATTTACAATTATACGCAAAATATTTGGTCGGGATATCGGATCTGTCTTTATCAAATATCCGAAATACAATAAGTTTTATTTCACAATTTTTAAAATATCTGGATGGACAGAGTAAGAAAGTAACTGAACTGGAGATACAAGATATAGAGGGTTATGTGTCTGTTTTGGATAAGTCCGATATTAAGTATTCTACTTTTAACCGATATATCACACATATGCATACATTTCTACAGTTTTTGAAAATGAAAAATATTGAAGTGTTGAAGTTTTATCCGGAACGATTTTTAAAAAAAGGTTTTTCAGAACACAATGAAAGAAGTGTTCCAGAAAAAACAATTGCTCATCTGATTAAGGAGCTGCCGGCATTCCCAGAGCATTTACAGTTGATGTATTTGATTTTGTTTTGCACAGGAATTAGGAAAAGCGAGGTTTGTACAATAAAATCGGGAGCCTTTTATTCACAAGGCAATGAGAATTGGATGCGCATATATCAAAGCAAAATGCGGAGAGAAAAAGTCATTCCTGTTCCCAGTTTATTGGTTGGACTGGTGAATGATTATGAAAAAAAGTACGGAATAAAAAATGGGGAGTATTTATTCAAAAATAAAAAGGGTGGTGCATTTAATGGACAGACATTTTCAAATCAGATGATTCGGGAGTGTAAGGTTCGTGGGATTGCCTGCGGAGATTATATCTTTAGAGCACACGATTACAGACATAACCTTGCAACTTCAATGTACGGAAATGGGGTTTCTATACAAGGGGTACGAGATTATCTAGGACATTCAAGTGAGAATATGACAAAACAGTACATTGCTTTCATGCCGGAACGTATTGTATCGGCTGAAGATAAATATTTCTCTAAAAATCAGTCATTTAAATTGAAAGGAGCAGAAGATGATGAAAGGTAATATTAATTTGATTTCGTATGACTGTTATCAACAAGCTACAGAAAAACAGTTGGCAGGACTGAAATGGAAGGAAAACAGGGTGTACTACATATCAGAGATTCATAATGAAAAGATGCAGGATGAGATTTATGGGTATATCGATGATAGATGTAGACGTTTGTCATTATCAACAGTAGTAAATGATATTTACAGATTTGATCTGTTGAAAGAATTTCTGAATGAGAAGTGTACAAGTTGTAGTAGCATCACTGATAAAAAATGGGAAGAACTGGAGAGAAGTTATAAAGCATTTTTATATAAAAAAGGATTGGCGCTGTATGTTAGAAGAAATAGACCGGATAGGCGGAATGTTGAGCAACAAAGTAGCGCTCAGATTTCTTTTCTGAAAATGTATTATGAGTATGTTGTGAAGTGTAAAACAGCAGATATTCCAGAAAATGAAAAAGATGTATGGGATATGAGAAAGTTGGATATTGTGCCAAGGAGTAATCCGATTCGTGGAAGATATAGATTAGATTTTCGTGAGATCAGGCAGAAAGAATTTAAAGAGATAATAAAGAAAATATTGTATAGCCACTGCCAGACAAAAGCAATGGGTAGTATAAAAGGTGAATTGCGTGGATTCCGTCGGTTTGCTAGTTTCATGTATGATCGATTCCCAGAAGTAAAGCACTTTACAGAAATTAGCAGGGATATGATAGAAGATTATCTGGTTTATATAAAAACGGATACTGGTCTTACATCAGTCAGTTACACGACAGAGCTGTCGGTTTTGGATAATCTGTTGGATGAAATAGGGCGTGAACTGGAAATAGGAAATATATGCAACCTTTTTCTGTCCAGTGATTGCAGAGCATATGACAACGCTTTACCAGAAGCGTATTCAGATGCAGAAATCAGAAGATTTAATTGTGCATTAACAAAATTAAAGCCCCAGTTAGGCAGATGTTTAATAATACATCAGATGCTCGGTACAAGAATAGAGGATACGTTGACTTTGCGAAGGGATTGCTTATCTGAGAAATCTGGACATTATTTTATAACTATTATCCAGCAGAAAACAAGGAAATATAAAAGACCAGTTAGCAATCAGCTGGCAGAATTGATTAGAAAAGCAATAGAAGTTTCAGAAAAGGAGCATCCAGATTCAGAATATATTTTTCTGCAAGATAATGGAAAATTGTATACAGATTCAATGCTGAAATATCATGTAAATATCATGATTTATGAAAATGATATCAGGGATGATAATGGAAATTATTTTGAGTTTCGTACACATCGTTTTAGACATACTTTTGGAGTAAAACTTACAGAAATGAAATTAGATGATGATAGCATTGCAAGGCTGTTGGGGCATAAGGATACACGAACCATACCACATTATCGGCGGTTAAGAAACGAAGCATTAGCGGAGGATACAAAGGCTGTACGAGATGAAATGAATGAATTATTAGCACAATACAGGAGGGAAAAGGAAAATGCAGAAACACGATAAAATGGTAGCACTGGCAAAAGAAAAAAGTGCGGAAATGACGGAAACAGCAATAACAGCTATTGAAACAATGTATAGAAAAAATATAAAAATTTCAGTTGCTGAACTTACAAAACTAACAGGACTTTCCAGAGGTTTTTTCTATAATAATCCGAATGTGAAACAGGTCATGATGGAATTGAAGGAAAAACAACAGGGAATGATATTGCGAAATCCTAAAAGTGATGCTATTGCAAAAGCACAGGAAGCACGGATTAAGAGTTTAGAACAGAAATTATCCGATAGTGTTCCGAAAAACGAATATGAAAGTCTTCAGAAAAAATATGAAGAATTACAGGTGAAATATAGTCAAATGAAAAAGGGAACACTGTTGAAGATGTACGACCAATTATAGGAAGAAAAGGAGAATATTTTATGCAGAACGAAATTTATGATGAGAAAAATGGACTTACTTATATGTTATGTGGTGATTATTATTTGCCAGAATTGGCACTTACAGATATCGAACCAACTTATGGGAAATATGGGATGCTTCGTAAAAGCTATTTACAGGAACACAGAAAGGCAAAATATCAAATATTGTTGTTACAAGGAAAACTTGTCGAGCATTTGAATCAGATTGATGCAGAAGCAAGGGATAGAGAAGAACAATTAGTAAAACAGATGATGGAGAAAGAAGGAATTACAGAGGAATTAAAAAGGCAAGACAACATGGAATGGACAAGGAGGATGAATACCCTTTGTCATGATGCAGAAGAGATGATTTTGACGGAAATGATATACACGAAAGGATAATGAACTGTATTGGATAGCAAGAATTTTGCAGCCCGGATAGCAAAAAAGTGGAAGTCCGGATAGCAAAAAAAAGGAAGTCCGGATGGCAAGATTCTTGCTGTCCGGAAAGACAAAAAAGTGAGGGATTAAAAATGTTGGTTAAGTACATAATAAAAGTGTTTTTATATTTAATTCTTGCAGTAATGACATTGATTCACTGGTTATTAAAAATTCCGATGATATTGGGAAATATTTTGCTTTACTTTTTATCAATTATATTTATTCTGACAGGTGTTTTGAGTTATGGATTTGCATTGGAATCTGCAAGAGAATGTGGGCGAATGATAATAATTGGGATGGCATTTGGTGCAATACCAGACTTTGTCCCATTTTTGGGAAAAAGTTTAGAGACATTGGTTGCCAAACTGTTAAGTATGACAAATGAATGAGAAAGTCAATATGAAAGAGGGCTGTGAAAGGCTCTCTTTTCTTTTTGCAACTGTGGAATGGCAAGATAATAACGTTATATACAGTGTATATTAAGTAAAGATATTGTATTTCTGCATGATGGGAACATAGGGAGTCCATATAAAGGCCTTGGGAACAGGACACGATGGCAGCCTGTCAACAGGACACAGTAATAGTTCTAAGGATATGCTTACAAGATTAAGGACAATGGTTCTTATGGGAATAGATATGCCAGCAGAAGCTATTGACAGGCAGATTGCTTCTGCAATAGACATAATTGTCCATTTAAAAAGAATGAGGGATAAGACAAGAAAGGTATGGGAGATTACAGAAGTATGTGGTTATAAGAATAATGAATTTGAACTTGTTCCATTATATAAGTACGTTGAGGAGGGCGAAGATAAAAATGGAAAGATTATTGGCACACTTAAAAGACAGAATAACAGCCTTAAGAATACTGAAAAGCTTGAGTGGTCAAAAGACACAGGAACAATGCAATGTAAATCTTAATAAATTTATTAAACGGGCACATCTATCTGGTAGGAATGATTACATTTATCTTTTGCAGGCAGTATTGATAGTAACTGCTGTTTCTTATGTATTTTATGATAGTTTAATTCCAGTAATAATATTCAGCCCTTATGTTATTTATCATATTAAAAAGCAGAGGTTTAATGAAAGGTATCAGAAGGATAATGAGCTTATAAGACAGTTCAGAGATGGGATGCAGGCAGTCTCATTTGCGTTGAATACGGGTTACTCAATTGAGAATTCATTTGCAGAGGCATTGCAGGAACTGGTTATGCTGTATGGACAAAATGCAGTAATTGTTGCAGATTTTAATATGATTGTGAACAGAATAAGAAGAAATGAAAATCTTGAAGATATATTAGACGATTATGCAGCAAGTACCAATCTGGATGACATAAAATATTTTGCTGAAATATTCAGATATGCGAAAAGGAGCGGAGGTGATGTAATAGGAATTATAAAGCAGACCTCGCATATAATTCACGAAAAGGCAGAAGTCCAGCAGCAGATAGATACAATAATTACAGGAAAGAGGCTTGAGCAAAGAGTTATGGTATGTATGCCGCTGGTGATTACATTATATCTTAGATTAACATCTCCTGAATATATTGATGTTCTTTATGGCAATGTTATGGGAATTATAGTTATGACAATATGCCTTCTGATATATGCCGCCGCAGTTATGCTGGCACAGAAAATAACAGACATAAATATATGATACATATGATACGGCAGGTGGATAATATGAGGAGTGATTTAATATATAAGATAAGTGGAGTGTACAAATGGAAATAAAAAGACCAGAGCCGGGTGAAGAACCTGAACAGATAACGCTTGACGTTAAAGATGAGAATAGTGGAACTACTATAAGCATAGATACAGTTATTAGTCCAAGAAAGATGACTTATGAGGAAACGATGTCCTGCTTTGACAGGGCATATGATGAATTGCTGGATATTTTGCAAAAAGATAATGATTCACTGGATAATATTGTTATGTCAATTCAGTTCCCTGACAGCTTATGTAATGGGATTGTCAATATACATATATATCCGGAAGATTACCGGATTATAGATTATGACGGAACGGTATATAACGAAAATATTGGTGCAGGTGAAAGTGTAGAAACAGCATTGAATTATGTAATGTCGTATGAAGATTATACAAGAAACGGAGTAATAGATATTAATGTTAAATCATTAGGGGAAAATCCGCATAGTATGCTAACGACAGATAAGCAGACACTTAAAAGAATTATAGACAACGCATTAAATGAAAATGAGGATAAAGCTGTTATAGAACTGCCGGATACAATAAACAACACCAGTGTTACATATGCCTATGTGCAATCACAGACAGGAAGTAAGAATAATCTTTTATTTGCAGCTATGATTGTAATTGCTGTTATAGTGCTTATTTATTACAAGAAGAAAACCAAAGCTAAAGAGGAACAAAAGCTTAGGCAGAAGCAGTTACAGTATGACTATTCAGAGGTTATATCCAAGCTTACGCTTCTGCTTGGTGCAGGAATGACAGTACGCAGGGCGTGGGAGAAGATGATAGAAGATTATATGAGGAAAAAGAAAAGTGCTAAAGATGAGAGAATTGTGTATGAGCAGATGTATATAACAGATTGCCAGATAAAGTCAGGTATAAGTGAGTATAAGGCTTATGAAGAATTCGGACATAGATGTCAGACAAGAGAATACCTGAAATTAGCATCACTATTACAGACTAATATAAAGAAAGGAACAAAAGAGTTAAAAGAATTATTATATCAGGAATCCTATGATGCATTTGAACAAAGAAAGAGCCTTGCAGTTAAGAAAGGAGAGGAGGCAGCAACAAGATTATTAATGCCTATGTTTATGCTGTTGATAGTGGTAATGATAATTGTTATGGTGCCATCAGTCATAAGCTTTCAAGTGTAAAAATGCAGGACAGGTCATAAAAATAAGTTACAAGAACAGGTAGAAGTTCTGTTTATGTGAAGATTGGTATCGTTGCGTGCAGGATACTAATCTTTCAGGAAGCAATACATAACTTTAAGGAGAAATATATACATTGTAGGAAAATGTATAATTTTGGGGAGAAAATGTATGCCTTGTAGGAAAATGTATAATTTTTAGAAAGAAATGCACGCAGAAAAGAGGATAAATATGGGAAATAGAATAGCACAAAATGTAATAATAAAGTCAGTTAAGAAATTCTGGAATGAAGAAGATGGAATGGGTGTTGTCGAAATAGTTCTTATTACAGTTGTTCTGATTGGCCTTGTAATAATATTTAAAAGCCAGATAACATCATTAGTCAATAAGCTTTTATCAAAGATGACTTCCCAGGCTAACAAAATATGATAGCTGTCAGTAGGGGCAATAATGCTGTTAGTTATGGTGTCCATAATATACGTAATGCTGTTAATTGTGATGTCCATAATATATATAATGCTGGTTGTGGTATGAGCAGTGATATGTGTAATAAGGACATTTTACATATATCATTGCCGGCACAATTGACAGTTATGGCGGCAATGGTATTAATGGTTGTGATTTCCCTGATTACAACGTGCATTAAGTCATCACTGCAATCAGGGTATTATACTGTTGTTAAACAGAGCTGCAGGTTGTCGGAGGAGTCAGTATTTGCAAGTTATAATAACCAGCTGCTTAAAGATTTTAATATATTTGCATTGAATAAATCGGACATACTCAATAATAAACTGTGCAGTTATATTAACGAAAATATAAGCAGTTATTCACCAGATATAAGCTTATCAGATTGTGCTTTTAATATGTTTTCGTATATGACAGATAATGAGGGATATGGTGTCGAGGAGCAGATTGTTAAGGCTATGGAATATGGAATGTATAGCAATGTGCTTGATAAAGAACAACAGTCTATTCTAAGTGGCGAAGAACAGGAGAATGTCCAGAATGATAAAGAACAAGAGTCTGTTCAAGCTGATAATGAATGTAAGTATGTTAGATGTGGTGAAAATTTAAGTGAGGCACAGGCATATTCTGAGCAGTTTATGGAAGATAATGAAAACTTAAAAAAGGATCTGGCTGATATGTTAGAGCAGTCTGATGATGGTGATATGCAGTATGAAGATAGACAGAAAGAACAGATTAATACTTCGTTAAATGCAGTATGGCAGTTGTATGAATACCTGAAGTCAGGAATTTGTGAGACTGTGACAGAAGGCAGGATTTCTAGCAAATATATAGAAATACAGGAGCTTGCAGATGAATACATTAAGAGCCGTGACATTTCTTTTATAAATAAAGATGTAATAAAAAGAAGTATCGAAGCAAGTGGGAATGAAGATACATTAAAGAAAAATGTATTAAGCACGGAATATGTTGCGAAGCATTTTATCTGTTATACGGACACATCACCGGGTGATAATGACAGAGCAGGAAGCAGTGCTTTATTAGATTATGAAATGGAATATATTATTGGAGGTGAACATAATGACAGAAAGAATGTATACAAGGTAATTAATCAGTTATCTGTTATAAGAGAGGGTGTTAACCTATCTTATCTTATAAGTTCACAGGATAAGATGTCAGAGGCTTATATGCTGGCGGCGGCACTGGTGGGAGTTACGGGCTGTGATCTGGCAGTCAGGCTTGTGCAGTACATTATTGTTTCGATATGGGCATACGCTGAATCTATAGTTGAGTTAAGAAAATTGCTGGCAGGAGAAACAATAGCTCTTATTAAGAACAGGGATAACTGGATATTACAGCTAAGTTCATTAGTAGATGAAAAGCTGAATTTGCAATCCCTGATAAATAATATTACATCATATGAGGCTGTGAATAATAATAAAGTTGAGGAAAATGGCAGGGATAATAGTATTGGTTATAAAGAATATTTAAAGCTGTTAATTATGTTTATGAACAAATCGGACAGAAATTACCGCATTGCAGCATTAATGGAATTAAGAATGATTATGTATGGGCACAGCGGATTCAGAATGAAGAATTACATATATGCAGCTTTCGGAGCTGCACATTTTAAGATGAATGGAACAGGCAGTGTGTACAGGCAGAAGCTGTCATACAGTTATATTTAGCAAATGTGCCTTTCTACACAGAATAAGTTGGTTGATTATATTTAAGAAGGGAGGAAAGATAAGATTTACCCGGAGAAAAAAGAAAATGGAGTGCATAGTATTATGCAGACAATCCATAACTACAGGAATTTAATAACGCCAGTAATTAATAGAATATTATCAAGAACCATAAAGTGTAGCAAGGCACATAACTTAAATGCTTCGGCAAGTGTGGAGGGAGCAATTGTAATTCCTCTGTTTATATATGCTGTTATGTCAATTATGTTTATTATGCAGGTTATAGCAGTGCGAATCCACATCAACAATGCCTTTTATGTGACATTAAGAAAATGTGCAGGCTATGTATATGTTTATGAAAATAGTGGAAATGTCCCAAAGGGAATGGTGGCAGAGACAATAAGACGATTGCTTATAGACGAGATAGGAACAGATTATGCTGCTGACCATAACATAATGGGTGGTAATGCCGGAATTATGTTTATGAGTTCTAAGATATTAAATGACAATTCAGTTATAGATATAAAGCTTACATACAGTATCAAAAATCCTTTTGATATATTTGGTCTGTCTACAATAAGAGTTACCGACAGAAAGAGGATAAATGCGTGGCTTGGGGAGGATAAAGATAATTTTGCAGGAAATGTGTCAGATAAAGAATATGTGTACATTACAGCCGGGGGCGAAGTATATCATACTAATAAGGAATGTACATATTTGTTAAGATACATATTGGAGGCTGACAGGTCATGTATGGATGTTTTAAGGAATGCTTCGGGTGCTAAATATTATTCGTGTGAACATTGCGGACAGACAAAAGATACAACATCAATTTATTATACATTATATGGGACAAGATACCACAGCTCGCGTAATTGTACAGAACTTAAAAGAAATATTCAGAAAGTCAGTAAAGACAGTGTCAGTGACCGCAGGTTGTGCGAAAAGTGTCAGGAATAAGACAGGGGGAGCAGATGTTAAAGACATTATATTTGATTATATGGCTTGCGGCGATGTCATACGCAGATATAAAAAGAAGAAAGATTAACATTATAAGTATTGTGGTTATGGGAGCTGGTATTATTATGCTGCATTTAGCAGACGTTATTGATGGAAGTGAATTAGAACTACATTTATTGATTAGAGATTATTATATTCCGGCAGTTATTATAGGAGCAGGTCTTTATATTATTGCACGGATCACACATATAACAGGTGAGGCTGATGCAATAGTAATAGCATATATAACTGTGCTTAAAGGAATGTATATAACGATACAGACAGTGTTGTTATCTATGTTTCTAATAATTATCGCCGGGGGAACGTTGATAGCAGGAGGAAGAATGAAGCTAAGGACGTCTATGCCATATATACCATTTTTATTGGTGTCATTAGTGTGTTGTGTTATTGGCGGTGGAACTATATTAAGAACTTTATTACAGTAACAGTTGTCAGTGTTTAAGAAATGGAGAGATGTATGAAAGTAGTAGAAAATGCAATTATTGTTCCGATATTTACAATGATAATTATTGCACTGATAAGTGTTGGGATTTATATGCACGATAGGATAATCATAAGGAATATGGTGAGTCAGATATCGATAGAGTATGAAAAGGAAAGTGATATTACTGCAAGGAAAGAGCTGATAAAAAGAGGAGAGAGGTATGCGGCAGACAGGACTATGTTCCTTCGGGATATAAATATATATGATGACAGGGTATATCAACAGGACGAAAGCATAGTGTGTAGTGCCAGTTTTCCGGTTATAGGAAGTTACGCAGGTATGTCAGATATATGTAATATTAGTGAAAATGTAAATACAATAGATAATGCCCGGTTGATACGAAAGACAAATGCTCTTATGGAGGTGGTTGGATAATGAGCCAGTATTGTGGGGAGGATTTAAGCATTAAATATGAAAGAAATAATAATATAAGTTATGCGGTGGTTGATATAACTGATAGCAATGAGCTGGTTGAGTATGAGATGAAAATGCTTATGCGAAACAGACCTGATTATTTCCTTCAATTTTCCATTAACGAGATTAATTCAAGAAAATGTATATATTATGATATAACTTCAAAACAGCAGTTAAGCACATTGCTTGAATATGGCAAGGTTAATATGTCTGATGTGCAGTCATTGCTTGGCAACATATCTAAGATGGCAAGAGTTGTAAATGAATATATGCTTAATCTTGATCGTGTAATATTAGACCCAGGATGTATATATATTTCTTTAGTGGATAAGAAAGTGTATTTTATGTATTCCCTGCTGGATAATAATACGGATTTTTATGGGAAAATGCGAAGCCTGTATGAATATATATTAGAAAGATTTGACCATTCAATTGAAAAAATAAGACTTGTAAAATTCTATGAAGCGTACCAGAGAATTCTCGTAAGAGATTACACACCATATAATCTTATGCAGTTATTTGAAGATAATGAAGATGAAAGTAATTCGGTGGATAAAAGTGGTTCTGATAATACGGCGGAGGGTGGTGAGTATTCTAATATTATCAATAATACAGAGGGAATGGCAGGCTCTAAGGTTCTCAATAATGCTGATAGTGTGGTAAATTGCAGGGGTGCAAATAATAATGAGAGCACCGTCAATTCTAAATTCCGAAGAAAATCGGATAGTGTACCGGATTTTAGTTCCCAAAGAAATATTAATAAGGGAAGCAGTGCTGATGAGCCGCATACAGATATTAAAGATAAAAGACCATATGCTAATGGGAAGATATTATCAGCGGTAAGACCGGAGCCAGTTGGTGTTGAAGAGCATAATAAATGCATTGACAAAAAGACACAGCTTATATTAAAGGCAGTGGCAGTTTTATTGTTATATAACTCAGCGGCAAGTCTTTTGTTTCGTAGTTATGCGGTTGTAAAGCTGGATACAGTTGTATCGGCAGCATGGAGATTTAAAGCAGGCGAAGTCAGAAAATGTCAACGAAATTCCGTATCGTTTTGACCTTAACGAGGAGATTGATAATAAGCTTGTAACGGCAGAGGTTATTAAAGATAATGAGGGAAATGTAGATAATAGGGCAGAAGAATGTGAGCATACAATTCTTTTAAGTGACTATCTTAAATCACTGGCAGAAGAAGATAATAAGAATAATAAGCTTTGCCTTCAAGGTCTGACAGATGATTTGCTGATGTAAGACCTGATAATGGAGAATATGATAATGTTAATAATACCATTGGTCTGTGTAAGTTTCCCTGCACAGTTGGAAGCATCAGGGAAGCTTCTGATGTATACATAGACAATCCGGTTATAAGTAAGCTTCACGCCTGTTTTTCGTATGGCGATAAAGGTTTCTTTGTAGAGGATATGAATTCGACTAATGGTACTTATATTAATGGTGAGAGACTGAAGGTGCATACAAGAGTTAATATTAATAATGGAGATATATTAAAGTTTGCGGCGTATGAGTTCAAAGTAAGTATAGTATAAAGTAAGTGTATAAAGTCAGTACAGTAAATGTCGCCAAAATCTAATACTTGTGTTACAATTATCGGAAAGCTTAATTGATAACAGGTATATTTGGGAGGATATTAATTATATGAATGTAAACATATATTATGGTGGACGAGGTCTTGTAGATGACCCGACAATTGTCGTTATTAACAGAATCCAGGAAGTGTTAGAGGAACTTAATGTTCACGTTACAAGGTATAATCTTTATGAGATAAAGAATACAATTACAACTCTTTCGCAGTCAGTAGTTGAGGCAGACGGAGTTGTGTTTGCTACTACAGTTGAGTGGGTTGGTATGGGAGGCTATATGCAGACACTTCTTGACTCCTGCTGGCTATATGCAGACAAGAGCAGAACATCATCTACGTATATGTTTCCGGTGGTTATGTCAAGAGCATATGGAGAACGTGAAGTTGTTACAGCACTCAGCAATTCGTGGGAGATAATAGGTGGAGTTGTAGGCGAGTCATTAAGTGCTTATGTAGACGATACAACAGATTTTGAATTTAATAACGAATATAAAGAGATAATCGAAAAATATGCTGAAAATATATACAGAACCATATCAAAGGGCTTAAGAAATCTTCCTTCAAGCAGTCAGACTATAAGAAAGAATGTTATTAAAGAGGTTGTTAATTTCACACCTCAGGAGAGTGAACAGCTATCTAAGTATGCATCTGATGATGAATTTGTTAAGACACAGAAAGAGGATATAGAGTCACTTGCAAGCATATATAAAGAACTTCTTAGTGATGAACAGAATGGTGGAGATGATTATTATCTTAATGTTTTTAGAGATAATTTTAATCCTACAACAGGATATAAGAGTGCATATATGATATCAATAAGTGATAAAGATAAGCTTATAAGTATTTATGTAGATGGAAGAGACATAAAAGTAACATTCGGAGAG
>OMEW01000619.1_pt1 | contig 18422 bp, 16 predicted proteins | sample 1645471 | NCBI WGS metagenome assembly OMEW01 (sample SAMEA103958126, study PRJEB25191) | human gut metagenome | reverse complement strand
AGCAATTATAAAAAAGAGTATTGCTTACTTTTGATTTTATTTTTCTTGTGATAAATCCAGATATGGTGTGCTCCGTATCCGAATATGAAATAGTCGTCGAGCGTGGTTTCGTTCTTCAAGCGTTCCATACTTGCCCGAAGTTCGGTTTCGTCAGTTGCAAAAAGAATCGTGTTCATGATTCGGAAATAGATTTCTTCCGCTTCATCGCTATAGCGGCAAAAGACGTGTTCGATTGTTACGTTCATGGTTCTATTGGTTTGATTGAGGTGTTTTAGGTACATTGGTCATTATTGATTCTCCGTCTTCGTTGAAAATCTCTATTGTCGGGTTGCCGTCGTTTTCTTCGGGGAGCATAGATTCCGATGTATCGGTCAATGCTTGCCACTCTTCATAGCAAAGACGGTTGTCAATGATGTTCGACACGTCCTCACAGTTCCATGAGCGGACGATTGCCTCGGCTTCTTCGTAACTATTTGCTTTTACACTGAAATAATCCCGTTCCCAACTTGTAACCTTACGGTCTTGATAAAATTTGTATTCTCCCATATCCTTGTTGTTTTAACCGCTTACTTCTACAATATCCTCTATTCTGCCGTACAGTATCGAGCGTAACGCTGTTTTGTCAATCGCATAATACTCGTGAATACTTCCGTGCTGTTTGACGAAATACCGTTTGAGGATGTCGGAAAAGTCAAAGTGATAACCGCTCAAGGCAATTCCACGTTTGAAATAGATACTTTCCCATACGTTACGGGTAATCCAGTTCTTTTCTTCCCGGTTTAACTTGCCTCCGTTGTTCAGGTGTACCCGCAATTTGTAAACCTTGCTGTCCTGCAATGTCGCCAGTTCGGGAATGTCCCATTTGACGAATTTTGTTGCTATCTGTGTCATACGTTTGCTATCGTTTAATCATGGATAATCACTTCATCACGGTATTCTGAAATTTCCTTGCCGCTTTCAAGGCGGACAACTATGGTGTTACCATAGTTGCCCACGATTGTACCTTCCGTGTAACCTTTGTATGGATTGAGCAGTGTGCAAGACAAACCGATAATATCGCTGTCTTCTTCGTATTCGTACATAGTGAATGCGTTTTTAGGTTACAGCTTAATGTCCCACTTGCCTTGCGAGAATATCCGAAAGCTCACGTATTCGTCCTCTAACTCGTATGTCAGTATGCGGATATAGATTTTATCTTTGGCTTCCAAAGAAGCTACCAGTTCGTCGATTTCTTTTTCTGGGTATTCCCAACGGGAAGAAAATTCTGCATCTACAGTGTCGCCATACCGATTGACAAAACCGTTGAAATTATCGTCCAGAAATGCCTCTATTTTATCGAGGTCTTGCTTGTTTTCCGTACTTGCGTGAAAAATGTTTGTTGCATAGTTCGCCATAATCTTAAATTTTGAGTTTTCTTTTTTCCCTCTTGTAGCATCAGCTACTTTCGGGCTTGATTTAATTATGTCGCTTCAAAAGGTGACATGGCTCTTTATGCAGGGTTTCACAACCAAATACTACCTCCGCAAAGCGGAGCGTGGAGATTTTGTCGTGAACCGTCAGGCTGTGACCTTGCATACAAGAAAGACATGTCAAGTACCTTTGCGACACAATTCATATCAGACAGCCCGAAAGCGGATGTGCGAATACAGGGAAGAGAAGATCTCGTGTAAAAGGTTGATGGTTTATAAAAAGGGAGTTGCAGCGAAAAGAAAAATATGCCGTGGAATCTTTTTTTCTTTTGGCTGCACAATGGGACCAGAGTGTTTTACGAAGTTCGGGAAAAGGTTTAGTTTAGTCCATTAGCCTATATATATGCTAAATCAAAGTAAACTATATTTAGGCAGACAAATTTGCCTGCCTATAAGTTTTTCCTTATCTTTGTATGAATTAAAGAAGGCTTGCTTTTCTTTTGGCTGCAATGGTTCTTGGAAGTTCAAATACAACCGTCGGACGAGGAAAAAAATTCTGGTAGGAAGCTGGTTCAAGAAGTCCCGATTATAAGTAAGTGCAAGGAAAGAAACAGAGTGAAAACAAAAAATCGGGAAATGCCTTTAATTAGCAATTTTGTTTCTTATTTGTTCCTCAATTAAAACTATAAAATTTTCAACACACTGAATTTCAAATCATTATATATACTATTTTTGAGAGATTGGATTTATTGCCAATAATCACAGGAATACCTTCCGCATTTGCCAGCTCATACAAATACTGTTCCACCGCATCTTGTGAGAAGCTATTCCCAATAGCCAATATTTTAATAGCCTTTTGCTGCGCACATGCTCCACTCGCAAGAAATGATAGCAACAAAAGCAGAATTACAATCAGAACTTTATTTTGTTTCATTTTTATCTGAATATAGAAGAGAATGAGAACCAATTACTGCACCTGCTTTATAGACAACGCATTTAAATGTCCCTCTGTCGCAGCTCCGCTCAAACCGACAACCTCAATAACAACTTTACCGTCAGCAGTTGGCTCTACATTTTCAAACTTAGTGATATATTCTCCATAAGGAACTTCTTCAAAAGTTGCATACTCTCCCTCATTAGTACCTAACTTCAAACCTGTCCTAATCTCTTTCGGACCGATAGTATTTTTTCCTTTCAGCGTATATTCAGATGTACGGGCCGCCTTGCTACCACCAAAGCGAACAGCCAATATCGTGAAATTATATTTACTTGCAGAACTCAAGCCTGTTACTTCAACTGTTGCCGGTTCAGTATTTCCGGCGTTAGCAACGCCACTTACAATAAGCCCGTCTTTCCATGCCGACATCGGAAATTCCACTTCATCCACAACCATTACTTTATCCGGTTCTCCAGATACTCCATTATAGACAGAAGTAAATCCGCCAGCTACTCTCACACTTACATTCGTAGCATTAGCCTTTGCATCGGACAATAACAATGGAGCAGCACTTACGGAAGAAGTATAATTATTCCATGGAGTAGCGGACGTTATAGTCGAACTACCAAAATCAACATAAATAGGAACAGCCAATAGGTCCGAATCGACACGTTTCTTCAAATCAACTAACTCCGTCACGGTATTCGGGCTCTGTACAGCCATATGAGCTGCTGTTTGAGCAACCTTTATAGTTTTCTCATCCAACCCTTTCGGGGCATATGTATTACCTACCACATTCTTTCCCGTAATCTTCTCAAACCAGACACAAGCAGCAGTATAGCGCCCGTAAGTTGTTTCCAAATGATAGTATCGCGTGGCGTCACCATTGTCAAGACGAGTGAAATTGTCGCCGATAAAGGAAGTACGTCCATTCTGAATAGCAGTTCCAGCAGGAATAATTATACTGATATTCTGGTCGGACGCTGCTTCATTTACTGCATTGACAATAGCACTGTACATTGTCATCTGATCATTATCATAGTTTTTAAAATCAGTATGATTTGAATAAGACGCATAAGCCCACGTCTGATGTAACATCAGTTTCATATATTTGTTAGTGGCACACCCTTTTACATAATTAACCAAATTACTCAAATAAGGCTTGTATGTATCATATTGTCCGGATTTGCCACTCACTTGCTGAAGACTGATATAATCCCATTTGTCATCTTTCAAAGCTGTTTCCAGTGTAGTATTCGCCTTAGTAATCTTGCTCCCGTTCTCAATTTTGCGATAACTATATTTTGCCTGATTACCGTTAGCATTGGCCCAATGAGTTTCCAAAGAGCATCCTCCGATGTACATATTACCGATAATAGCTTCAATGCCTTCCGCTTTCAACAATTCATACAGATATTGCTCGACTGCATCCTGCGAAAAACTGTTGCCAATTGCCAAAATACGAAGCGGAGATTGTTTGACCGTTACAGATATTACTTTAGAAAGCCGTTTAGTCTCTCCTGGAGATTCCACTTTGATGAAAGCCTTTCCTGCTTTCACACCTTCAACCTTTACATTGGTACCATTGTCCTCTATGATTTTCAGTATTTCCGGATCGGAAGATGTCCATATATATTCCAGGTTTTCAGCTTCCGTACTGCTAAAAATTGGATTAATAGCCATTTCATCACCAGTCTCCAAGCTAACAACATCTTCCACAATCATCCAATGATCACCCTTGATAGGATTGTCCACGTCATCGTCAGAACAAGATATAAACGCATTACCTATAAACAGAAATATCAGGAACATGCAAGATTTCCATGCTATGTCACTTTTTAAAAATACATTTTTCATAATACAGAAGTTTTAGCAGTCATACATTTTCTTATAATGAATAAAAAGGATATATAGAATTACCCCGCTCCTCCAATAAGGAGCGGAACAACATACTTCATGTAGATATTTATAACAGGAAAACCGTTATTTAACCGTTATATCCATTAGCTTCACCCAACCGGAGTCTAACAGGTTATTTTTAACTGCCATCCGCAGCCCTATTGTATTATCTTTAGTGGTATCCACAAGACCTACCGCCCACTTATAAGCACCCACGGAAACTCCTTTCAGTGTCAAATCAAAATTATAAGTAGTCGGTTTATTCTTCAACCACGTAGATAAATCTGTCTGGGTATCAACAAATACCTTTTTTACTTCGTTCTTATCGTCCAACAAAGCAAATGCTACTTTATAGCGTTGATTCCATTGCGGAATATTAGTGGGACAATACCCCCATCCCATATTATTCCAACGATGAACGATCGTTATTTTCTCGCCACTCTTAACATCTTTAGGCAATGAAACCATATCAGGATATAAACGATAACCACCTTCGGTAACAAAACGCTGTACAAGTCCGAAACATTTGAACCAAGACATGGTTTCGCTTCCTGCACGAAAATCCATCATATTGACCCGTGCCTCAGCTGATGCGTCGAATTCTCCCTGACGTACATCTTCCGGATGCCCTTCACGATACCCCATAGGATCAAGCCAATAACGATGCTGGCTAACAATCCATCCTCCTTCCATTATGATAGGACGTTTATAGTTCCAACGAGCAGCAAACTGTTTTTCCCAATCCTGATAATAACCGTTCATACCAAAAGCATCATGACGCAAACTATATCCCTTGTTTATAGCACTCTCAAGCAAGCCTTCCGTTTCAGGGTCTAAAGCCCCCCAGCCGGATGTGTTTTCAGCACCAATCAAACGATGATAGTTAATAACTAACGGCACTTTGGTAAAGCATCGGGAATACAAATCTGTAATCCATTCGAAAACCTGCTTCTTTTTTGAATGATCTTCATAAATCATTGTATGTGCTTCACCCCATTTCCCCAATCCGTAAGCATCTATAAAGTCTACTTTATCCGGATCGTTAAATTCCTGTGCCAGTGCTTCGATGAACTTAGTATATTTTTCCTGAAAGATCTTATCATCCGGAAAAGGTGATTTACGTGCTAATGCAGTCGCCTCGTTAGTAGGTCCCGGGTCTTTATACCAATGTGCACCGGCGTCAAAAACATATTGGGGAGTATTTAATCCTTGGTCACGTCCATCCACTACAATTCGGAATGACAAACGCATCCCACGATCCAAAACACTTTTCAGCAATCTGGTCAAACGGGCAGTCGGATCTTTCCATATATATTTCCCTTCTTCCGGCTCCAATGAACTCCAACTTGTCCGTATATAGCAGGTACTGGCATAATCTGAAACTTTTACTGGTTCTGCCAGTTCCGGTACAGAAACATTATCGTAACCTTCTGTAGTCCAGAAATTTTCATCCCAACCACGTCCCATATAGATCACCCATCCGTTTAATGGATTACGCAATACTGTTTTCTTATCCGGAGTGATTTTCACTGTGACATTACCGGCAGGCAGTTCACCACTTCCATTTCCTTCATCACCATTATTATTACCACCCGAACATGCGGATAAATTTGCTGAACAGAAAAGCAAAAGAACTACACTCCAACTTTTCATAACAGATATTGTTTTTTCTATTTTCATATATTTCGATGTTGATATTAACTATTGCCGTATCTTGTGCAATACGGCAATAGTATAAATTCAAATTATTTATATGCTACAATCTTTTTATTTCGCAAGTCTAAAACAACAAGAGTACTTGACGGAACATTAAAGTATGAGTTGCGTTGTTCACCATCAGCTCCTCCTGTAATCGCCTGCGACACACCATAGGTAAGCGTCTTTTGCTGACGCAATCCATTCAATAATGCAGGAGAGAAGCAATAAGTATTATTTGCCTTACCACTTATATTTGCTATAAGGAACTTTATTTGGCTTCCCGATATTGGAGTTCCTTTATGTACAAGTACTTGCGGGTCGGCCAAACTTGGCGTAAAGCTTCCATCTACAGGTGTACCCCAGCCATTTATATTACCATGCAACCACAAATTCGTTACAGTAGTAGTTATTATATCTTCAGCAACATCTGCATTATATTTCCATTCGAGTGTCAATGGTTCTAGTTGTTTACTTGGCGGATAAACTGACACTGTTTTCGCTTGCATATCAACAACAACGCGATGCTCACCTGTTTCCGTAATCTTCCATCCGACAGCCGCTCCTTTTTGTCTCATAACTACAGATAATGTATCTATTTTATCGGCTGACAATGCAACATCATCCCCACTTTCGGGACTGATATAATTAATCTCACCTTCAAACTCAACAGGTATCTTCAACACTCCCGGTTTCAAATCCAACAAAGCTGCATACAGGTATTCATTTTCCTGTGTCAATGTCATTTGTATCTTATCCGCACCTACCGCATCACCTTCCAGGAATACTTTATCGGCATCAAACACAATAGGTTTATAAGGACGCACATCTACATTGATTGTTCTCACTTCAGGCATCGCATATTTAGAACCACCATCCCATTTGGCAAGTACACGGAACTGCAAAGTTGCGGGTTTAGTATAAGTCCTTCCCCACTTTTCTACCAATAGCTTCTGCAATTGCTCAGTCGTATAGCTTCTGGAGAAAACACCTTCATCCTCTTCTGTGCGTACACTGGAAGCAAAATCATTGCCTTCAATATCTAACTTTGTGACATAAGTAACCGAATATTCTTCCGGCATCTGGCGCGCTTCTGTCCAATCAAAAGTCAAAACCACCTTATTAGGTTCGTTACCGTCGAGTTCGATATTTGTACTTGACGCATGTACTTCCAATGTTTCCGCAGCAGCAAAAAAATCACTGTTGTCCACATTATCATCATCATTGCATGCACTTAAACAAATCCAAACAAATAACGGCAGTATATTATAGAATGATATAATTTTTCTCATATTTATCATTGTTTACTTAAATAAAACATTATCTCCACCATCCAGGCAATTGTCTCAGATTAGTATTCTTATCAATATCATCCTGAGGAATCGGCCACCAATAACTAATAAATCTTCTGGTTTGATAAAGGGTACGTTTATAATATTCATCTCTTTCGGTACTTTTAGCCAAGGCATTCATTCCATAGAATTTTCCATTCAAAGCTGTTTCAGCTTCTTTCCAACGACGTAAATCATCAAAACGTATACCAGCTTCACAATTCAACTCTACACGTCTTTCACGACGAATCAAATCACGCAATTGAGCTTCTGTGACAGGTATCTGATCCGCTCCCTTTCCATACTGAGGAATACCAGCTCTATAACGGACTCTATTAATATAATCCAGAATTTCTGTCTCATTATCCGTATATGTGCCCGTTGCCACACTATACTCATATAATGATTCTGCATAACTCAAATAAGCTTCTGCCAAGCGATAAAGTACTCCTTGACGTTTTTTGTAAGTACCACTACTAGAGGCAGGAATCGCAGAGGGGTCAACACGTTTACGTATCAAATACCCTGCACTAGGAGAGTCATGAGAAGGACCACCATCTTCACCACCTGAAAAGAAATTGGCAAACTTATTTTTTGCATTCGACTTATCTTTTCCCCAGTGATACTCTTCATTATAAAGTACTGAAATATAAAAACGAGGTTCACGACCGCAATACATCTTATATGTATTTTTAGGAACAATCACATGCTCTGTTTCCTGTTCAGTACCGCCTTTTGTAGCATACATCCATGTAGTCTTATATGACTCGTCAACTGTAGAATATCCCGTCTCACTGTATCCTGATTCAGAATTGATAACTGGAGTAGCTCCATCATTTGTATAACCTGTGATAGGCACTAAACCATTGTTCATAAAGAATGCATCCACCAATGATTGGGTAACACCAATAGCACCTGCACCACCCATACTACGAGGATTAGCCTGACGGTCAAAATAACCTGCATCATCATATGTTCGTGGGAAAAGGATTTCCATATTTCCTTGATTATAACGTAACATCAATGCATTCTGATAAGATTGAAATGCATCTACATCATCTCCAATCGTCTCAATATATAACTTATGCCCCGCCTTTTCAGCCTCATCTATCAGCAACTTATTAGCATCAACAGCGGTCTTCCAACGTTCTGGTTTGAAGGTTGAATCAAAAATAGAAACACCATCACAGTTTTTCATATTCACCATGTCCGAGTCCTGGTTACCATTCACCAAAGGACTAGCAGCAAATGTCAATAAACGGGCACGCATAGCGAGACAAATAATAGAAGTGATACGCCCATATTTATTATCTTCATCGTAATAAGCCGGTAGCAATTTAGAAGTTTCTAACAATTCATTTGCAGCCCAATCCACTACTGTATTAAACGGCTCCTGCTTCAACAACAAGGTTTCACCTGTAATCTCTTCTGTTGCATCACGAATAATAGGAACTGCTCCGTAAGTCATAGCCATCACAGCATGAAAGTAAGCAATGAAAAAGCGACATTCGGCTTTCATATAATTCACTTCCTTCTCTGTTACATCAGGAAGTGCATGCGCATATTTAATAAAGATATATGCTTGGCGAATACGCATAGGAAAAGTCTCCCAGTAGTTAATCACGCCACCGCTTGCAGACGTCCAGTTTCCATTCTGATAAAGAATAGCCTTAAATCCCTGTGATTCCCAACCAACAGAAGGTGCCAACTCGTCTGCTACTGCATCTGCACCATCATAATTATAGAACTTGGGAGTAGCATTATATATATAAGCTAACCAACGTTCCATATTTGTTTTATTCTCAAATACAGTTTCTAATGTCAACTGATCATCCGGCTCCTTATCCAAATAGTCAGAACAAGAAGATAGAGAAAACATGGCAATCGTGCCTAATGCTATATATTTCCTTATTTTATTTTTCATACAATCAATTCTTAGAATTTAATTTCAAAACCTGCAGATATAGATTTCATAGCCGGATAAACTGCACCAGTCCTCGAAGCACCACTATCCGATGTAACTTCCGGATCCCACAAATCAAACTTAGAGAATGTCAGTAGATTTGAGCCTCTAACAAAAATACGCGCTCCGGAGATCAACATATTTTGCATCCATCTCTTCGGAAAAGAATATCCTAATTCTATATTTTTCATGCGTAAGAAACTCATATTACGTAACCACCATGTAGAACTCTGGCTGTTATTAGCATTTGTACCATAATCTAAACGTGGATAAAAGACATCCTGACTGGGATTATCCACCGTCCAGCGATCTTGATAATTAGTAAAGATATTATAGGTTGTACCCTTATTTGACGCAGGAATAATATTACCAGAAAGAACATTCCATGTTCGACCGATACCTTGAAATAACACACCAAAATCTAAATCTTTCCACTTCATATTTAACCCAAACCCATAAACGATTTCTGGGTTTATCGGCCCCCCAATTGGAGATACATCAAATGCATCAATCTTCCCATCTTGATTTACATCTACATATTTAATATCACCCGGGCGCAATTTAGCAGTAAAGGTTTGCGCAGGAATACCCTCTTTTAAAGTACCAGCTGCAACATCAGCAAAGTCATCATTTGTAAACAATCGTTCTGCAATATATCCTCTATTTTGTCCTGTTGGATATCCTGTTTCTGCCCGATTTGTACCAACAACAGCTGCCGGTTCGTCCTTTTCTGTAATCTCATTATGAGCATATGTAAGTGTCCCCATCAAGCTCACAAACAAGTTCTTATTAAACTGTTTATTGATATTCAATGTAACCTCTGCCCCTTGATTCTTCATTTTACCATAATTATCCCAAGGTTGTTTTATAAATCCGGCAGTTATTGGAATCGATTCACGAGGCATAAAAATATTGTGACGGCGTTCGTCAAACAAATCAAATTGTAAGTCTACCATACCATTAAATAGTCCCAATTCCAATCCCACATTCGCTTTATTTACTACTTCCCAAGTCAAATTAGGAACTGCAAACTCACCTTCAGCCATACCATTACGATTATACCCGCTCTCGGTACCCCAGTTATATTGTTTCAAATCATCCCATGAATCATTGATAGTAGAAAGATATGCAAAACGTCGTCCATTCAAAGTAGCATTACCTGTTTGCCCATAAGATGCACGTAATTTCAATTTAGAAATAGTTCTACGAAGAGGTTGCATAAATGATTCTTCTGACACAATCCAACCAATAGCCCCTGAAGGAAAAAAACCATAACGTTTTCCCTTAGCAAAATTTTCAGAGCCATTATATCCAAAATTGAACTCCCCTATATATTTCCCTGAATATGTATAAGAAGCACGTCCTGCCATTCCCTGAGTTCGATAAGGTAGTTTCTCTCCTTTATCAAAATGACGACGATTAAATAACAACATGCCAGATACTGCATGTTTTTCCGCAAATGTATGATCATAAGACAAGGTTGCCTCCATATAGAGACTTTTAGTTCCATAAGTCCCTGTAGATTCATGTCCTAATGTATTGCTTCCATTTTCCTTTTTTGTCAACATCAATTCCCCCTCTTCCGTTCTTCCAGAAGCTGCATTATATATATCAGGCTTTGTTGACCGTTTTACTGTCCCCGTAGAATAACGGTCAAAAGAAAATACTCCTTTTACCTTTAACCCCGGAGTTATAAATTTCAAGTCTTGTTCAAGTGAAAATAATGTTTCAATCTTACTAGCACTAGTACGCTGGTACCCCATCTGAGTTGCCATTGCCCACACATTAGACTCCTCAGTTCCTGCAATTTGTCCTGTAGAATATTGTGCTGGAAACTGAAATGGAACAGAACGGAAAGCTCTATTAAAAATCTCACTTACACTTTGTGTTGTAGAATTACGATCTTGCAAATATCCTCCAATATTAAAACGCAGCTGTGTAGTTGGAGATAGCTTTAAATCAACATTTGAACGGACATTATATCTCTGCAACTTAATAGAAGGATCCCACTCTCGCTTTTTGTCACGTTCCAAAATACCGCGTTCATTATAAACAGCGGCCACAAACGAATAACGTAGGATTTCTGTACCACCAGAGATATCTACCGTCACACGCTGATTGGAAGCATGATCCTTAGATACTGCGTCAACCCAATCCACGTCCGGATATAAATCAGGATCATAATTGGCACGAGTTTTCGCAATTTTATCAGTATATATAGGTCTCTGTCCTGTATCGATTAAAACATCATCCAATAATTGCATGTAATCAGCAGCCCCAATATATTCCGGAAGTTTTATAGGTTGTGTAGCTGCAAACTCTGCTTTTACAGTTACACGTGGTTTCCCCACCTGTCCCCGTTTTGTATTAATCAAGATAACACCATTAGCACCGCGTACTCCATAAACAGCACTAGCGGCAGCATCTTTCAATACAGAAAAAGATTCAATTTCTTCCGGATCAATATTATTTAATTCACGTTCAATACCGTCAACTAAAACTAATGGATCACCACCAACTTTTTGAAAGGTACTAATACCACGAATCCAAAAAGTTGAATTATCATATCCCGGTTCCCCCGAACGTTGAACTGCCAATACACCTGCAACCGTACCTGCTAAATTGTTACTCAACGAGCGACTGGTAGATACTTTTAATTTCGCAGGTTCAATTGTTGTAATAGAACCCACTACAGATTCTTTTTTTTGTGCGCCATAAGCCACAACGACAACTTCATCCAACTGACCGACATCTTCTACCATCTGTACATTGACTACTTTTCGATTATCAACGACCTCTTCTTTAGGCACAAAACCTATATAACGGAAAGAGAGCACTGACCTCTTTGCAGGAACAGTAATACTATAATTACCATTCATGTCTGTCAATGAATGTACTGTAGAATCATTTTTTAGAATAATTGTCACACCGATCAAAGGTTCTCCCTTCTCATCTGAAACGTTACCTGTTACCTTTATACCTTTTTGTTGTGTAGCTTGCTGTACTTTAGGAGCTTCTGGTATCGAAATTGTAATTTGTCTTCCCGACATCTTATAATTCAGTCCTGTCTCTGAAAACAGCTCTTTTAACACAGCATCTATTTTCTTATTGGAAACTGAAATGGAGACTTTGTTATTCAGATTTTTCTGAACATTAGCAGAGTATATAAAAATATATTTACTATGTTTTTCGATATAATCTAAAATATCTTTAACTGTAGCATTCTCATACTGTACTGAGAATAGATCTTCTTCGGAATTCCAACTAATAGAATTAGCACCGAATGAAGAAAATGGAATCATAAAAAAGACGTTTATAATGCAAAAAAGCTTAAGTCTTTTCTTTAAGTGTAAAAAAATACTTTTCTTTACCATAAAAATTTCTTTTTAGGTTAACAATTTTGGATTTATTGATTTAACTCAAGGAATTACTATCGGGTAAATACGGCAATATTTATCCGATTTTTTTGTGTATCATGAATAGTATTATCTGTTTCTCATAGGCTATATTGATTTTATAAGATTAATTAAATTGTCATTATTTACTCAAGTATATACTAGTATCACTTTTTTCTACTTCAATAGGGATTGTCTGCCGGATACATTCAATCACCTCATCAATATCATCTTTCAAATCTAGTTTTCCATAAACCTTTTCTTTACCTACCATCGGATCGCATTGAATAGGAATGCCATAATAAATACTCAACTTCTGAATAATATGAGATAAATCATTACCATTTAACAACATGACACCATCCACCCAGCTAATATATTCGGCTACGTCCACTTGCTTCTGATAGGCAATTGCGCCATTGGCTATATTCAGCAAATCACTAGGCACCAGCTGCGCTTTTCTCTCATTCCTATCGGTCACCTCAACAGAACCTTCCACCAATACAATATTAGTTGCCCCCCCCTTGTAGTTTGAAATATTAAACTTCGTACCTAATACCCGTAATTTGAAATCTTCAGATTCTACAATGAAAGGGTGTTGCTTATCATGAGCAACTTCCAGAAACACCTCTCCCTGGGCATATATTTTACGAATATCCCCATTAAAACGACAAGGATAAATCACTTTTGATTGAGAGTTGACAACCAATCGGGTTCCGTCAGACAGTTCAACCCGCACTCTTTTCCCTGCGGGAACAAGTAACTGGTTATATTCCGGTTCGCCCTTTACTTTCTTCTCCTCTTTTTCTCTTATTACTTTAGAATTAACAGCAACCTTTCCTTCTTTTGAATAGGTAACAAAAGCATCCTCATCCAAATTGAGCTGTTCTTTAGCAGTGATAAGAGTCACTTCTTCAACAGACTGGCTGTCCATCTGTTCGGCAATAGCCTGAAAATCTAAATTAGTGTTTTCACAATGAGTTAAGAAGTGGATGGTTGAAATACAAATTAAAATAGAAGCTGCGACAGAAGCAGAAGCTACTAAGAAATAATTTCTTCGACGCCTCATTACATCTCTCCGGATTTTTTGTTTGGTTCGCTCTATTATAGAAGAAGCATCAATCTTTTCATGCCCGCATTTTTCCCAAAAGAATTTCAGTTTCCCGCCTTCAGGTATAGCAGTAAAATCATCCTCAAGCTTTTCTTGAGAATTCAGTTTACCAAATAAATCAGCAAGGCAATGGTATCCTTTTAAGTCCATAATCTTCTTTAATGTTGTTTTATAAATAAAGACGCAACATTCAAAAAAATCTCCTAGTTAAAAATGAACTTTTTTTATTTTTCTCGAAAAGTAAAAATAGCAAGAAGCTCTTTTAAACAATTAAGCCCTTAAAATACAAGCAATTAACAGTATACCTTCAATCACTTCTTACGCAAAACCAGATTCAGATTCTTAGCAATTTCTTCTAAAGCAAAAGCAATATGATTATTGATAGTCTTCACAGATATATTTAATATGTCTGCAATCTCTTTATAAGGCAACCCATCCATTTTAGCCAGAAAGAAAACATGTTTACACTTGGGAGGAAGTTGTTGAATAGCCTCATTTATTCTGGCTATCTCTTCTTTACTAATCATCTTTTCGTCCGGAGATTGAACCGGATCAAATATGAATTCTCCTATCTCATCAAACAACAAATCACTTTTTCCTGTTTCTTTCCTCAAAAAGGAGATAGCCTTTCGATAAGTGATTGTTTGAATCCAAGCATCCATATTATTAATCTGCGCCAAGTCTTTTCTATTTTTCCAGACTTCAAAAAAGACATCACTGACTATCTCTTCCGCTGGCTCTTTTTGTCCTAATAATGCAAATGCATAGTGATATAAACGCGAAGAATAATGTTCCATAAAACGGTTGAAAGCGAATTCATCACCATTTACAATTTTACGTATGTCATCATTTTCAAGTCTCACAGAAGTATTTACAGATTATTTCTAATTAACAAAATTGTGCCAAATATAGTAGTATATTAGCAATTATAAAAATAAAAAACCACAAAAACGGATTAAAAGTTATCAATTACGAAAGATTAAAAAGTAACTTGGTAGGACGTGCCATCAGAGATAGATTCTTTTACGCCTCACGCAATAAGTTTTCAAACATGGGGTTCACCTTTCACCTTTTCTTCGAAACCCTTTATTCATCAGCGATAGCGGGTGAAGGCTCTTCTTTTCACCGAACTTTTCCCTCTGAACGCTGTACCGTCCTTACTTTAGTGGTTCTTTTTCAATTTAGTTGACTGGTCATTATAGCCCACTACTTCATCTCCAATCTATTAATAGATAAGTTCTGTTTCATTAGGAGTAAAATTACTTTCGTCTAATAGTAAAGTTATTTCCGATAGTACGGAAACTATAAACGCAAATTCTGATCATATAAATGCAAGCTTTGTTTTTATAAACGCAAGCTTCATTTATAAAAACAAAACTTGTATTTATAGTTTGCATCCATTGAAAAACAACTTTACTCCTAGACCAAAAGAAGTTTGCATAGGAGCAAAAGCAACTTATCCAGTAATAGACTACATGTAAGCTATTACTAAATTACATAAAAGAATGACTCAATCATCATTCATGCATTTGCATCCGGTACAATTCAATTTTTTAATTAAATACGAGGTGAAGGAGTGCCCCTTCACCCGCTATCGCTGATGAATAAAGGGTTTCGAAGAAAAGGTGAAAAGTGAAGGGTATGTTCTCAACATTTCCTGTATGGTCACTTAAAGTGATGCTTTTAGCAATCAGAAAGCATCGGGACTTTTGAAAGACCCAAATATTGATTTATAAAAGTCTCTTACTTAAATAACGTACAGGATACCATACAGAGAGAAAACCAACGGCTAAAACTGTGATAAAGATTAATACGACATCCCAAGCGTGAACGCTGACAGGATAGGCGTCTACAACAAAAGTACCACCACCGCCTCCCAATGAAATTATACCAAATCTCTGTTGGATAAAACATAGGATTAAGCCCAGGGCAATACCGGAGATAGCGCCAAAAAGAGAAATGAGACGTCCTTCAAAGAGGAATATTCGGGAGATGAGTTTATCACTAGCTCCAAGACTCCGCAAAGTTACTACATCATCCTTCTTATCCAAGATCAACATAGAAAGGGAGCCTATCACATTAAAACAGGCTATCATTAAAATAAAAGTGAGGAACAAATAAGAGATTAGCTTCTCTATCTCCATAATACGGAAAACATCTGCCTGCTGCTGATAACGATTCTGAACAACAAAATCATCACCTAGTATGTTTTCTATTTTAGATTGTACCGATGAAGTATTTACATTAGATTTCAATTTCAATTCCATCGCAGAGACTTCTGTTGTATAATCCAGAAGCTGACGAAGAAAATCGAGAGAAGTCAGAATATATTTTCCATCATATTCTTGCTGATTCACCACAAATACGACACCCGGAGAATATAGATAATCACGATTAAAAGAAGCGCCGGGATTTGCCATGTTCACTTTGGCATTTCGCTTGGGAAGATATACCTGAAGAGGATCGACAAACTCCAAACCAGTTCCCAAGGTCGCAACCAATTCCACTCCCATGACGCCATAATTCACGATCGAATCATGAAGAACGAATTCTCCCGCGCCATAAAGTATGCTGTCTATGGCCGTCAGTTCTTCAAAATTATCCTCCACCCCTTTTAGTACAACCATAGCCTGACGGTCCTTGTATTGCACCATTGCATTCTCTTCGAGCGTCTCTGTAAACACCTCCACTTCAGGAAGCGCACAAACGGCACGAATCCGTTCATCTTGTGCATCAAAGACTTTTCCTTCACGGACCGTAATTTTCAACTGCGGATCAAAAGCCGTAAAAAAGCTGGCCACCATATCCTGAAAACCATTAAAAACGGAAAGAGTGCAAACCAAAGCAAGTGTAGCAAGGGCTACCCCACATACGGAAATACCGGATATGATATTAATAGCGTTATGCTTTTTTTTTGAGAAAAGATAACGCCTGGCTATATAAAAAGGAAAGTTCACCTCTGCAATGAATTATTTCACTTCAGCAATGAATCTATTTTCTCAATATAATCCAATGAATCATCCACAAAGAATTTCAGCTCGGGAATGATGCGCAACTGGTGACGCACACGAGTTCCAAGTTCATAGCGAATGGATTTCATATTGTTATTGATATTCTTCACCATCTCTTCCGCTTTCTCCGAAGGAAAAACACTGAGGTAAACACGGGCAATACTCATATCAGGACTGATACGAACTGCACTAACAGAGACCAATGTGCCCGGCATGGACTTTGTTTGAAGCAGGAATATCTCACTTAGCTCTTTCTGCAACAGGCGAGATATCTTATTCTGTCTGGTTGTTTCCATAAAGTTATTTACTGTTTTACGATTTACTACTTACTATTTTCTTCCTTATGATCGTTAATCCGTCACGCAAAGGAAGTATTACTTTTTCCACTCGCACATCTTGTGCTACCAAATCATTAAAGGCTTTAATACCAATTGTTTGAGCGTCCGTATTGCGAGGCTGTTCAAGCACATGCCCGTCCCACAAAGTATTATCAGCAATGATATATCCGCCTTCGGAAAGATACGCCAATGTCATCTCGTAGTATTCAATATACTTACGTTTATCACCATCAATAAAAGCCATATCAAAGGTAACACCTAAACACGGAACAAGTTCTAAAGCATCACCTATATAAAAACGAATTTTATCGGCAAATGGTGATTTTTCCAACCATGGACGGGTAAAATCCTCTTGTTCATCATTGATCTCAAACGTATGCAACATTCCACCTTCGGCCAGACCTTCTGCCAGACAAAGGGCAGAATAGCCACTATACGTTCCTATTTCCAATATCTGACGGGGCCGAATCATTTCTACAAACATTTTCAGCATCCGTCCCTGCAAATGCCCGGAAGCCATACGAGGACGGAGCAGTTTTACATGTGTGTCCCGGTAGAGCGACTTTAAATAATCGCTCTCGGGATCAATATGCTGCAAAATATATTCGTCTATTGATTCGGTTTCCTGCATAAAACAAATCTTTACGAATTACAGATAGCGGTTATTGTTAGGTAATACAGTCTCCTCTGCATGCTTCAAAGCATCTTCCACTACATTAATTTCGAGGAATGATGTTTTCGTTCCCGCCTTACCACTACTCAAATAACCAACCATATCAGAAGGCTGTAAACGACCTTCTTTCAACAAACGGCGCAATGCTGCAAAGTAATACTCCTGTCCGTTAGCTAATTCCGGCATATAGATAGCTTCCACACCATAAGACAAAGCCAAATGACGCATCGTCTTTTCTTTATAACAGATAGCCAACACCGGATACTTTCCACGGAAAGCTGCCAGATTGCGGGCAGTACGTCCGCTATAGCTATCAGTAATAATGGCACGTATTTTTAGTTTAGAGGTAGCCTTCACTGCCTGTTTAGCAAGGAATGCCGTAACATCATTACTATTCTCATCCAATGGAATACGGATATCATTTTCCTCCAATTTATCTTTTTCAGCCTGGGCAGCAATCTTAGTCATTGTTCTCACTGCCTCTACCGGATACTTACCATAAGCAGTTTCCCCACTCAACATCAATGCATCTGTACGATAGTAGATTGCATTAGCAATATCAGTCACTTCCGCACGAGTCGGACGAGGGTTATTTATCATCGTATGGAGCATCTGAGTAGCCACGATTACCGGCTTCTTTGCCAAAATACATTTGCGAAT
>OMEW01000588.1_pt1 | contig 19222 bp, 16 predicted proteins | sample 1645471 | NCBI WGS metagenome assembly OMEW01 (sample SAMEA103958126, study PRJEB25191) | human gut metagenome | reverse complement strand
AAATACTCCACACCCCTTCCGGGTTTCTGTCGAGCCGCAGCGAAGTGCGCTGCCAACCGTTGAAGTCGCCCAGCAGATAAACGTCCTGCGCACCGGGAAGCCATTCGCGGAACCACCAGCCTTCGAGCGTCTCGTCCCGCTGCCATCCGAAATAGCGATAGCCGTTGGCGTAATCGACGATCGATCCGGCCGATTTTTCTATTTCCCGAAGTGCCCGCAGGTAGCTCTCGTGCCGGGCGGTCAGCTCTTTCTCGACCGGAAGCAGCCAGCCGTCCCGCTCGATCATCGGGAGCTTTTTCGTCGGATTTCCCATAAACTGGTTCATTATTATAACAAAAATAGGAAAAATAATTCTATCTTTGTCCGCGAAACAAAAAACAGAAAAAATTCTAATTCAATCGCGTATGTTTAAAAATCAACCCAAAGGATTGATCCCGGCAGCATTGAGCAACATGGGCGAGCGTTTCGGATATTATATCATGAACGCGGTGCTTGTGCTGTTTCTATGTTCCAAATTCGGCCTGTCTGAAGAGACCAGTGCTTTAGTCTATTCTTTCTTCTACGCCGGTATCTATGTGCTTAGCCTCGTAGGCGGTATCATTGCCGACAGAACGCAGAACTACAAAGGAACCATCATTTCCGGTCTTATTGTCATGACTATCGGTTATGTCGTATTGGCATTCCCCATTTTCGCGACTCCTGAGAATCAGACATGGCTTCTTACGCTAACTTGCGGTGCGCTGTTCCTCATCGCATTCGGCAACGGCCTTTTCAAGGGCAACCTTCAGGCTATTGTCGGACAGTTGTACGACAATCCTCGCTATGCTTCGCAGCGTGATGCCGGTTTCCAGATTTTCTATGTCTTTATCAATCTTGGTGGCGTTGTGGCTCCCTTCGTAGCTCCTTTGCTCCGCAGCTGGTGGCTCAGTGAGAACGGTTTGATGTATAATGCCGAGCTTCCGGCTCTTTGCCACGGATTTTTGGCGGGTGCGGAAGTAAACCTAACCAAGCTTTACGAACTCATTGCGGAGGTGGGTGGTTCGGTGGTTGCAGGTGATGCCGGCTCCGTATCGGCATTCTGTGCGAACTATCTTAATGTCTTCAACACCGGCATCCACTATTCGTTTATCGCCTCCGTTGCTGCAATGCTTATTTCCCTCTCGATATTCCTTTTCACCAAAAGGCAGCTTCCTTCTCCCGCAAAGAAAGCAAAAGAGGAAACCGTTACATATTCTGCAGAGGAAAAAGCTGCAATGGCTACGGAAATCAAGCAGCGTATGGCAGCCCTCTTCGCTGTGCTCGGTATTGCTATCTTCTTTTGGTTTTCATTCCATCAAAACGGAACTTCACTCTCGCTCTTTGCCCGCGATTTCGTAAAGACCGACTCCGTACAGCCGGAAATATGGCAGGCTCTCAACCCGTTCTATGTCATTATCCTCACTCCTGTTGTGATGTGGGTATTTGCCGCTCTTGCACGCCGTGGAAAAGCGATTTCCACACCTCGCAAGATCGCTATCGGTATGGGTTTGGCCGGATTGGCATTCCTTTTCATGACTGTATTCTCGATCATCAACGGTTATCCTTCGGCCGAGGCGTTCAAGGATCTCCCGGCTGCAGAGGCGGCCGCTCTCAAGACAGGACCGTGGGTGCTCTTCGTACTCTACTTCTTCCTGACTGTGGCAGAGCTGTTCATTTCTCCTCTCGGTCTGTCGTTCGTTTCTAAAGTTGCTCCCAAGCATCTCCAGGGCCTTTGCCAAGGTCTGTGGCTCTGTGCAACGGCCGTAGGCAATCTGCTGCTCTGGATTGGTCCGCTCATCTACAATGCTTATCCTATTTGGGTGGCTTGGACTGTATTCTTCTCGGTCTGCATCATCTCGATGGGCGTTATGCTCGGTATGGTGAAATGGCTCGAGCGGGTTACCGAATAAGACCTGTATTTCGATTGATACGGCGGCGCTTCCGAAAAGGGGGCGCCGCTTTCATTTGACTGCCGGGAAGTACCGTATTTTTGTGATTATATACTTCGGTGTCCCTTTGGGGTGTGTCGTAGCCCAAGTTTCCTCCGAGCGAAGGGATTTAGGGCGACAAGTATTACAACACGGTCACGGGTCGTGAATAAACGACCGTCGAATAAGGTATATTGGCGGTATATGACTGCCGATGTTTTACGGCGAGGCGTGTCCGTTTCCGGCGGGATCGAAGCGGTGCTCTTCTTTTGCATCTGAGCCCGTGCCGGCCGCAGAATTTACCGCTGGGGTGTATGGAGCGTAGGCTTTTGTCCGGGGGCCGGGTGCTTTCCGGATTGCGGATTCGTTACCCCGGCACATAGGAATTGCGACCTTGTCCGGGGCTTTTTACTTCTGGCGACCGTAAGAGATAACTGGCCGGCGGCTTCTTGACGGGTGTTCGGGCATTCGGGGCGTGCGGCGCAGGATCCGGCTCATGGGGCGGTTTATTCGGCGATGAACTTTATCCGGGGCTGGCTCTTCGATGCCGGCTATCGTTGAAGAAGATCGGATGGCATCCCTGACGGGTGTTTCCGGATTACGGGTTCGACGCTCGGAGAGCGGAGAGCAGGCTTTTGTCCTAAAAGGAAATAGGACCGTATCCTTGAGCCGTCCATTGTAAATGAATCGGAGCGGCAAATTGATTTGCGACTTCGGTACGCTTGTTCAATGTTGCGAACGATGCCTTACGGACACTCTTCCTGAAGTCCGGTTATTTCCCGTAAACCGTTGTCTTCCCCCCCCTTGTCCGGGATTTTCTAATGGACTCCTGCCATTGTTGCGGGGCCATGCCTTTTTCTTTGGCGAAGGCGCGGTAGAAAGTCGCCGTGCTCCCGAATCCGGATAATAGGGCCACTTCTTCGATTTTATGGCCGGCCTCCTCGTCTTCGAGCAGCGGCAAGGCGGCATATTGAATGCGGCAGTGGTTGATGTAGTCGCGGAACGACAAGCCCAATTCCTTGTTGAGCAGCAGGGAGAGTTGCGTGCGGTTAGTGCCGCATTCGCAGGCCAAGTCGATGATCGTAAGTCCGGGGTTGAGGTATAGTTTGCGCTGTACGATGGCTTCCTGCAACTGTTCCCGCAGCGATGCGGCGCGTCCTTTTCCTTCGGCGAGGTTTATTTCCGGATTTTCTTCGATGGGTTCTTCTTCCGGGAGCGGTTGCCAGTAATCCCGGATAATGTCCGGGATGCGGTATTGCAGGATGCAGCCGTAGAGGATACCCCAGACGGTAAGTGTCAGGATATAGATGAGAATGGTGAACCAGATATTGCTGAAAAATAGAATGATGATGATGTATGAAAGCAGGTAGAAGGCCAGCAGTGCCGACATCCACCGCAGCCATTGCAGGTGGATGCGCTCCGTGAACGAGTAGGCCTGGGCGATCTCCCGGGAGTAACGGATGGAGTAGAGGACGATGCGAGTCAGGGCGAAGAGGCAGTAACCGACGGTGTATAGGGTGTAGAGCAGAATTACCGTCGGCAGGAAGGACGGCAGGTCCTTTAGCAACTCCGGCAGGGAAGCATATACCGTGCGGGGTTCGAAAGCCGTTCCGAGCCAGTAGGCGCCGCCGAGCAGAACGAAGGGGCTCAGCAGTTTGAGGCTGTATCGTGCCGTGATGCGGCCGGGCATCACCAGTTCGAAAAAGAAGAGCGACAGCAGAGCCAGGGTAAACAGGTCCGGAAAGGTGAAGCCCGGGCCGAGAATTTCGTAGTTGTAGGCGGCATCGTGGCTCAGGAAAAACTCTTTGAGTTCGATCAATGCCATCCATATCAGGCAGATCGTGAAGAGATAATGGGGCCGGGATTTGCTCTGTCGGGCATAAATCGCCATGTGGAAGGCGCCCATAGCGAAAAATGACAGGGAAGCTCCGTTAAGGAAATATGTGAGGTTTTCCAACATTCTGAATACTAAGATAGTAAAAATAAGTACTAAAAATGTCTTTTTGCGCTATTATTTCGGCTTTCGCCGGGAAATCGCCCCGTGCGACTCTTCCGTCCTGCATTTTTTCGATGGATGGAGGTCGGTGAAATTTATGGACGGTAGAGTCGGGTGGGATATACGGGGCTTGAAATTCCTTGTTTTTCGGGGTAAAAAATCCGGGTGTCCGGGAATGGTTTTTCCGGTTTGACCCGAATCTGAAAAATAATTATACAAAATTATCCGGATTGAAGGATGTTTCGTTCTCAAATTATACAAATCGAATCGCAAAACGTACATCGGATTTTCTGGACGCCTCCGAGCGGAATGTGATGAATGTCGTATGTGCGCCGGGAACGGCGGCGATCGTTAGCAGTTGCCGGCCCGCCTTCTGTTTGCGGTGGAGGAAACTGTTTCGCAGGGCGTGTTCCGGTTGTCTTGCGGTAGCGTTTTCGGGAGGGGCGAGAGGGCGGCCGGTTCCGGGAGATTATCGGATCTGTAGGAAGAGAGGTATAGGATTGTGGCGGTATGGTTTTAGAATTTTTCCGACAGATACCGAATTGTTCGGGTGTGCACCGCCGGAGTTACCCGGGGTATCGTGGATCGTTTTCGCCGCCCTTCGAATGATACCGACAGTCGCTCCAGCCTATTCGAGCGTACGGTAAAACGCGCTGCTCCCCGTATCTGGAGTGTGCGAGAAAAAGCGGCGATTTCTCTTTTCTGCGGTGTTTTTTTTTGTATTTTTGTTCCCGTCGCCGGGAAAAACAGAAACTCCGACGTTTTTTTGCGATGGGTATGAAACTTATAATTCTTGGCTCGGGAACTTCTCAGGGAGTGCCGGTGATCGGCTGCCGGTGTGCCGTCTGCACCTCGAAAGATCCCCGCGATAACCGTCTGCGGACTTCGGCCATGCTCGAGTGGGACGACATACGGCTGGTGATCGACGCCGGGCCCGATTTCCGTTACCAGATGCTCCGGACCGGGGTCCGGCATATCGACGCGATTCTGCTGACGCACGAACACAAAGACCATATCGGAGGATTGGACGACGTGCGGGCCTTCAATTTCGTCGATTATCCCACGATCTATCGGATCGACGTATTCGGAACACGGCAGACGCTCAAATGCGTCCGCAAGGACTTCGACTATGCCTTCAGTGTGGACAAGTATCGGGGGGTGCCCGAAATCGAGCTGCGCGAAATAGATCCTGCCGTTCCTTTTTGCGTCAAGGATAAGGAGGTGATTCCCGTGTCGGGACACCATTCGCCCCGATTCGAGGTGACGGGGTTCCGGTTCGGCGAACTGGCCTACCTTACGGATTTCAAGACCATTGCCCCGGCCGAAGAGCGGAAGCTGTACGGTGTCGAAGTGCTGGTGGTCAATGCGCTCCGGCCCCAGCCCCATGATTCGCATTTTTCACTGGACGAAGCATTGGCGCTGATTCGCCGTGTGGCGCCCCGCCGGGCGTATCTGACGCATATGTCGCATGAAATGGGTCTTTACGCCGAGCGTTCCGCGTTGTTGCCCGAAGGGGTATATTTGGCTTACGACGGATTGGAAATAAATGTAAACGATTGATAGGATGAAAGGTTTGAAAGGAAAGACCGTCGTGGTCACCGGAGCTTCGTCGGGGATCGGCGAGGCATTGGCCCGCGAATGTGCGGTGCAGGGTGCCAACGTGGTGCTCGGCGCCCGGAGCCTGCAAAAATTGCAGCTCATCGTCGGAGATATCCGATCCAAAGGCGGCGAAGCGACCTACTGCGCGGTGGATGTGACCAAGCCGGAGGAGTGCCGCAATCTGATCGACACGGCCGTCGGGGAGTACGGCGGGGTGGATGTGCTCATCTGCAATGCGGGCCTTTCGATGCGGGCACTGTTCGATGACGTGGATCTGGAGGTGCTGCACCGTCTGATGGACGTTAATTTCTGGGGCACGGTCTATTGTACCAAATACGCGTTGCCGTACTTGCAGGCTTCGCACGGGTCGCTGGTCGGCATCTCGTCGGTGGCCGGTTTGCACGGCCTGCCGGGGCGTACGGGCTATTCGGCTTCGAAATATGCGATGACGGGATTTCTGGAAACCGTGCGGATCGAAAACCTGAAGAAGGGGTTGCACGTGATGGTCGCCTGCCCGGGGTTCACGGCTTCGAATGTCCGCTTTTCGGCGCTCACGGCCGACGGTTCGAGCCAGGGCGAGACACCGCGCGACGAGGCGAAGATGATGACGCCCGAACAGGTCGCCCGTATCGTTATTCGGGGAATCGAAAAGCGCAAACGCCTTTGCCTGATGGAGGCTGAGGGGCGTGCTACACACTTTATCAAGAAATTCGCCCCTGGCTTCCTCGACCGTATGTTCTATATGGTTATGGCCCGGGAACCGGATTCGCCGCTGAAATGACGGAGCAAAATGAAAAAAACAGAATTGCAGAAATAACAACCCTTGTACTGACCGGGTTGCTACTGCTCGACATAATCGTATTTTTTGTTGGTATGATATGCGATGGGGCAGGCGGAAACGGGCTGGTTTACGTGGTGTATTGCGGGATTGTTTCTTTGGTTTTACTGGGGTTATATCTTTTATGTTGCGCTGGGTTTTATTTCTTGTGGAAGGTGTCTTTCTGCAATAATCGCATTATACGCTTTTGTTTCTGTATTTTTGCGGCGTTGGCGGTCGGACTGTTGTTGCTTTTGTGAGATGCACCGGATAGCGAAACATTAAATACGACAAAGGGGATGCTTTTTCGAGCATCCCCTTTGTCGTATTGTAAACTCCTCCTACTTGAAGAAAATCGACGAAATCTCCTTGTAGTTGTGTACGCGCTCGATGACGTTGGCGAAGATGTCCGCTACGGTCATCACCTTGAATTTGCTCAGGTCCTTTTCCGGGTTGAGCGGTATGGTGTCCGTGACGATCACCTCCTGCAAGGCACTGGCATTGATTTTTTCGTAAGCCTGCCCCGAAAGGATCGGGTGGGTGATGGCTGCCCGGACGCTCTTGGCACCTTTTTCCATTAGCATATCGGCTGCCATGCAGATCGTGCCGGCCGTATCGATCATATCGTCCACGATGATTACGTTGCGACCCTTCACGTCGCCGATGGCCGTCATTTTACCCACGACATTGGCTTTCGCACGCTCCTTGTGCGAGATGATGATCGGGGCGCTCAGGTGCTTGGCATAGGTGTTGGCCCGTTTGGCGCCGCCCATGTCGGGTGCCGCGATCGAGAGGTCCTCGATGTTCAGGCTCTTGATGTACGGTACGAAGATGCCGCTGGCATAGAGTGCATCCACCGGTACGTCGAAGAAGCCCTGGATCTGGTCCGCATGCAGGTCCATGGTCATAATGCGGTCCACGCCTGCCGCGACGAGCATGTTGGCTACCAGTTTCGCGCCGATCGGTACGCGGGGACGGTCTTTGCGGTCCTGACGCGCCCAGCCGAAGTAGGGCATCACGGCGATCACCTTGTAGGCCGATGCGCGGCGTGCGGCATCGATCATCATAAGGAGTTCCATCAGGTTGTCCAGCGGCGGGAAGGTCGATTGGATGATGAACACGGTGCAGCCGCGGATCGACTCGTTGAAGCAGGGCTGGAACTCTCCGTCGCTGAACTGTTGCACCTCCGAGTTTCCGAGCGTGGTGCCGTAGCTTGCGACGATTTTCTCCGCGAGGTACCGCGAGCCCCTGCCTGCGAAGAATTTGATTTTGTGGATAGCCATAGTATGTGATTGTGTTTTTGAATGGTGCAAAGATAGGATGTAAAGACCGAATTATCGGGTATTTCTAAAATCTTTTTTTAACATTCTGTTAAACATTTGCCGATGAAGTCCAGGATCTCTTCGCGGCCCGTCCGTTTTTCGCTCGAGGAGCGGAACATCGGAGGCAACTCCTCCCACTGTTCACCGAGCACTTGTTTGTAGCGTTCGACGCTGCGTGCGAGCTGTGCGGCCGACAGTTTGTCGGTTTTGGTAAAGACGATGCCGAAAGGGATGCCCTCCCGGCCGAGCATTTCGATAAAGCGCAGGTCGATCTTCTGGGGCTCCAGTCGGGAATCGACCAGCACGAACAGGAAGTGCATCCGTTCACATCGGAGTACGTAGTCGGTGATGATTTTGGCGAACTCGTCGCGTTGGGTTTTCGATGTGCGGGCGTAACCGTAACCGGGCAGATCGACCAGATACCAACTGTCGTTGATGCGGAAATGGTTGATAAGCCGTGTCTTGCCCGGGGTGCCGGAAACTTTGGCCAGGCCGCTGCGACCTGTGAGCATATTGACCATCGACGACTTGCCGACGTTGCTGCGGCCGATGAAGGCGAACTCCGGGAGCGAGTCTTTCGGCAGTTGCGAAAGACGCTCGGAGCTGCATACGAATTGTGCCTTGTTGATCTGCATGACAAGCGGTAGCAAAAGAGGTACGGCGAGGGTGTTCCCGGGTTCGATCCGATCGTTTCGCAGGCGGCGGCAGCAATCGTCTGTCCGGCCAATTTATCTTTCTGCAAAAATAGTGGAAGGCGAACGGTAAGCCAAATCTGTCTGAACTTGTCCGGGCCACGCATCCGATTTTTTGCAAAGATAGGAAAAGTTGAGAGAAAACGGGAACTTGTTCCCGGTTTTCCGAGGTGCCTCCTATCCAAGGCTATGTCAAAGATAGTAAAAGACAAGGACAGAACCAAATTTGTTCAAGTCCCTTTTGCGCCTCCTTGCAGGGCATTATACGTAAGCGTAGCTGCCCTCCCCCTCCGAGCGTCGTTTGAGCTATGCCGAACCGTATCCTATTTTTCCAGAAAAGTGAAGTGCGGACGGTAAACCAAACGTCGTTGCCGAAGCCGACTTTTTCTTGAGAGCAGAGTTCACAGATATCTTCTGTTTCGTCCTTTTGACCGTCGGTTGTCCGAGGCTGTTCGGATCATATTCTCGTTTTGTAAAAAGATACAAAAAAAGGTGTTCGTGGTTTTCGGTCGATGTTTGTACGATCGAAAATGCGGGCATTCCGCTCTTTTGCCAAAAGGCACCCGGAAAAAAGAGGTTCGAAACTCCTGCCGGGACGTGTCTTGTGAAAATTAATTCGTACCTTTATGGCTGTTTTAGAATTTTGAGTGTTATGAAGAAAGAGTGGAACGACGTGCGTGAATTTCACGAAAAGTTCGGTCATCCGTGTCCGGATGCACCCCGTATGCTGGATAAAAAACGCTCGCTCAGCCGGGCGAAATGGATGAACGAGGAGGTTGCTGAATTTCTGGTCGCCGAGGATATCTACGAGCAGGCCGACGCGATGATCGACCTGATGTACTTCGCGCTGGGTACGATGGTCGAGATGGGACTCGAGCCGGACGAACTGTTCGAAATCGTTCAGCAGGCTAACATGGCCAAGTTGTGGCCCGACGGCAAGCCGCACTACAATCCCAAGGACGGCAAGGTCATCAAGCCCGATACGTGGGAGGACCCTGCACCGAAAATCCGGGCCTGCATCGATGCCGTGATCGCCCGTAAGGGGAAATAACCTCCGTTTCGTATCGTGTAAATATACCCTTTCGTGCCGGTAATTCGGTGCGAAAGGGTAATTTTGTTTGTCGAAGGGGTGTTTTTCCAAAAAATAATCGTAACTTCATTCATCGAAAATTAACTTTTTGTTGTCATGAAAAGACTTTTTGGAATATTGCTATGGGCGTTGTTTTGTCTGTTCGGCACACAACTGTCATTCGGACAGAACAACCGCGAGCAGGTGCTCGCATTGCAGCGGCAGGCTATTGAATTGATGGATAACGGTGATCCCGATCAGGGTATCGTGTTGCTCCGGCAGGCACTGACACTCGATCCGGACTATTGGCCTTTGACGTACGAGATGGCTTACGCCTATATGGTCAAACGGGATTATCAGAAAGCGATCAAACTCGCCAAAACACTTTATAAGTACGAGGATTGCAACGATCTGGTTTATCAGTTGGTCGGAAATTGCTACGATTATCTGAAGAATCCGAAAAAAGCCTTGAAAGTTTATGCGCAGGGGCTCAAACGCTTTCCCGATTCGGGCGCTCTTTATCTGGAGCAGGGGGTCGTTTCGGGAATGCAGGGGCATTACGACGAAGCGGTCGCTTCTTTCGAAAAAGGCATCAGCGTAGCTCCGATGTTCCCGTCGAACTATTACCGGGCGGCCCAGTTTTATGCTTATTCCACCAGCAAGGTCTGGAGCCAGATTTATGGCGAGATAATGATGAACCTGCTACCCAGCGGCGACCGGAATAAGGAGATGAGCGAGCTTTTGTTCCGTAACTATAAAACTGGCATCGTTTTTTCCACCGATTCCGTGTCGGTCGATTTTTACGAGAACCGTCCGATCGCCATAACGATCGATATGCTTCTGGCCGGGGATGTGCGGGAGCCTTACGGTGCCGTGTACGAGGCGGCGATGCAGGCTGCGGCCGGGGGCGAACGGTCCGTCGATCTGGAATCCCTGAACCGGATCCGGAGCCGGTGGATCGACGAAGGCCTGAAGAAGTTGGACGAAGGGGCGAATACGGTGCTGAAGTATGACAATCAAATCGTCGTTCCTTTTTTGGAATATCTGCGTTCGGTGCGGGATGCCGGTCATCTGGAAGCCTACAACTATTGGGTGCTCCGGGAAGGGAATAAGACTGCATTCGGCTTGTGGGTCAGCGACAACCGGCAGAAATTCAATGATTTTATGAAGTGGTTCGAACACAACAGGTTGAAAATCGCGGATGCCCCGATTCCGATATCGTACTTATAATAAATAGGGGCTGCGGTAATCGATATACCAATATATGGGGATTCGGCGGTGTGTCCGAATTTGCATATCTTTGCAGAAGATAGGATGCGCCTCGGAAAACAGGGAACAAGTTCCCGTTTTCTCTCGGCTTTCACTATCTTTGTAACATAATCCTTGCATTATGAAACAGACGGAACATTCTTTCGATAATACGGAGCGGGGGCGTCTCCTCTTTTCGCCGGGTATGAAGCTGGCCGACCTGGTCGAGTCCAACTACGAGTTGCTCGTGGTGCTTGCCCGCATGGGTATTCCCCTCGGCTTCGGCGAGTCGAGTGTCGGCGAAGTCTGTCGCCAACGCGGAATTTCGGCGGAGCTTTTTCTGATGATTTGCCGAATTTATTCGTCGGAGGTCCCGGTTCTGCCTTATGAGCAACTGACTTCGGACGATTTGGGCGGTGTCCTCGATTACCTGCATACTTCGCATCTGTATTATCTGGAGGTTACTCTTCCGCATCTGGATGCGAAGATGGCCGCGATGACAGCGACTTGCGACGGAGTACACAGTAAAATCTTGAGTACGTTTTTCGCCGATTACCGCCGGGAAGTGGATAATCATTTCGATTACGAGGAGCGAACCGTGTTTCCTTACGTGCAGGCTCTGCTCGAAAAACGTCGGGTGGACGGTTACAATATCCTCTGTTTCGAAGATAATCATAGCGATATCGACGGGAAGCTGTGCGATCTGAAGAATATCATTATCAAGTACCTTCCTGAAAATTGTTCCGCCAAGCTGCGCTACGAAGTGCTCTCCGATATTTTCCGCTTCGAGGAGGACCTCAGCCGACATACCGTCATCGAGAATCAGATCTTGATTCCGTTGGTCGAAAAATTGGAGAAAAATGGATAACGGTCGTATTTATAAAGTGTTGATTATCGAGCCTTCCGCAATCGTGGGGGCCGGTATTCGGACATTGTTGGACGGTTTTTCCGAATTCAGGGCCCTCGATGCCGAGACTACCGGCGACCCGGCGACCTGTTTCGAACGGGTGGCGACGACGGGACCCGACCTGGTGCTGATCAATCCCGCGCTGTTTCCCGTGATGCGCCGCACTCCGATACGAAACGCCTTTCCGATGTTGCAGGACGTTCCGATTATCGCTCTCTGTCACGGAGCTGTGGACGATGAGCTGCTGCACGAGTTCGACGGAGTAATCAATCTTTACGACTCACCGGGACGGGTGCATCACAAACTTCGGCAGGCTCTCGAGCAGACGCGTACGACGGCACAGCCTGAAGGCTATGAGCTTTCGGAGCGCGAGCGCGAGATCCTCGTTGCCGTCGCCCGGGGCCTGACTAACCGGGAGATCGCCGACCAGTATTTCATATCGATCCATACGGTTATTTCCCACCGCAAGAACATCACCCGCAAGACGGGCATCAAGACCATCGCCGGTCTCACGGTCTATGCTCTGCTGAATAATATGATTTCCGAAGCCGACCTGGGTAATTGATCTTTTGCCGATGGCACCAGGCGAGTTTTTCAATTTATTTCCTAGCTTTGTAGAAGGTAGAATGCACCTGGAAAACTGTGAGCAAGCTCCCGTTTTCTTTTCGGCTTTCGCTATCTTGGAGAGGTAGGATACGATTCGGCAATCTCTGCGTGCAAGCCCGCACGATTTCTCACTGCTCACTATCTTTGACATAGTCTTAAATAGGATGCGATTCGGAAAACTGGGAACAAGTTTTCGTTTTTTCTCGGTTTTCACTATTTTTGTTTAATCCGAATCGTAGCGCTTCCTGCTGAAAGCTTTGCGGTTGCGGGGGTATTGTAAATTCCCCCCCCCTCCCGGCCCCTGTGGAAGTATTACGTGTTTGTATGGCCGGATCGTTGCGTTAAGGGCGGATTTGTTCTTTCCTTGTCCCCGAAGATGTCAATGGGTGGGGCAGATGCTTTCCTGCGGCTTCCTGACAGGGAGAGGACGTTTAGCAGCAGGTGGTTGATAGATACTTAATGAGTGTATTTTTATGTCTTTCCCGTAATGATTCGTATTCCAATATCCCTGAATATGTTGAGCGGACGTTGTGACGGTTTTTATGTATTCGCTTGGGATGAAATGAAAGAAAACACATCGAAAAAGCTATGAGAAAAATTGAAGCCGCCGTTTGCGGTATTACATTATTGTATGTATTTAGTACAATCGGAACTATCTACTGTCTAATTATGGGTAGCTATCTTACTCTTTTTTTGATAAGTGATACCGTTGCTGTACTTTGTTTTATGTCCTATATCGCAATAAGCCTGTTTATTTATTTAAGAACGAATCTTTCATTTAAAGATAGTCGTACATTGAAAATATGTTTGATTATAATGGCTGTTGTCCTTATAAGTAAATATTTGGGCTTCATGTTGTAAGTGGTTGATGTATAGAATTTTGGAATTTGGTGAATAACTGTTGATCTGTACTGATTTTAAGGGTTTTATTCGGAAAACGTAATTATCTTTTGAAAATGAAGCCAGAGAATAGTATTAGAAATAAAAAAGTTGAACTTGCGGTCAGTAGCGTCGTATTTCTTTATGCTGCGAATATCGTATGGTATTTCTTGACGGGTGTATTCGAGTGGGGAGATCCGTTGGGCGTATATTTAATATTCATAGCAAATGGCATACTTGGTTTGATTTTGTATGTGGCTGTAAGTTTGATATGCTATCGGAAAATAAAGATTTCGCCTAAAAATAACCGTGTGTTGAGAATATGTCTTATAATAATTACAGGTATTTTTTTTGTTTGGCTGGTATTGTTTCGGCTGCTTCCGAATTTTGAGTGATATAAAGAGCGTGTCGCTGCCCGGTCCTTTTTGTCGCATGCGATTACGACGATTAGCGAGATGGTTGCCGATTATTTTATTTGTTTGTTATGCGGTATTTAACGGTGGATGGATACTTCGATGGAACGGGCATTCGGGATGCGGCTAATGGAGGTTACTTGGAGCACGATGAAGTCGGCATAAGTCCGGATCTTTCGAAACGGATCGATGTGTGGCTGGAGCAATATTGGAAGGAGTTCATAAAGGGATTCCCTGATCGGGATAAAGTGGTCGAACTGGACGAGGAAGGAATCCGTATTGCTCGTCGATTAAAAAAAGAATTTCCTGAAGATAAAATCGGATACTTCTCCGATGCCCGAATGGTTGCATTGTATGATGAGAAAGTACATGGAGGGTTTCGAAGTGGTAACGATTGTAGGTCGAAAGGTAAAAGCGAAGATGGATGATAATCTGTACGGAGTGAGGTGAACGAATCCGTATCGAAATAAAGAACTGCGAAAAAATTTGAAATTACGATTTTTGTATTTCAACCGGATTTGATTTTCTTTCGAAATGAAACGAAAAAGATTGATCTTGACAATTTTGTCATTGGTAGTTATCCTTTCTTTGAGCAGTTTGGTGTTGTGGCGTTATTTGAGTGGCAAGTATGTCGAGACGGCAGAAAGTATTAGGGATTACTTTATGTGGCCGACTTATCAACGACTGCCATTAGAGTATTATAATTCATTCGGGTATTATCCCCGTTCGATGGATGAAGCCGTCGATTTTTATCAGCAAACTTATTGGCCTAATATGGCGAAAAAAGATTTAAGAGCCCAGCAATTTCTGACGGATCCGTTTGCCAGGGACGGAGGTGAGTTTTTGTATATTCCTCTTTATGATTATTATAAAAAGGTTCCGGTATCCTTCATTTTTTTAAGTGCCGGTGTCGATGGCAAGATGGATAACGAAGTAACACCGAGCGATACCCTGTACCTGAATAACTGGTGGGTAAAACTCGACGTGTATAATTATGAAGAGGCAATTCTCTTGCAGGATTTTTGTGAGAGATGGGACGAAACATCGAACGTATTCGGTGAGGTTGAATCCCTTGATTATTATCCTCCTTATCCCGATATTCCTCGGTTCAGGATGACGGATTACCTGTGGGGAAAGAAAGATTGGATCGTGCAGTTGGGTCCGCTTACGGGGTTGTATTAGAACCGGCATTAAAATAGCACCGGCTTCCCTTTAGGAAGCCGGTGCTTTCGTATCGGTGGCGTACATTCCGGAATTTTCGGTCCGGGAATCCGTTTCCGTCAATATCCCAGGATGCGGAGCATCGAGCGGTAGGACTGTTCTTTGGCGAACAGGCGGGTGTAGTATTCGTTGTCGTCCTTGTCCCGGTCGATGATGACGTGTTTGGGGGCCGGAATCAGACAGTGCTGGATGCCGCCGAAGCCGCCGATCGACTCCTGATAGGCTCCCGTATGGAAGAAGCCGATATATTGCGGATTCCCCGGTTCGAGCTTGGGCAGGAAGATCGCGTTGATGTGCGATTCCGAGTTGTAGAAATCTTCGCTGTCGCAGGTCAGGCCGCCCAGCAGCACACGCTGGTACTCCTTGTCCCAGTTGTTGATCGCCAGCATGATGTAGCGCTGGTTGATGCCCCACGTATCGGGTAAAGTCGTGATGAAGGAGCTGTCGATCATGTACCAGTTCTCGCGGTCGTTCTGCTGTTTCTGATTGACGATCGAGTAGAGGGTCGCGCCGCTTTCGCCGACGGTAAACGATCCGAATTCAGTGAATATGTGCGGTTCGTCGATTCCGTTGCGGGTACAGATGTTCTTGATCTGCGCGATGATCTCTTCGGTCAGGTACTCGTAGTCGTACGAGAAGTCGAGCGAGTTTTTGATCGGAAAGCCGCCTCCGATGTTGAGGCTGTCCAGATCGGGGCAAATGGCCTTCAATTCGCAGTAGATGTTCAGGCACTTCGACAGTTCGTTCCAGTAGTAGGCCGTGTCCTTGATACCGGTATTGATGAAGAAGTGCAGCATTTTGAGCTTGAACTTCTTGTTTTTCTGGATCTTGGTTTTGTAGAAGTTGATGATGTCGTTGTAGCGGATCCCCAAGCGCGAGGTGTAGAACTCGAATTTGGGCTCCTCCTCGCTGGCGATCCGGATACCGATTTTGCATTTTTTGGTAATGGCATCGTCGTAGAGGTCGATCTCCTCCTTGTTGTCGATCACGGGGATCGTGTTTTCGAATCCGTCGTTGATCAACTGGGCGATGTTTTCTACGTATTGCGGGCGTTTGAAGCCGTTGCAGATGATGTAGCGGTCTTTGTCGATCACGCCGCTGTCGTACAGGGCGTTGATGATGTGAATGTCGTAAGCGGATGAGGTTTCGAGGTGGATGTCGTTTTTCATCGCCTCTTCCAGCACGAACGAGAAGTGACTCGACTTGGTACAGTAGCAGTAGTTGTATGTCCCCTTGTAATCGACCTTCGCCATCGCTACGTTGAACATGCGCTTGGCCCGGTTGATCTGCTGGGAGATCTTCGGCAGGTAGGTTATCTTGAGCGGAGTGCCGTACTGCTTGATTAATTCCATCAGGGGAATGTCGTGGAAGTTCAATTCGTTGTCCTCGACGGTAAATTCATCCTGCGGGAAATCGAATGTCTGTTCGATCAGGTCGATGTACTTGTCTTTCATGGCCCGTTTGTGTTTTTTGCGATATAATCCGCGTGAGCTACATCGTAAATTTTGGGGCAAAGTAGCTCGTGCGGATTGTTTTTTATTTGGGGATGCAAAGTAGGTAATTATTTTCGAGATCGCCAATGGTTTATCCGTATATTTTGAAAAAACAGGTGAATTTTTTCGTTTTTGTCCGATGAAAATTGTATTTTTGGGTCGAATTTTAATCGGGACAGAACGGTGTTGACTGGAATCATAACGAATTACCTGACCCAGCACAGGAGGCTGGTCGTGCCGCAACTGGGAACTTTTATCGTGAAGGTTCCCGAAGGCGGTGTGGTCTTTTCGGAGTTGCTCAGGCGCGACGACGGCATCTTGCGCGGGTTGCTGGTGCAGCAGGGCGGAATGAACGACCTGGAGGCTGCCGGGGCGATCGACCGCTTCGTGTTCGAAGTGCGTCATGCCCTCGAACATGAGGGGGCCTATGCAATCGAGGGCTTCGGTCGCCTGACCCTTTCGCCGGGCGGTGCTATTGTCTTTCAGGCGGCTCCGGCCACGTCTGTTGCTGCGGGATCTGTTGCCGGGGGAAGGAAATAAGATTTCCTCGGCCGCAGCTTCTCATTCCGCTTCCGTCGCTGCGTCTGCGGAGTCCGTTGCACCCCGTGTGCGATCCCGTTCCGAAGCGAAGGCTTCTCCTGTAATCGACGACGGTATTTCCGAACCTCGGATCTCCGTTTCTGCCAAGCGCAAACCCGCACCTTATGTAAAGGGATTGCAATACGGCAAACCGCTTAAAACCACCGAGGGATATACCTACGTGGGTTCCAAGCCCCGCCGGAGGATCGATAAATTTATGGTCATCGCCATCGTGGTCGCTGTGCTGGCCGTAGGCGTCATCGTTTACGGTTATCTGCGCCGGGCGAAGATCGAGCGTCTGGAGCGCGAATACCTCGAACAGCTCGCTCCGGCCGTGCCGGAGCCCGTGGCTGCCGGAACGGACGAGGGTGTGGAGGCCGTTTCGGATACGAATCAGGAATAGTTTGCCGGTATTGGCTGTAAAACCGGATTGATTGAGTAGGAATGACAGATCTGACATCCATAAAAAACCGTTTCGGGATCATCGGCAACTCCGAGGCGCTCAATCGTGCGCTGGAGGTTGCCCTGCGTGTGGCGCCGACCGATCTTTCGGTACTCGTTACGGGTGAAAGCGGCGTCGGCAAGGAGTTTTTCCCGCAGGTGATCCATGCCTATTCGGCACGTAAACACAATAAATATATCGCCGTGAACTGCGGCGCTATTCCCGAAGGAACGATCGATTCCGAATTGTTCGGACACGAGAAGGGGGCCTTCACCGGAGCAGTCGAAGCCCGCAAGGGTTATTTCGAGGAGGCGGACGGCGGGACGATCTTTCTGGACGAGGTGGCCGAGCTGCCTCATTCGACCCAGGTGCGGTTGTTGCGTGTGTTGCAGACCGGCGAGTTCATCCGCGTCGGTTCGGCCAAGGTGCAGAAGACCAACGTGCGCGTGGTAGCGGCGACGAATACGAATTTGCAGGAGGCGATCCAGGCGGGACGTTTCCGCGAGGATCTCTATTATCGGCTCAACACGGTGCCGATCCTGGTGCCTCCTCTGCGGGAACGGAAGGAGGATATTTTCCTGCTTTTCCGCAAGTTCGCGGCCGATGTCGCGGCCCAGTACCGTATGCCGGCCATTTCTCTGGACCCCGAGGCCCGGCAGATGCTGGAGAATTACTATTGGCGGGGCAATATCCGTCAGTTGAAAAATGTCGCCGAACAGATTTCCGCCATCGAGGAGGCACGGCTCATTACGCCTGCCATCCTGACGAAGTACCTGCCCGCACAACCTCAAAGTGGAGCATCTACGTCGATGAGTACGGCCTTGCATAGCGGTTCGGACGACGGCGTGTCTTTCGAACGGGAGTTGCTTTACAAAGTGCTTTTCGACCTGCGGGCCGACGTCAATGACCTGAAGCGGATGCTTACCGAGCTGATGCAGCGTGCCGAGCGTCCTGCCGAGCCGACCAAAGACCTGGCGGGGTTGTTGCCGGCTTCCGCCCACAGCATCGCTTCTCCGGACTATGCGGAGAGCGAGGAGGTGGTCGATGAACAGCCTTCGCGGGAACTGACCAAAGCCGATGTGCTGCGGGAGCAGATCCTTCGGGCCCTGCGGCGCAACAACGGCCGCCGCAGGGAAGCCGCTGCCGAGCTGTTTATGTCGGAGAGAACTCTTTACCGTAAAATCAAGGAGCTCGGCATCGACGAGAACTCCTGAAAAATATCGTCTATAATCGAATGAAAGCTGTACTCAAATATGCGATCGTCGTCGCAGCGGGCCTCTTGCTGGCCGGTTGCGGGTACAAGGTGAACTATTCGTTGTCGGGCGCTTCGATTCCGCCCGATGCCAAGACCTTCAGTGTGGCCTATTTCCCGAACAACGCCCCGATGGTGGCTCCGATCCTGAGCTCGACGCTGACGGATGCCTTGCGGGACAAGTTTACGCGCCAGACGCGTTTGACGCAGGTGGACGAAGGCGGCGATTTCGCTTTCGAAGGCGAGATCACCGGTTATACTTCGACGACGGCTTCGGTTTCGGGTTCGTCCGAAACGGCCCTGTTGAACCGATTGACCATTACCGTCAATGTGCGCTTCACCAATGCGGTGGACGAGAGCATGTCGTGGAAAAAGACGTTTTCGGCGTTCGAGGATTTCGATTCTTCGAAACTGCTGAATGAAATCGAGGGCGAACTGATTCCCCAAATCGTCGATAAACTGGTGACGGACATTTTCCAGGCATCGGCGGCAAACTGGTAGCGGATGGCGGATTTCAAGGAATATACGATGTCCGGAGGCACGGTAGGCCCGGTCGATGAAGCGCAGCTCGATGCGCTCGTCGAGCGTTACGAGTGGTTTACTCCCGCCCGTATCCTGCGCGTGCTTCAAACCGGGCGTTCCGATCGTCGGGTGTCGATCGCGGCGGTGTCGCGTCTGTTGCCGCTCGGACGGTTCACGGTCGATCGGGAGGCGCTTTGTGCGCTTTCGCCTGCCGACCTG
>OMEW01000581.1_pt1 | contig 19444 bp, 19 predicted proteins | sample 1645471 | NCBI WGS metagenome assembly OMEW01 (sample SAMEA103958126, study PRJEB25191) | human gut metagenome | reverse complement strand
AAGCCACACATGGCAAAAATAAAATTCTTCATTTCTTTTCTGATTTATAAAAATATTGATGTAGTAATGGTCCAAGCAAAAAGAATAATAAATAGTACCCGGCTTGTGCAAATGGAAAATACGCATCTCTAATCACTGAAAACGAAATACTATTACCAGTCACATTTGCTATAAACGCATCTATCTCCGTAATAATCGGAATAAAAAATAACAATAATATCAAATAAAAATAGTATGTTTTCTTTTCTTCATAAATAGATGCAAATAATGGAAATACCAAATATACTCCTATTAAAGCATACATATACCAAAAATGTTCTGCTGGTACATATGGATTTGATAAATTTCCTCCGCAGAAATAGTTCCATAAATCACTTATCTTCCAAATACAACTACCCGCTGGTAATCTTATATATTGAATCAATAAATAGACTGCTTTCCATGCAGCTGTTGTCACAATCAACATCCCTGTTTTTTTCAGGTGTTTACGCAACGAAAATTTTCTTTGGAACATCAATGCTCCATTAGCTAAGAGAAAAATAGGTACACCAAAGCATTTCACAAATAACATATACATATTCGCAGATACACCTTTGCCCATTACAGCATAATAGTGACAGCATACCACACAAAACATGGCAATAGTTTCCAAATAATCAATATATGTTAATCTGTTATTCTGCTTTGTTTTCACTTTCAAAAATTCCTTTCTGCATTTTTTTGAATATAACTATCGCTTTACAACTATAGTGTTAAAATTATCATATAAGACTTTCTAATATAGAATAAGTTTAATAAAACATTACAAAAAAGTGACCCTGTAAAACATAAGCATTATACAACGAAAAAACTATAATTAGTAGACTTTATCAATATTTTATTATTTATTTTATAACTTTTATATGTTGAAATAACAGTGATACTACTTTTGGCCATACTATTCATATGAACTTTGAAATACTATTATTTCACCTAGTTTCGATATCATCATTTTTATACTAAATAACAAAGAAATTACTGAATATATATGCAATAGTCATTTACATATATATAAATACCATTGTCCGGATTGCACGAAAACTTATAATAGACTCATTGTAAACACACACTAAAATTTCAAATATCCTATTGGACCTTTTTTGCAAATTTCATGTATAGTACACCTTTCTAGAGTAGGGGAATCATCTTACCTTTCTGCTTCACGTAGTGAATTAGCCTCCATGATATGATTGGTCATACCAAAAACTACATAGCAAGTATTCTCTTATGATCCTTTTTGACAGCTAGTATGCAGAACTACGTAAATGTCAAATAACATATTGGATGAGAATCCAATATGTTAGATTTTTAGATACCAAATTGTTGATAAGTATCTAATTATCGATTACATCAAGAAAACAAAAGAATTCTTAAAAATTTTTAACTAAAATATTAAAATTTATTAAATCATATACACATGCAGTACCATTTATATAACCACATGCCGATATGTGATATAATATTTTTACTTAAATTCATATGATAATGCCTATTTCTACGCATTAGATTTAAGTGTATTAGATCAGTGTGCTAAAACAGCACGTGAAAATCAAGTCAATATCTCAATGAAGAATGGTTCTATTGATACAACAGTTAATGCAGAAGATGAAGATAGTTATTTATATTTATCTGTTCCTGTAGATGATTGTTGGGATGTATTAGTCAATAATAAAAAAACAGAAGTAAAGTCATTTGGAAACTGCTTATAGGCAATTAAACTCCATTCTGGTACTAATAAAATTACTATGAGATATCATACAATGCACCAAAAACTTGGTATTGGCTTAACAGCAGTGGCAATACTTTTTATTATTGCGAATGCAATCTATAGAAAAAAATATTGTAAGGAGAACTAAAATGGAAGGTTTATTAAGTATTATAATACCATCTTATAATGAAGGACTATTAATTGATAATACCGCAAATGTAGTAGTAGATATCATGACAGGACATAAGATTCCTTATGAAATCTTATTTGTAGATGATGGTTCTAAGGATGATACTTGGAATAGAATCCAAGCAGTATCAAAGAAACATGAACATGTAAGAGGTGTTCATTTCTCTAGAAACTTTGGTAAAGAATCTGCAATTACTGCAGGTTTAACATATGCAAAGGGTGATTGTTGTGTTGTCATGGACTGTGATTTACAGCATCCACCAATTAAGATTGTAGAAATGTATAAATTATGGCAGGAAGGATATGAAGTTGTAGAAGCTGTCAAAGAGGATAGAGGAGAAGAATCAGGTATTCATAAATTTATGGCTAATACTTTCTATAAGATCATCTCTAATCTTACTAATATCGATATGATGAATGCATCAGACTTCAAGCTTCTTGATAGAAAAGTAATGTTAGTACTACTTAACATGAAAGAAAAGAATTCTTTCTTTAGAGCTCTATCTTCATGGGTAGGATTTAAGACAACACAGATTCCATTTAGAGTAGCTGAAAGAGAAGCAGGGGAATCAAAGTGGTCTACTAAATCACTCATTAAGTATGCAATACTTAATATTACTTCTTTCTCTTCTGCACCTATGCAGATTGTCACTATTTGTGGTTTTATCATGTTACTCATCTCTGTAATATTTGGTGTTAACTCAATTGTACAGTACGTAAATGGTACAGCTTTAGGAGGTTTTACTACAGTTATTCTACTTCAGTTATTCTCTAGTAGTATTATCATGATCTGTCTTGGTATTATTGGTTACTATATTGCACAGATTTACGATGAAATCAGGGAAAGACCTAAGTTCATCGTTTCAGAAGAATGTTAGACAGGATGTGCTTGATCACATCCTTTTTTTATGCATAAAAAAGGGACATACACTGTCCCTAACAAACAATACCATTACGTATTGTGTAATTTATTCCATTGTAATTGTAAGTCCCATTATATGACCAATTCAATTGACCATTTTCTACATAGTACCAAGTACCTGATCCATTAACCTGTGATAAAGTGGTCTTATGCCAGTCAATCTGACCATGATCCACATAATACCAAGTACCATTATAATAAACAAGATTAGAATAGTTCCAGTCTATACTACCATTCTTCACATAATACCAAGTTTTATTGAAATAAAACAACCCATTGTATGACCAATTTAATTGACCATTTTCAACATAGTACCAAGTACCTGATTCATTAACCTGCGACAAGGTTGTCGTATGCCAGTTTATCTGTCCATAATCCACATAATACCATGTACCATTAAATAAAACGAGATTAGAATAATTCCAGTCAATCAGACCATTCTTTACATAGTACCAAGTACCATTATAATAAACCAATCCATTATAAGAACAATTCAATTGACCATTCTCAATATAATACCAAGTACCTTTATATAGTGTTAAACCTGTATAATGCCAGTTTATCTGACTATTTTCTACATAATACCATGTGCCTGTTCCATTAACCTGAGAAAGAGTATTAACACCCCAATTTAGCTTTCCATTTTCTACGTAATACCAAGTATTTCCATATTGTACAAGATTTGTATAATTCCAATCAATCTTACCATTCTTTACATAATACCAGTCACCTTTATACAAAACTAAACTTGAATATGAAGATTGATAAATACCTTTCTCAATATAATACCAGTTATTATTACAATAAGCTAATCCTTGATAGTTCCAATCGATCACACCATTTGAAACATAGTACCAAGTACCACTTCCATTAACCTGACATAATGTATTTTTATTCCAGTTTATCTGGCCATTCTCTACATAATACCAAGTACTATAATACTGCACTAGATTTGTATACTTCCAGTTGATCTTACCATGATCCACATAATACCATGTCCCATTATATAAAATAAGACTATTATAGTTCGTATCAAGAACACCATTCACTAAATAACACCATTCTCCATTAATATAAGTAAGACCATTACTAGATGTATTTACAACACCATTCACTACATAGTAAGTCTTTCCACCGAAGTCTACTAATCCTGTATAAGTCTCATCAATCTTACCATTATGAATACAATGCCACTGCCCATTGTAATAAATAAGTGTATCACCTGTTAAGACAATACCATTATTCACAAAGTACCAGTCATTTCCATACTTCACTATACCCGTCATATTTTTATTTGTATGACCATTCACAAGATAGTAGGTTGTTTTACCACAAGTCCAAGGACCGTTATAAGATGTGTCTATCTTACCTGAATCTACCTTATAATATTCCCCTTCATATTCAACAGCACCTGTAACAGATTGATCTACAATACCATCAACCATATAGTAATTATGATAAACACCTGTGACATCAATAAAATGACCATACTGAGTCGCATATGTACCAGCTCCGATAGTAATAGTAGATGCATAAGTATTAACTCTTACATCCTCACATTTCATTAAATAGCCACCAATGGTTTCACCAATTGAGTAATGTCCATATTTATTAGGATGATAACCATCTGAAGAAAAGTAATCCTTATTTCCATTTAAAGCATATTCACTATTAGTGATATATGTGCCTCCTGCCTGCTTTGTACCATCCTTATAAGCCTTTATAACCTGAGTAAAACGACTACGATTTTCTACAGAATCACCAGTCATAGCCACTAATACTTGTGCCTGAGGGTAAAGTCTTTGTGCTTTTTTTACTGTATCATAAACCTTGTCTTTAATTGTATCATAGGAATAATACATATCATTATAGCCACCTGCAATGACTACATATTTCGCATTTCTTCCTGTACCTTCCTCTAATAAATCATCAAATGTCTGACCATAAGACTTTGCAACAAATCCTGTGCCACCCTGAGATGCCTGTGTATAATCAACACCTGCCTTTTTGCTTGCATGAACATACCATAAATCATCTCCAGTTATTGGTCCATCCTTAGAATAACCTTGAGTATATGAATCTCCAATATATTGTACAAGATCTTTATTATCTGCATAAACAGGTGAACTAAAACAAATAAGCAGAAAGATAAAAATACCAATCAACCTTTTCATGCGATACCTCCGTAATTAATGAATAAGTCTACTAAAATATATTCTTGTTTAGAATTCTTGTCAATATTGTTTACTTAAACCAATAAATTTCATTAAAAAAGTTCCTCCAACTAGGAGGAACCTCAAAATGAATTAATAAATAATTACTTTAGTATTTCTAGGAATGTTGTCATAGATCCATTTAGCATGATCAATATCTAATCTAACACATCCATGAGATACTGCCTTATCCATTGAATTATCAATGATTTTTTTTGGTGTATTCTGTCTATCATAGATAACTGAATGGAATAAGTAGTTACCAGTAATCTGTGTATAATACCAGCATCTACCTCTTGAACCTGTATCGAAGTATTTACCTCTAGAGCCCACATAGAAAGTACCACTTACCGTTGGTGTTGATGGTTTACCAACACAACACTGATAATACTGAACATCTTGCCAGTTACCCTTACTGCCTCTAAAGATACCAACACGATGTGCCGCTCTATCTACAAGAATAATATACTGTGTAGGACTTGATTCATTACGTACAAGATTACGCATTTTGTCTAATGGGCTATTAATCATAACACCATTGACTACTTCATAGTATGTACCTTGACCATTAACTTGTGCTAACCCTGTGTAACCCCAATCTAACACACCACGGTTAATGTAATACCAGCCACCTGCATGATAAGCTAAACCTGTATAATTCCAATCTAACACACCATTTCTGACACAATACCATGTTCCATAATACTGAACCAAATCAGTAAAATTCCAATTTAACTTACCATTTTCTACATAGTACCAAGTACCATAGTATTCTGTAAGATTATTAAAATTCCAATCTAATTGGCCATTCACAACCATATACCATGTAGTGAAATACTGTGTTAATCCTGTATAATCCCAATTGATCTTACCATGGTCTACATAATACCATCCACCACAGTGAGAAGCCAAACCTGTATAATTCCAGTCTAATACACCATTTCTGACACAATACCATGTACCATAATAATAAACTAAATCAGTAAATTTCCAATTTAACTTACCATTTTCTACATAGTACCAAGCACCGTTATATTCAGTAAGATTAGTGAAACTCCAATCTAACTGGCCATCCACTACCATATACCATGTGCTGAAATATTGTGTTAATCCTGTATAATCCCAATTGATTGTACCATGATCTACATAATACCATCCGCCACAGTGGAACACTAGACCAGTATAGCTGTAATCTACTGCACCATTCTTCACATAATACCATGTTCCATCACTTAAAGTGACATCATTAAAATTCCAATCTAACTGGCCATTCACAACCATATACCAAGTACTATAATACTTAGTTAAACCTGTATAATTCCAGTTAAGAACACCATTTTCAACATAGTACCATCTACCATCATGTATAGCTAAACCAGTATAATCATAATTAACTACACCTTTTTCAAGCAAGTACCATGTTCCATTGATGTATGTTAACTCACTATTACTTGTATCAAGAGAGCCATTATGCATGTAGTATAAAACACCATCTGTTTCACAACCACCTGTATAATTCCAGTTAATCTGACCATGATCTACATAGAAGTAGCCACCACAATGTTCTACAACTCCTGTATAAGTCCAGTCAATTGTACCGTTTTCTACAAAGTACCATCCACCACAGTGGAAAATAACATCTCTTGTTTCTTCATTTAAGCGACCTTGATCAATGTAATACCAAGTGCCATCAATGTAGACTACATCAGTCAATGTTGTATCAACAGTCCCATTCTGTACATAATACTTTTCACTTTCGTATTCAGCTAACCCTTTAAAGTCTTTATCTACTTCTCCATTTGAATAATAGACAAACTGGTTATCTTCATAGACAAGTCCTGACTTTGGTGTAACAACATCTTCTGTAGTTGTATCATCTACTGCATATACAGCATTACTCAAAGCAAGAGGTACCTGAATAACCATAAAAGATAAAATTAAACCTAATAATAACTTACTTAGCTTCTTCATGAAATGTCGCCTCCTTTCTTCATACTAGGATTATCATCCCATAATCATTTTACCCTTATAGTACGGTATAATCAATTATTTGTATTTGATGGTATTTTTATTATATTTAATGTTCAGATACTCCTCTAAACATATCCCTTTACTCATTATTTCTACTGCACCATCCTCGCCTACATAACGAGATATCTTATTATAACAAGCCTAGTACCAATAAATATTTATTACTTCAAATTTCATCGCACAAAAAAACTGACCTATTCGGGTCAGTTTTAGTCTCTTTTTCTACAAATAATATGGATTGGAGTTCCTTCAAATCCAAAACGATCTCTTAAGCAGTTTTCTAGATAACGCTTATATGAGAAATGCATGAATTTAGGATCATTTACAAATAATACAAATGTTGGTGGCTGTACTGCAACCTGGTTGGCATAATAAATCTTAAGTCTTCCACCTTCAAATGTAGTTGTAGGGTTCATTGCTTGAGCATCTACAATAACATCATTTAATACACTTGTAGTCACACGTTTATGAGCATTCATATAAGCTTCTACAATTAAATCAAATAATGTATTAATACGCTGTTTCTTTAAAGCACTAACAAAGGCAATACGTGCATAGTCAAGATACTTGAACTGTTCTCTTAAAGTCTTTTCCATCTTAGCCATTGTCTTTTCATCTTTAGTGACAGCATCCCACTTATTAACAACTAAAACAACAGATTTACCTAATTCATGTGCATAACCAGCTACATGCTTATCCTGCTCAATAATACCTCTTTCACCATCGACAACACAAAGAATGACATCACTCTGTTCTACAGCCTTTAAAGCACGTAGTACTGAATATTTTTCAATATTTTCATAGACTTTACCCTTTTTACGCATGCCTGCTGTATCGATGATTCTATACTTATAACCATCTTTTTCAAATGCTGTATCAATAGCATCTCTTGTTGTTCCTTCAATATTAGAAACAATAACACGGTCTTCACCTAAGATTGCATTAGTCAAAGAAGATTTACCTACATTTGGTCTACCAATAATAGATACCTTGATTTCATCTTCTTCAAATTCATCTTCTTCATCTGGAAGTACTCTAATGACTTCATCAAGAAGATCCCCTACACCAATACCATGAGCACTTGATACAGGAATTGGTTCACCAATACCTAAACTATAGAAATCATAAATGTTGTCTCTAAATGCGACATCATCAATCTTATTTACAGCTAAAAGTACAGGTTTACCTGATTTCTGAAGCATTCTTGCAACAAAGTTATCTTCACTTGTTAAACCTTCACGTCCATTAACTACAAAGATAATAACATCAGCTTCTTCAATCGCAATCTCAGCCTGAGTCTTGATCTGTTCTCTAAAATCAGCATTCTTTAATTCAATACCACCGGTATCAATAATTCTAAATTCTTTTGTAAGCCAGCTTGCTTTCGCATAAATACGGTCTCTTGTAACACCTGGTACGTCTTCTACAATAGAAACACGTTCACCAATAATACGGTTAAATAATGTAGACTTCCCTACATTTGCACGACCTACAATCGCAACAATACCTTTTTTCATATTTCGCCTCCTTATTGAGTCTTTTCTTCAACTAAATTCATAATATGAGCAACAACTTCATCAATAGTCATATCTGAAGTATCAATTTCTATCGCATCATCTGCTTTCTTCAATGGAGAAATCTCACGTGTCATATCTGCTTCATCACGTGCAGCCACTTCCTTCTTGATTTCATCAAGATCAGAATTCAATCCACGACTTAAGTTTTCATTATGACGACGTAAAGCGCGACATTCAATAGATGCTACCTGGTAAATTTTTAATTCTGCATTTGGTAATACGACAGTTCCAATATCTCTACCATCAAGAATAACGCCACCTTCTTTGGCCATTTCTCTTTGTTGTGCCACTAAATATGTTCTTACCTTAGAATAAGCAGAAACAATAGATGCACCTGCACTAATTTCATTGACACGAATATCTGCAGTTACATCACGATCATTTAAATAGACAGTGTTATCAGGCATCAATTTAATCTTGATTTCTGGTAATAAACGACAGACAGCATTTTCATCATGAAAATCAACGCCTTTAACAAGTGCATAATATGCCACACAGCGATACATTGCGCCTGTATCAATATAAGTATAACCTAGATTATTTGCGACTCTTTTAGCAATCGTAGACTTACCTGCAGCTGCAGGCCCATCAATCGCAATAGCAATTTTCTTCATTCTAAAATCCCCCTAAATATTCAGAAAAGTCATAACAATAAATACAATCACCGCAACAACAAGTAATCCTACAACACCATTTAAGATCTTTGTAAGTTTAGAATCTTCTTGTTTTTCAGGTAATGGTGCTCTTTTTTGTGCATGTCTTCTCTCATGCTCAGCGTGTGTTGTAGTTCTTACTACTGGTTCAGTTTTTACTGGTTCACGATGTGGTATTTCTTCACTATACTTTCTAAAAGCTTCAACATCTTCTTCAGGTGACATTGCAGCAAGCTTATCCATCAAACTACCGCCCTTTACTGCATGTCCTCTTCTTAACTCAGACGTATGATAATCACAGGTGGTATCCTGTGAAGAAGCATCCTCTTTCATTGCATTCAAAATATCAAGACGTGTATCAATACGTGTTCTAGCCACACTATCACGTTCTTCATGTAATGATTCAAATGGGTTGCTTTCATATTTGAGTGTCTCGTATGTCTTTGGTTCTAGACTTTCATGATGATTTGATTTTGAAATAAATGATAAGAAATCATCATCACTATCATCCTCTTCATGAGGTTCATAACTCATATCATCATCAATATTATCACGTAAATCTTTATACTTAGACATTCTTGTCTGTTCTGACATATAATTTCACCACCTAATCGTATCTATTATAGCATACCTATAAAATTAAGAAAATAACTTTCAAAAAACCTCATAATCCGTTATAATAGATGTATATGAAATAAGGAGGATATGTAAATGAAAGTTAAAGTTAATGAAGGCTGCTTAGGTTGCGGTGCTTGCACAGGAATCTGTCCAGACGTTTTCGAATTAGATGACGAAGGATTAGCAAAGGTAATCGTTGAAGAAACTGAAGATCCAGCTGTTCAGGATGCTATCGATGGCTGCCCAGTTGGCGTAATTGAAGCTGAATAATAAAGCAAGAGGATGCGATGCATCCTCTTTTATTTTTTGTTTGCGTTCTTCTTTTTTAAAGCCATAGTACGTAATACATTAACTTCTTTAGGCTTTAAACGACGATAAGTACCAGGAGTTAATCCCTTTAAGTCGATTGGACCAATCATAATTCTTCTTAAACGCTTAACAGGATGTCCTACTTCTTCAAACATCTTCTTGATCTGTCTGTTCTTACCTTCTACTAAACGGATCATCAACATAGTTGTACCATGTTCTTCATCATTTCCAGTAATCGCAATTTCACAAGGTAATGTTTTAACACCTTCTAGATAGATTCCTCTTTCTAGCTGGTTCTTTTCAGCCTTAGTAAGTAATCCCTTAACAGATACTTCATACACCTTTTCTAAATGGCTAGATGGATGCATAATAAGGTTCGCAAATTCACCATCATTTGTCATAAATAAAGCACCTGTTGTATCATAGTCAAGTCTTCCTACTGGATAAACTCTTTCATTACTATCACTAAAATAATCTGCTACACATGTACGATCATGTTCGTCACTCATAGTACATACGCATTTTTCTGGTTTATAAAATAAATAATAAACTTTATCTTCTTTATTAATAATTTTTCCATTGACACAGATTGTATCTTTCTTAGTGACCTTAGTACCAAGCACTGTTACCACTTCACCATTCACAGTAACTTTACCCTGCTGAATGAGTTCTTCTGCTTTACGACGTGAAGTATAACCACTCTGTGCAATGACTTTTTGTAATCTTTCTTCCATTGTTTCACCCTTTCTTTTCCATTAATTAATCTACATGAAATCGTCCTTAAATTCAACAAAATATTCATCATAATCATGATGTCTATTAATCATCTTGATTGTATCATCAAGTCCATGATTCTTTAAATAGACAAGCATAAAACGAAGTAAGGCACGTGTTTCAGGATGTAATATATATGAATATTGTCCTGATTCATAGTATTGTAGAGGAAAGGCATCTGTATAATTCTTTCCTTCGTAAATCTTACTTGCTGCAACTCTATCACAGAACATCTCTAGTACATAATTATAAGGCATTTTGGCAGGCACTTGCCCTTTTCTAGTAAAATCCACCCAATATTCCCAATGATGTTTATTACGACCTTTATGATGAAGCCAGGCTGTTGAGTAGCCTTTCTCATTTCTTTCAGCACTATTAGGAGAATAAGTACCCTTATAATACTTGATTCCTGTAATAAATTCAGTAGGAGTATATTTAGATAAGTCGTGTAATAAGCCCTGCTTATATAAATGTACTTTAAAGCATAGCTTGCCTACTAATATCTTATGTTTTGTGATTGTTTTAAAATGTCCCCATATATGCACTGTATTTTCCTCATTTCTGTGTGTCTACCACTATATCATAAAATCATTCTTAAGTATATGTCTTTTCTTTTTATAATTCAATGTTATAATGATAGAGAATTGGAGGTAGAACTATGGCATTTCACATTGAAATAGAAACAAATATTGATGATGCTTCACTTGATGTAGAAAGCTGTGAGGAGGTCATTACTTTCTTAGAGAATTCCTACAAAAATGTGAGAGCAGAAATATATAGTTACTGCTTAGGTATGCGTACTTTAAGATATGCATTAATAAGTATTGTCGTATTAGGTATCCTTTTCTTTATTAGTCATTCTAAGTTATTCTTATTTGGAATGCCAATCGTGACACTCTTGATCATGCTTGGTACCATTTCTCTTGCAGAATCAACTTCTGTGGCAGTAAAGAAACAGGTTAAAGAAAAGATAGAGTATTATAAACGTCGTTTAAAACTATTAAAAGAATGTAAACTATAAAAAAAGTCAGAAACTAATTCGTTTCTGGCTTTTCTTCTACCTTTTCCTGATATTTTGTATTGAAGATATCTTCTTCATCAAATTCAGATTCAATTTCTTTAAGTTCTGGTAATTCATCCAAGCTTTTTAAGTTAAAAGCATCCATGAATTCATCAGTAACACCATATAAGACTGGTTTACCTGGTGAATCATCACGTCCTACTTCTTTAATAAGGGCTTGTGCTAAAAGCTTACGAATCATTGATTCACAGCCTACACCACGTATTTCTTCAATACGAATTCTAGTAACAGGCTGATAATAAGCCACAATAGCTAATGTTTCTAAGGCTGATTTAGATAGTTTTCTACCACTTGTAGTCATCATCTTCTTATAATAGACATCATGCTGAGGCAATGTAACCATCTTATAAGTACCACCAAAATCACATATATCTACACCCTTAACTGTTTTAGAAGCATAATAAGAGAGTAATTCATCCATCAGTTCATATGCTTCTTTCTTAGTGATTTCTAATGCTTCCGCAACATCTTTAATTGTAACACCTTCATCACCATAGATATAAAGCATACCTTCTATGACTGATAAATACTCATTCTTGTCCATAGCTTGTTCCTTTCAAATAAATCTTTTCAAAATTACCACTTTGAGTAATCAATAACTCACTGTTTTTCACTAAGACTAGAATAGAAAGGAATGTGACTATCGCAAAATAGCGGTCTCCTTCATCAAACAAGTCTTCAAAATCAACAGTTTTATCTTTATGACGTAAGAAATAGCTTCTAATCTGTTCAGTTCTTTCATCAATAGATATTTCTACACGTGCAATCTTTGATTCAAGGGGCTGGAGTAATGCACGTCTTTGCATGACTCTTTGCATTGCCTTGATGAGATCATATACTTCCATTCCCTCAGGAATAGTTTCTTCACCACTAGGAAGATATTCTTCAAGTGCTGAAGGTATTTTAGAATGCATTGTCTGACGTTTATCGTAAGAAGCCTCAAAGGCTTCTAAGATACCGTTAATACGGTTCTTTTCAATCAGTCTTTCAATCATTCTTTTTCTTTCTGCTTCATAATCATCTTCTTCATCTATTTCTGGCTTAGGAAGTAATAGTTTACTTTTCATTTCAATAAGCCAGGCTGCCATAACTAAATATTCAGAGACAGCTTCTAAGAGTGAAGGATCCATTGTTTGAATATAAGCGAGATACTGGTCACATACAGCCGCTACATCAAGATCAAGAAGATCCATATCATGTTCTTTTATTAGATGAAGCAAGAGATCGAGCGGCCCAGTAAACTGGTCAACTGTGACCTGATATTCCATATCTATACTCCTATTTATATAATTTATCCATCTGTTTCAATAATGGGAATCCAATAATGATTTCTAATGGAATAATAAAGCATGCCTTAATCACACGAATACTTACAGATACCACAAATGGAATGCCATACATGATCTGTAGCCAGAAAGGTGTTAAGCAGAATGTAATTGCTATTTCTACTAGAATAACACTTAATAGCCAAGTACCAAATAATGACACATCATTGTCTTTCATATTCTTTGTGCGTTTCAACATAAAAAGAATAAAACCTATAGAGGCAATAAGGCAGAGTCCAATCATAACACCTTTTTGTAAAGATGTTAATGTATAAGTGACTTTACCGATAGAGATTGTTTTTTGTAAAGCAACAAAAAGTGATCCTGCTCCACCAAATAATGCAATCATGAGACATACAATCTTACTGAATAGTTTTCCATCTACATTCTTTACTTTTACAGCAATAAGTGACGGGATTAAACCAATCAGTACCTGATTGAGTGTAAATCCAAAGAATGGGAATCCTGTTGGGGAAATCACCAAACCAAGTAAATCAGTAATTAAACCAATGAGATAAGCATAGCTTGGTGAAAGAATCACACCTGCCATCATAACAGGAATATATTCAAAACCAATCTTTAAGCTTTCAGCACCAAATAACGGTACCATAATAGTAAGTCTCTTCAAAATCAATGTGATGATAATAATTAAAGCACTAAATGCGAGCTTTTTGGTATTTCTTCTTTCTAATGGGTAAAACTTAAAACAGTAAATACCAAGTAATACTAAAATACATACAATAATAATTTGAATCATTTTTTAAATGCTACAATAAACAAATGTTTCTGTTTCAACCTATCGCTAGTCCACAGACGTTAATTCCGATCATCTCTGACCGTACACTTGCCTTCTTATAGGCTCCTCCTTTTCTTTTTTAACAGTTATTACGGTCCTCACCTTTAATAAAAGCGATAATGTTTTCACGTACTTCAAGAATCAAACGATGTCTTGCTTCTACTGAACCCCATGCAACATGTGGTGTGAAAACGACCTTTTGAGGATCAACACTATATAAAGGACTTGTTGAAGGAAGTGGTTCTTTTTCAAATACATCTAAACCTGCTCCAGCAATAAGGTTATTATTTAATGCATCACTTAATGCTTCTTCATCGATAATAGGACCACGTCCTACATTAATGAGATAAGCTGTATCTTTCATATTCTTGAAAGCTTCTGCATCAAATAAATGTTCTGTCTCTTTTGTAAGAGGTGAATGAATAGAAATAATGTCACTTGTTTTAAGTAATGTATCAAAATCCACCTGCTTGAAGTGTTCATCCTGATGATGTCCAGTTGTAGAATAATACTGCACCTGACATCCTAATACTTCCGCAATACGTGCAACGCGCTGACCGATTGCGCCTAGACCAACAATTCCCCAAGTCATAGTAGATAGTTCATGAAACGAGTAACCAAAGAATGAAAAGACCTTATCCTTTTCATATTGATGTGATTTTACATAACTATCATAGCGTGATGTATGTTCAATAAGTTCTAGACATAATGCAAGAGTAAGCTGGACAACAGCTTCAGTAGAATATCCTTTCACGTTGGCTACTCGAATTCCCTTTTCTTTTGCATAATCTAAATCTACATTGTTTGTACCAGTGGCTGTTACAGCAATCATCTTAAGATATGGACAGCGGTCAATTTCTACTTTTCTAAACAGATTCTTATTTGTAATAACAATATCTGCATCCTTACAAAGAGAAATGACATCTAACTGGTCTACATTTTCATGATAAGTCACTCTTCCAAGATCATCGAAGATATGTGTATCTACATCTTTTCCAAGTGTTTCTACCTGCAAGAAGACAATACGAAGTTCCTGATGTAATAAATCAAGAATTTCTTCTTTTGTATGGTCCTGCATCATCTTACCAAAAATAATACATTCATTAAAGTCTAAAACTTCAGCTTCATGTAATTTTCCACAAACTTTTCCATCAATCATCTCATATGTGAGCATTCCACCCATCATAGCCATACCTAATGCTTTAGAAGTAATGCCTTCATCATCATTAATTGCTTCAAGAATCACTTCTTTAAAATGTGGATCTGCTTCAATTGATGCTTCAATAACATCTTTTAATGTATCATGCTTTAAAATTTCTTTTCTAAATGCATCATGATAAATAAAAGGTAATACAATATCATAAAGTTCCATAGGAACAGGTTTTTCATATCCCTTAGAGAAGTTATATAATTGCAATTCCTAATCGCTCATCTTTCATTTTATCAACTAATTTCATTCATCTTCCTCCATTAAATATACTTCAACACGTTGTCTTTCTGCTTTCTTTTTATCATCATAGAAGATCAGACATGTTTTCATCTTCTTATCCATATAATCATAACGTAATACATTATAAGAATAGTAATGACTTTCACTTTCTTTTAAACCGCCTGTTGCACTTCCTGCTGAGATATAGTATGTACCTTTTTTATTCATGAAATAAGGCACATGCTTATGGCCATGAAGCACATATTTGATATGACGCTGTTGAAGCCATGTGGCAAACATTTCTGCATCTACAAGTGCTTTAGATTTATCCAATATAGTTCCAAATATAGATTTTTCACGCCATTGTATTTTTAAGAAGTCTGACTTAGAGACTTTAAATACATGATGATGTAGTAAGACCACAATCGTATAATCTTCTAGATTTTCTATACCTGCAAGTTCTGAGTCTATTTGATCTAATTGTCTTCTTGTGATCATTCCTCTAGCTAAATTACCACCAGCATTAGAATCTATCTTTACAAGTACAATCTTATCTTTTTCTATAACCTTGATCTTTTCACCTAGTAAATAGGCTATGACTTTTGTACGTTGTCTTCCACCAATACTCAAGCCTTTTACTATCATGTCATGATTACCTAACACAAAGGTGATATCTGCCTTATATCTTTTTCTAATCATTGTCATAAAGCCATTGGCCTGATACATATTCTTTGTATTAGGAGAATTCATAAGATCTCCTGTAATAAAGACCTGCTTTTGATGAGAACTCTGTGCATATTGATCACATTCATCTAATGAATCTAGTAAATTAGAGACTGCTTTCAGCTTCTTTTTAGGACCTAGATGTAAATCAGATAAATGATAAATAAATGAAGAATGACCTTCTTTATTAAACATTGTCTTCTCATCAATTCTCTTTTGTAATGCCTTTGCCTGGGAAATACTATGTAATGGGTAAAAGGCTGCATGTTGAGAATTAAATATGAGTCCTCCAGGCCATTCATCTGCATAAAATAAAGCTTCAAGTAGTCCAGGGAATGGGTCTAAGAAAGACAAGTCTTCCTGCTTAAAAGGTTTGCTTATTGTAAAGATATAGTCCACCCCTGTAAAAGAATAGTCTTTAATTTCTTTATTAATACCAGGAATAAGAAATAAGAAAATCTTATCTTTAAAGAAAGATCGGATACGTTGTAAACCTTCTTGCAAATTAGTATGTGTCAGCATGGATATATCCTTGATTGTCATACCAGGACGAATCATACTGAATGAATACTCATCAATCATATCGAGTTCTCTTATTTCTATGTGATGATTTCTTAACCACTGTCGATAATCATTAAAAGATTGGTAATCCAATAAAGCACGAGAAAAAGCACGGTCATGATGATAAATCATATTAAAAAAAGCATTAATACCACTAAATTCATCCATAATAGTACTTCCTTTAAGAAAAAAGACCACATATGTGGTCTTTTAGAATTTTAAGTTACGTGGTGTACGTGGGAATGGTTCTACATCTCTGATGTTAGCCATACCAGTTAAATACATTAGGAAACGGTCAAAACCTAAACCGAATCCAGCATGCTTACATCCACCAAAGCGGCGTAAATCCATATACCACTGTAGTGTTTCTTTGTTCATACCCTTTTCATCCATAAGCTTTTCAAGAACATCATAACGTTCTTCTCTTTGTGAACCACCAACTAATTCACCGATGCCAGGCACTAATAAGTCACAAGCTGCAACTGTCTTGTTGTCATCATTTAAACGCATATAGAACGCTTTGATTTCTTTTGGATAATCTGTTAAGAATACAGGACCACCTACAACTTCTTCGCAGATATAACGTTCATGTTCAGCATTTAAGTCAATACCCCATTCAACCTTGTTGTCAAACTTCACATCAGCTTTTAATAGATGATCAATAGCTTCTGTATAAGTCATACGTGCAAAGTGAGAATCTCTAACCTTTGTGATACGGTTGATACAGTCATGGTCAACCATCTGTTCAAAGAATTTCATTTCTTCTGGAGCATTATCTAAGCAGTACTGAATACAATATTTAACCATTTCTTCAATTAAACACATATCATCTTCAAGATCAGCAAATGCGATTTCTGGTTCTACCATCCAGAATTCACTGGCATGTCTTGATGTATTTGAGTTTTCAGCTCTAAATGCAGGACCAAAAGTATATACATCTCTAAATGCCATAGCGAATGCTTCTACATGTAACTGTCCTGTTACTGTTAAGTAAGCTTCTTTTTCAAAGAAATCCTTAGAGAAATCAGTATCATCAATAGTTGTGACTCTAAACATTTCTCCAGCACCTTCACCATCATTAGATGTAATGATAGGTGTATGTACATAGACGAATCCCTGATCCTGGAAGAACTCATGAATAGCCATAGATAATACAGATCTTAATCTGAAGATAGCATAGAATGAATTCGCTCTTGGTCTTAAATGAGGGATTTCTCTCATAAATTCAAAAGAGTGTCTCTTCTTCTGTAATGGATAATCACTATCACAGTCACCTTCAAGAATAATTTCAGTGGCTTCTACTTCAAATGGCTGTTTTGCATCAGGTGTTAATTTTAATTTACCTAATACATGAATAGCTGAACCAGTTGAGATATGTGAAACTTCATCAAAGTTCTTTAATTTTTCTTTTAAGTAAACAACCTGACAGTTTCTAAAATAAGAACCATCATTTAATGCGATGAATCCTAGTTTACCACTATCTCTATTTGTTCTTACCCATCCTTCTAATTCTACATACTCTACGTTATCTGTTTCTACTGCGTTATCTGCACGACAGATTTCATAAAGTTCTCTTACTGTCATAAATTCAAACATCCTTCTTACTCCTTTGTATTCGATTTCATTTTTAATTCTAATTCTTGTATTGCGACAACAACATCCACATTCTGTACTTCTACTCCCTGAGGTACAATGAAATGAGAGTGGGTGAAGTCTACAATGCCTTTAATCCCTAATGCTACTAAACGGTCCACCATTTCCTGTACATTATCAGAAATTGCGAGAATCGCAATCTTACAGTCCTTAGGGAATGTCTTTTCCAAATCATCACTCTTATGAATCTTAACACCAAAACGTTCACCTTCAATATTAGCATCTTTATCATAAGCACAGACAATCTGTCCCACTGTATATTTCCAGCGGTTATATTTCAAAATAGCTGATCCTAAGTTACCCACACCAATGAGAATAATAGGTTCATCAAGTCCTAAACCTAAGAAATCACTGAGTGTTTCAATCATCTCTTTTGTATCATAACCATAGCCTCTTTTACCAAGTGTATTCTTCTGAGGCAAAAAGCCAAAATCACGACGAATAGTCGTATCCTGGATATGAGTAACTTCTGCAAGTTCACTCGATAAGAAGTTTTCTTTACCTTCATGCCCCATAACTCTTAAAGCCTTCAAATAAACAGGAAAACGTGTCATCGTCGCACGTGAAATTTTCTGTTTCTTTTCATTACTCATAGTTGTCTCCTACACTTTCCGCCTCTAAGTCATAATCCGGCTTAACAGATAAGTCCAAAGGGGCAAACATATTATATTTATACATGATACTTGCAGCAGATGCAATCATTGCTGCATTATCTGTACAGAAAATAGGAGATGGATGATAAAATTCAATTCCTGCTTCCTTACATCTCTCGATCATTTTTGCACGAAATGCTCCATTGGATGCAACTCCACCTGCGATTGCAAGTTTCTTGTATCCTAATTC
>OMEW01000575.1_pt1 | contig 19545 bp, 9 predicted proteins | sample 1645471 | NCBI WGS metagenome assembly OMEW01 (sample SAMEA103958126, study PRJEB25191) | human gut metagenome | reverse complement strand
CTCAGAGTGGCGTTACGAACTTAAAGGAGCATTGCCTACCTTGAGGAAGCAGTAAACCGTAGGGCGGAAAAGTTCCGCTCGCAACGGAAAGAACCGAAGTATAACCCCAATAAAGAAAGGAGGACGTGATGGAACACACGGTGTAATACTGGTGTCATTGCAGATATAAATTTTAGCCCTTCCTATTCTTATGCGCAGTCAGGAACAGGTCGGTGGTCTATTGGTCTTAATTATAGAGGCCTTGAAATTTATACCATTCATTGCCAATCCGGATGTGGTGCTATAGATATAAATAAATTGGTATCATCCGCAAATCACCCATTTATTATTGGTGGGGACATGAATATGACTCCAAGCGAATTATCAGAATATTTACACAGGTACCAGGAGTAGGCCGGGAAATAGTGCTAATTTTGCATGTTGTGGTATGCCAACACATATTTCAGGTCGAGAATTAGATTATTTCCTTATCGATAGCAGATTACAGCTAAGAACATGTGTACTAAGATATATATTTATGCCTCTGCACAATAAAAAAGATCACATGGACTGTGTATATTATGCGACGGATGAAAGCGCGTTGTTTCGACAATATCGTTTGTCCGATAGTACGGATATTTCGGATATAAACGAAAGTCATAGTGTGCTTCTTTATCTTGCGGAAGGTTGTCTCCAGATTACATTGGGAAATTTTACGTCGCGCACCATTGAACACGGTATGTTGGTGTTTCTGCCGAAAAATATAGGCTTCACCGGACAAACTATCGGTTCAAGTTATTTTATTGCCAGTTTTTTTGCTGGGCGATTGCCTCTTTGCAACAAATACGATTTAGTCGATCTGCAATACCAGGTGCGTCAGCGTAATGGTAGGCATCTCCCCCCCCCTCCCGACAATTTCCGCAATTAGCAGTTTGTGAGGAACTTGTTGCTTTTTATTCTGATCTTTCCCACAATCTCGACGAAGGGCTAAACTGTCTTCATTTTCATCGGCTAAAACAAGAGGAATTGTGTATTCTTCTACGTGGTTATTATAGCCTGGAAGACCTTTATATATTATTGAAATCCGTTATTGGAAGCAGCGATAATTTTAAAGATTTTGTACTTGAAAATTATCAACATGTCAATGACGTGAGTGATTTTGCGTTGTTGGCTCATATGAGTGTACGCAATTTTCAGCGTAAATTCAAAGAAGAATTTAAGTGGCCGGTACGCGAGTGGCTCAACGAACGTCGTGCCGAACGTATCCTGCGTGATATTCGGAATACTGATAAAAGCATTGCGGAAATTGCTACAAGCTATGGTTTTGCCACTGCATCCTATTTCACGGTATTCTGCAAACAATATTTTGGTATGACACCTTCGGAATTGAGGCGGAGATCGAAACAGACAGCCACGAAATGTAGGGAGTAAAAATACAAAATGAGCGAATTCCTGTCAGCATTTCGCTTGAAGAATGATTCTGGAAGGTATGAAAAACAACTTTACAAGGTATGCGAATAAATAGATTGATGTTATTTATGTTACTGCTTGGGTATTGTCATATCGGTTGCGGGCAGGAACAAGTGTTGGTTGATACCCTGAACGTTCAGGTTTATTTCCGTCAGGGTTATTCGATTTTGGAATTTGATTATCGGGACAACGCAAAACGTTTGGCTGCTTTCGTGGACAGTGTTCGGACCTTGCAGGGGAGTGCCTCGTGTCGTGTGAAAACCTTCCGAATTGTGGGAACAGCCTCTCCGGAAGGCGTCAGCGTGTTAAACAAACGCTTATCGGAAAATCGAGCGAAGAACCTTGTAGCCTGGATTGAGGAGTATATTTCGCTTGAAGGAGCTACCCTCGACATTCAGGCTTTGGGTATCGACTGGGAAAGGTTGGAAAGACAGGTCGTAGCTTCGGACATGCCGTATCGAGACGAAGTGTTGGAAATTCTGCGCAATACCCCTGTCTGGGTAATTCGGGACGGTAAAGTCGTAGATAGCCGTAACAGGCAGTTGGGGATGCTTCGTGGCGGTCGCGCGTGGAGGTATATGGAGGAGTATTTCTTTCCTGAACTGCGGAGTGCCGGTGTGCGTTTGGTCTGCGAGATGGAATGTCCCGCATCCGCTTCGCAGCCGGAACCGGCGCCTCAACCTGAGCCTGAACCTGAACCCGAACCCGAACCCGAATCCGAACCCGAATCCGAACCGGTCGTAGAATCAGCCTCCGTTCCCGTCGAAATTCCAGTGCAACCGGAATCGCCGGCCTGCAAGCCGTTCTACATGTCGCTGAAAACGAATCTGCTCTACGATGCGGCCTTGGTTTCTAACATCGGTGCAGAATTCTATCTCGGGAAGGGTTGGAGTGTCGGTGCCAACTGGATGTATGCTTGGTGGAACAGCAACAAACGTCATAATTACTGGCGCATCTACGGCGGCGAATTGGACATCCGAAAATATTTCGGGCGCCGTGCCCAGACCAAACCGCTTACGGGACACCACCTCGGCATCTACGGTCAGGCTTTCACCTACGACTTCGAGACCGGGCACAAAGGTTACATAGGCGGCAAGCCGGGCGGCACGTTGTGGGACAAACTTAACTATGCGATAGGTGTCGAGTACGGTTACTCGCTTCCCATTTCCCGTCGTTTAAACCTCGATTTCACGCTTGGCGTGGGTTACTGGGGTGGAGAGTACCACGAATATATTCCCTCCGACGGCCACTACGTATGGCAATCGACCAAGCAACGTCATTGGTTCGGGCCCACGAAGGCGGAGGTGTCGTTGATTTGGCTGATCGGTCGCGGGAACTACAATGAAAAGAAAGGAGGCAAACGATGAAAAAGTTGTTCATATATCTGTTTGCAGCGCTTGCAGTCGCTTCGTGCGAACATAAAGACTTGTGTTACGACCACTCGCATACGATCGACGTAGAGGTGGTTTTCGATTGGCGGAATGCTTCCGAGGCAGCTCCTGAATCTATGTCGCTCTACCTGTTCCCGACAAACGGAGGAGAGGCACTGCGCTATGAGTTCACCGATTGCGGGGGCGGTACGATCCGGGTGCCCGTCGGAAACTACGGGGCGCTCTGCCTGAATAGCGACACGGAGAATGTCACTTATCGCAATACGGATCAAAAGACGACTTTCGAAGTATCTACTCGTACGACCGATCTGTTGTCCGGCCTTTCCGCTTTGGGTGTGCGGTCCGACGGTGTTCCTCGTGCTGACGGTACGGAAACCGAGCGTGTGGCGTTACCCCCGGATGAGCTTTGGAGCGATTGTACGGAGGGGATCGAGTTGAAGCAGACGGCTGCGGCCCAGACGATCGTGCTTTATCCGGAGCTATCGGTTTGCAGATATACGGTCGAAATTCGCAATGCGGAGAATCTGAAATACGTATCGGGTATCAGCGGCTCGTTGTCGAGCCTGGCGGGAGGCTTGCTGCCGGGTGTAGGCTACGATGCGATCAGCGAGGAGTGCGTCACGATACCGTTTGACGCCGCCGTATCTGCCGACAAGACGCTCGTTACCGGGAGCTTGCTCGCTTTCGGACATTGTGCTGCGACTCAGAACGCACATCAACTGACCATCTATGCGGTTTTGGCGGACGAGAGCAAGTGGTATTACACCTATGACGTGACGGATCAAATCCATTCGGCTCCCGATCAGCGTAATGTGCATATCGTTTTGGACGGGCTTCCGTTGCCCAAACCTATCGTCAATGGCGGTGGTTTCCAGCCTTCGGTGGATGAGTGGCAAAGTGTGGATGTCGATATCGAGATGTAAAATGTTAATGATCTTCCCGATTTTATGGGGGGGGGAATTTGCATAGATCAATGTTAAACCTTTTAATTAATTCACTGATGAAAAAACAATTATTTTTAGTGGTCGTGGCGGCTCTTGCCATGGCATCGTGCTCGAAGGACGAATCGACGGGCATCAACAATGGCAACGCGATCGATTTCCGTGCAGCCATGCAGACTCGTGCTTCGGAAACGACGACGGCTAACGACAATGCGGTGGTTAAGACGATTTACGATCCTTCGCCCGTCGGCTACCATCTGCCTTCGTCGAACGCCTTTACGGGCTTTACGTATAACGGCAGCAATGTTTCCGGGTCTTCTTACTTCGGCTCCCGATTCAATTCGCCCTATACCTCCACCACCGATTTTACCGATAATTTCGGTTGGGAGTTTTATTGTAACAAGATGACGGGCGAGGGGAGCTACGACACTGCGGGCGGTACGATCTTCTTTCCTGCTTCGGGCTATCGCAGCAGCCCGTCAGGCGCGTTGAGCAGCGTCGGCAGCTACGGCTACTATTGGTCGGCCGTTCCGAGCTCGACGTACTACGGTCGCCACCTGCACTTCTACTCGACGTACGTGAGCCCGTTGAGCAACGCCAACCGCTCCCTCGGCTTCGCGGTGCGTCCCGTCCAAGAATAGGCGCGAAGCGACCATCCGATTCATTGGATTGATTGGATTTATTCCCTGCGGCTTGCAGCCGCAGGGTTTTATCCTTCGGATCACGCTGCACCGCAGCAATATCACCTTTCTGCATGGGTTTACGATTGTGGAAAAACGGACGTTTCGGGGAGATGCTCCGATTTTGAAGATATGAAATGACGGGAAATCCGGACAGACCGGCTTTGCGGAGGCGCATCGATGCAGGCCGGCTCTTTTCGGGTTTCTTATTAAATCCCAGCGGTATCCGCCGGGATTTTCTTATGCAGGACGATGGGATCAAACAGGTGGGCCTTAAAATAATTCATATTATCGCTATTTGAATACCAATAGATAAATTACGCGATTCTTCTCAATAGAAATTTTTTGTAAGTTAAAATTTTCTTACATTTGTGATATAAAGATATGGATATTCAAATAGACTATACTTCAAAATTCATTTTTAGAATGATCCACTATTCCAATTTGGAATTCATTCTAAAACATGGATTGTACACTAAGAATAGTCGTATGAAAGATCCTGAATATATCAATATCGGGGATATTCAGTTAATCGAACAGCGACAAAATTTTCATGTTCGAATTGATCCTCCGGGCGGGGATTTAGGGGATTATATTCCGTTTTATTTCGGAGGCCATTCTCCGATGTTATTGAATATTAAAACAGGGTATCGGGGTATCCGAAAAAGACCGCAGGACGAATTGATTTATATCGTTTGTCGTATTAAGGATATTGTTGCGCAATGTCCTGCATGGTGCTTTACCGATGGACATGCAAAGAATAAACTTACTGAATTTTATAATGACATCAAGGATTTGACCCATGTGGATTGGGAAGTCGTCTGCACGCAATTTTGGGGGAATGATGAAGCCAATATGGATCGGATGCGGAGAAAACAGGCCGAATTTTTGGTGAAAGACTGTGTGCCGGTTTCGTGTGTCGCCGGAATTATTGTCAAAACGGCAGACCGTGAAGCATATGTAAAAACAATTTTATCTCGTTTATCCATTGAGATACCGATATACGTTGATAGCAAAAATAACTATTTTTATCCATGATACATTATGTGACAGGTAATTTGTTGGCTGCTTCCGACGAAGCTTTGATCAATACCGTTAATACCGTTGGTGTTATGGGTAAAGGAATCGCCTTGCAATTCAAGGATAGGTATCCTTATAATTTTCAAGTATATCAACAAGCGTGTAAAGAGGGCAGCATTTTCCCAGGCAAATTGTTGGTAACACGAGACAGTAACCTTTCGACCGATTCTAAATGGATAATTAATTTCCCGACGAAAAAGGACTGGAAGCATCGTTCCAAATATGAATATATTGAAGAAGGACTGAAAGATTTGGTGCGGGTTCTTGATCAATATAGGATAAAAAGTATCGCTATTCCTCCTCTTGGATGCGGCAACGGTGGATTGGATTGGAGCAAGGTGAAAGAGTTGATGGAAAAGTATCTCGGGGAATTAAATGTGGATATTCATATCTATCAGCCGAACGAAGCCGTCAGCGAATTGTTGAAGCAGGAAACGAATTGTCGGGAGGCAAAATTAACTCCGGCGAGAGCCATGTTGCTGTACGCTCTGTTTTATTATGAATCGTTAGGAGAAAACAGCAGTTTATTCGTCGCAAATAAATTAGCATATTTTATGCAATTGCTGGGTGAACCTTCATTTGGCAAACTGAAATTCGTTGCAGGACATTATGGCCCCTATTGCACTCAGGTCGGATATATTCTGCACGACATTAACGGGAAATATATCAAAGGTCTCGAACAGATGAAGATCGGAGCTTTCGATTCTTTGGAGTTGCAATATAGCACGATGAAGGAAGTTAGCGAATATGTGAAAACAAAGTTGAAGTCGGAACAGGTTGATCGTTTGAAATTATTGATAAAATTGATCTCTGGATTTCAATCGGCTTTGTCTCTGGAAATTCTCGCGTCTGTTGCGTATGTTCGGAAAGAAAATACTTATATTGACTTGGCGCAAACCATTACACAGATTCAAAATTGGTCTCCTCGAAAAAAACATTTGTTCAAAGAGAAGTATATTCAAATAGCTTATTCTTATTTAGAAGATTTTTCCAAAGGACGAGATTGTCTATTTAGGACTGTAAAGTAAAATAGCAAATTGACGTTTATGAATAAAGAATCCCGATAAGTATTTATCGGGATTCTTTTACTTGGTTTGTCCGATAATCTTTTAGCTGCAATGCACTCTATGCTCATAATTTTTCATAGTATTGCGGCCAACTTCCGAATCTGTTGCAATCGAGCCGTCAGTTTACTGTCTTTGCGAGCTGTTTGCATATTGTATCGAGTCTGCATATTGGTAAGCATTTCGGCTTCGATTCCCAATGCAGCCTCGAAATACAAGGCCATAGTTTCGGTTACAGGGCGTTTCGCGTTCAGAATTTCATTGAGCATCGTATAGGAAATACCTATCTGTTCGGCCAATTTTTTCTGCGAGATGCCTCTGTATTCGATCTCCTCCTTCAGTATTTCTCCCGGATGCGTAGGAGTGTATGGATAACCTAAATTTCCCATAGCAATTATTTATAGTGGTTCGACAACTCAATAATATTGCAAATCGTTATTTGCTCTTTCCCGTCGGCTTCGTGCGAAACCAAAAATTCAATCCGATACTGGTCATTCACTCTGATTGAGGAAATACCTTCTTTATTTCCAGTCAGTACCTCGTACCCCAATGAATGTAACTGATAAAGAGCTTCGATACAACTTGCATCGTTAAGAATATCTATACGTTGCTTGTAGCGTTTAACTATTGTCGGTTGGTAACGGTGTTTTTTATCTTTACACTTTCCTTCGTAGTATAATTCCGATAGATACTCTTTTTGGAATTTTACAATCATTATTGCTGATTTTTACATTGCAAAGATAGTGCTTATTTTCAAAAATTCGCTAAAAAAGTGAATTTATTTTTGGCAGATATGTTAATTGGCATCCATATACCGTTGCATCATGGCCATAGCGTTCGGGTCGGCGTTCTGTTGTGCCGCCTGTTGCAACTGCGTAAGGGCTTCGGGGTCGATTTGACCGGCTGCGGCCTGTTCGTTGAAAGACTTGACCTCGGCGAGTAGTTTGTCGGCCCCCGGCAGCGAGCAGTTATTGAGGAATATTTCGAGCGGTATGCGGCCGCTTTCGAGCAGTTTCATCAATAGGTCGTCGGTCATTTGCCGGAATACGGGCGTATCGTTCGATTTTGCGGCCGTGAGGTTAAAATCTTCGATTTTCTGCGCCATTTCCGGCTCGTAGAATTTCGCCATCTCTCCGGCGGTTTTACCATTGGTGCCGATGTATCGACGGGTCGTGTAGTATTGCATGAGGACTTTAAGCAGTTTTTCGTCGCGTTCCTCGCAGAACATATTGTAATTCTCGAACAGCACGACGAAATTCATCATCGAGTTTTGTGCTTGCTGGGCGTAGAGACTCGACGGCGTATTGGCTCGCGGAACTTGCCCCTGTACCGCTCCGTTCAGTCCGCTGATTTGCTGCATGATGTTCATTTCCTGCGCGAACATTTCCCATGCTCCGATATTGGTGCCGTTCATGGATATTTGCTTCGGGAGTTTGTCGTAGGCCCCTTTTTTGATAAGAATGACGCCGTTCGTTTTGACGTATTCGCGTGCGAAATCCCGAATGTCCATATCGTCGGGTATGCACTCCTGCGGAACCATCAACAGCCCTTTTGCCGAGGCTCCGATGATGAAATCCAAAAGGGTCAATAGCCGGTTGATATAGCGCTGAATGTCTATTACGTCCGATAATACGGCTTTGAACCGTCCGTCGATTACGGGCATGGCCGCAAGCACGTAGGGGTGTTCTTCGTGTGCATAGGGACTTTCGGTCTCTTTGATGCAGTAGCCGTTCGGCGTAAGGTATTTCACCCGCCAATAATATTCGTACTGTTCACGGGCGTAGATGAGTTTCACTGTGTCTGGGGCGATCCCTGCGGCCATACCTTGCTCGATGCGCGAGGCGTTGATCGCTTCGACTTCTTGCATCGTGAGTTCGGTGTATATCTCCTCCGTTCCGTCGGCGTAGTCATGTATGTATAGTACCCAGCGGCCGAGGCGTTCCCACACCTCGATAACGCGGTATTTGCCGAGGTCGTTCGTGTATAGGAAATTCAGATTTTGAAGCCGTGAGGCGTGATTTTCATAGAGGTTTTCCAGCTTTGTATGGTCGTGGCAGATGCCATAAATTTCGCGTAATGCCTGCACGTCTTCACGGCATGTGGCGAAGTTGCGCACCAAATCGTCGAACGTGTAGTCGTGCAGCTCTCCGATGCGGCGGATGTCTGTCAGTCGCGGATCTTCGATGTCGGCATTGAAAAATAGCCGGTTGATGTTCACGAGGTCGATTTTTCCGTCCGTGCGGTTCTTGGTACTCCAATAGCCGTAGCGTACCTTCGCGCAGGCTATCCCCGTCAGACAGAGTTCCTCAACAACGTTGATGTCTATTTTTCGGATTCTGTTGAGCTGGTGGCACGCTTGCAGGGCGTTGGTCAGCATTTCTCCGAGCGGCTGGTCGTCGCGACTGCGGGCATATACGACCGTTTGCGTGGGCGACGAAAGGAGTTGTCCGTGAATATTACGGATATATTGCTGGATATAGTTGTGTTTGAGCGGCACTTTCCCGCTGCGGGAGATCAGCGCATCTTCGCGGATCGTCCGGTGCGGATGGTCGGGGTCGGGTACCGTGTCGCTCCATTGGTCGCCGTTCTTGTATCGCAGATTCCGGGAGTGCTCTTTGCGCAGGTAGTCCATTGCGTCCCAATCCCGCGCACAACACCACAGGAGCGTTAGATTGTCGTCGGCGTAGCGCATCGTGCCTTGCTCCCATTCGCGGCGTGTTCGAGCGACGCTTTTATCCGTTTGGGCCAACAGTTTCAACCGCCGGGTATCAATATTCCGTAACATGGTCGTCCTCGTTTAATGCGTTCATCATCGTTTCGTTCAATTCTTCTTGTAATCGGTCATAAGCTGCGGTATTGGGACGCGTATCGGCAAGTATCGCCCGCAGCTTGTTCACCGCCGTTTGGTGTGCCTTGAAAATTGCGATACGTTGCAGATTCCGTTGTACGGCAGGATCGGTGCGGTCGAGTGCCGGCCCCATGCGTTTATATTTGGCTTCGATATTCGTCAGACGGTCGCGGAGGGTGTAATACCGTTCGGCTGGATTTTCGGGGCGTGCCGTTCCATAGAAGCGATTTATTACGGGCAGATCGCGGCTGCTGATTTCTTCTCCGGTGAATAGCGCCTGCGAGGTGTGCACCATGTCTTTGATGAACTTACCCATTCCGCCGCCGTAATAGGTCAATACGTGTTCGACGTGCGAGGGGTTGTACTCGAAGATACCCCGCAGCAGCGGGTCGATTTCTCCGTTCTTGCGTAGTCCGGCCGGTGTGTTCTCATCGCCGCCGCCTAACCTGTTGATCCCTCGACAGAGGTAATAAATCGCTTTGTTTACGTTTCTCAGTCCCATTTCCGAGAGCGGATAGTTTGCCGTCGTCGAGTAGCTGCGGCGTCCGACAGGATAACCGAACGCATCCTCTCCGGCATACCAGATGTCGTACCACGGCGTCAAAGCCGTAGGAATCAGTACACGTGTCGCATCTCCTTTGGATGAGGGCGAAGCTACGGGCGAGAAGTCCTCATAGAGCATCGTAAGCATCATGCGTGCGGCATCTTCGGAGCCGAGTTTTCCTCGGTAAAGGTCATGCAAGGCAGTTCCTATGCCGAAGAAAGCCCGGAATCCCTGTGGAAGCGGAATCTTCAAGTAACCGCGCTTTCCCATGCCGGGGATGATGAGGTGGTTATGTCTTTCGTATTCCGTAACGGCCAGATCGCGGCCGTCGCCTCCGCTTCCGGCGAGGAAGAAATCAAGCAGCAGACTGTCGAGAAATCCAGCCGCCGTCAGCGTGGCAACAGCCTGTGCAAATCTTTTCCGGTTACGCATGGCGATTCGTGCGACCTGTGCCGCTCCCTGTACCGAAGCATTGAAAAAGACGTAGAACATGCCGAGCGGCCGGGTTGCCGTACCGCGACGGTTGAAATTCACCGTAACGTTTTTTGCATCGTCGATAGCCGTAAGGAGCGATTTTCCTTGTTCAAGCGATGTGGTGAAGGTCGCCAAACGGGATGTGTTTTCGGCAATGCGGGAGGCATTTTCCAGCGCGACGCCTATTGCTTGCATACCGCTTTTGCGGGCAGCATACGAGAGCCATACCCCGGCGCGTTCGCTGCGCTGCGTTGCTTTCAGCAGTTCACCTATACGCCCCGTGCGGAATGCAACGTAACGTTTGATCTCCTTTTCGGCCTCGGCGATGTCTTTACTATGTACGAACCCCGTTTCCCCGCCGTTTTCACGGAAATAGTCGTAAAGCGTGTCCATGACCCGTTCGCGGCCGAATTGCCGGATTAGTTCCTGCCGATCGGCGGTGTCGAGTACGTCGAGCGTCCCGGTTTCGGCGATGGTCAGCGGCTCGGCCTTGCCTCGCAGTTCGCGGGTGATTGCGGCCATACTTGCAGGGATGTTACGCACGAATCCTTCGAGATTCCCGCCTTTGTCGATGGCGTGTACCAGCGCGGCGTGCTGCACGTCGCGCAGGAAATTCGCTGCGACAAACGCCGGATTTCGGGAGGTAAAAGCTCTTGCCAGCCAGCGTGTCGCGTTCCCGACCGTATCATCCAGCCATTTTGGAATCGCCAGCCGGTTATACTGGTTGATCGCGTTCGCCACGGCGGGATCGGCGAAGGTTATCACATAACGGATACCGTTCACGTAACATTCCACATTGCGCTGTCGTTCGTAAGAATGTCCCAAGTGTCCTTCGTGCTCGAAACGACTGCCCGATTCGGCTTCGCGGACAATGTTGAACCGTTCGGTCTCCTCGATACGGTTATACAGGTAGTCGGCCAGTTCATCATCGTGTGCTTGAAGTGCCGCGTTCATCTCCTTTTTCAGCCGGGCGATCTCCTTACGTGCCGCCTTCGATAGTTCGATGTCCTCGACGGCGGGGTCTATGGTCGTCGTAACCCATCTGTTGCCGATGCCTTTTGCCAACCAGACCTTATCGACGCGGAACAAGTCTTCCGAATTGCGGCTGTTGTTCTGCACCAACCGTAAGGCCGACTGCCTCGCCCTGTTGGTTTTGGCGGCGATGATCGCTCCGATACCGATATTCACCATTTGAGCGATCGGATTGCGGGGCTTTGCGATACGTCCTTCGGCTTCGTGCAGCACTTTCCGTAAGGGGCGCGGCCCCGCACTGTCGTCGATGAAGTCGTACACGTCGGCCGCATCGAAAGCCACCGGCTCGCCTTTCTGGTCGCGGTAGTTGTAATCATAATCCCGTAAGGGTACATAGTAGTCCCAGCCGTGCCCCTTTATCAACTTGCGGTGTTCGGGGGCTAACATTCCGTCCTCGACGAGGATTTCCAGCACGCGGTCGTTAGCCGCATTGATTCGCTGCCATAATCGCTGTGTCGGAATCTCTCCGGCCCGGCGGCGGAAATCTGCGACGATACTTCGGGCCAGCGTTTCGTTCCACGCATCGCGCGGGTCGAGGGATAGGGCCGCAATCCCCGTTGCCTGCCGTTCGAGCGACGATTCGGCCGTGATGTAGTCGATGATGTGTGTTTCCGTCATGCCTGTTTCACGGGCTATGGCTGCGATTTGGTCGAGTATGGGGTCTAAATACTCTTTCGTGTATTTGTCGATTGCGACTTTGGCGATGCTTGTCAAGTGGTTCAAATGTTTGTGTATGTCCGTGAGGTCGTCGATGCTGCCTCCGCGCCGCACGACTTCTTCCTGTAATCTTTCGACGGGTAAAGTGCTATCTATGAACCGGAGTTGCTGACGGCTTTTCCAATTCCGCTTGTCGTAAATCACAGTCGGTTCGATTCCGGCCGGCGGAGCCATTTCGGGCTGTGCCCGTTTCTTTTTAAGCAATTCTTCGACATACTCGCTCGCATATTTGAAATTCTCCGGTAGAGGTCGTTCGCTTTTCATCGTGCGTCGCCGCAACGGAGTGCGGTAGTTGTCGGAGAGGACGAAATCGAGGTGTTTGCGCATGGAGCGCACGATTTGCTCTTTCGTCTCTTGGGGTAAGGTTTTCACCAGTTCGTCGATGATGCTGCGATAGCTTTCTTGATCGGTGAGCTTTTGGAGGTCGAATAATGCGAGGTATTTGCGCATGGCCTTCAAACGATCATTGCCCATGCGGTCAATGATGGCTCGGCCCATGTCATCAAGCAGTCCATATACACGCATAGCGAAGTCATCGGCATTATGTTCGCCGAGTAAAACTCCGGTGATATGATGCTCGCGGATGTAGCGTTCGATGCTATACCGTTCGATATTTTCAGGTGTAGCGTCGTCGAATATCGCACGGTAACGCACGTTTTCAGAACGACCGAAAAGCTGTTTACGGATGCGTCGTTCGGTCGCTGTTGCGGCGACGGCTTCGGCGGCCGTGCGTGTTTTTTGCAGGCGGTGTTTCGACAACCACAACAAATAAGCGATGTCGCGGTCGCCGATACGCAGCGGAAGTCGCAATATGTCGCGTAGCAGCGAGCGGATACGGCCGATGATCCGGGCAAAGCGGCTCGGCGTGATGTCGCCTTCCGCCAAATGTGCGAGGTATTCTTCCGTTGCCAGACGGCGGGTATTTGCCTGGCGGTGCTTGGCGCCGGAGGATTGGTGCTCCTGCTCGCGGGCAATGTCGGCCACACGGCTGCGCCCTTCGGTATCGAGACCATTGTAAACCTTATCGAGAAAGTCGCCGAAACGGTCGCCCATCAGCGAGCGTAAGCCCATGTGTCCGACAATTTCATGCAATACGGTCGCTTCGGCATCGGCGAGTGTCGTAATATTGGGCAGGACAATGAACGTTTGTCCCGTTTGCGGGTCGTAAAAACCTTTTGAGTGTCGTTTACGACGTTGCACGAGCGGGTCGGAATCGGTAATTGCATCGAGGTCGTCGATAATCTCGACCGGAGTGTTCAGCGTGCGGGCGATCCGGCGAACGCGGCGAGCCAACTCCGCATCGCTTGCCGGGGCGTCGGAACCGAACGGATTGCCACCGTCGCGGAAGCGGAGGCCGTTTCCTGCATTGTCGTCAATCAATTCGTCAGGGTCGATGTCTATGGTTGCGGTTCCGGACTTGTCGGTTTCCTCCTGTGCTTCGATCGCTGCCAGTTCCACTTTCATCTGCTCTTCCAGCTCGGCGATGCGTTCTTCTGCCGCCTCCAACTCTGCTTGTTTGGGAAATCCATTGCCGACCTGCGTCTGTAAATATTCGATGGCTTGTTGTGCCGTTTCCATTCCGAGCTGCCGCTTCTGTATTTCGGCGTCGTACTCCTCACCGGAGAGCACTTTTTCGACTTGGCTGATGACGTTAATCATCTTAGCTCCGGCTTCGCCTTGCAGGTCGCGCCATTCGTTGCATTGGTAATAAATCGTGCGGTTGATGCGCTCCTTTTCATTGGAAAGGTAATTCCGTCGTAAAACAATTATAATGTCGAACTCTTTGCCGTTGATTCCGATGCGGAGTGTCATGTCCGATTGTGTACGGTCGGGTGATTGGCGGAGGGCATCCGCTTCGGCTTCGATGCGTTTCGAGAGCGGAACGAACAGGTCTTCGATTTTTTCCGGCTCGGAGGCTTTGAGTTTTCCCACTTCCACCGATACCACTTTATCGTCCGGAAACAGGCTTCGCAGGAAATCTTTTTTCTTACGGATTTGAGCAATTATTTGCGGGGTTGTTTGAAGGACGTTTTGCAGTCGTTTGAGTTCATGTGCGACGTATATTTGATGTTGATTGTAGTAGTCGCGTGCGTTTCTCAGCTTGCGTAGTTTATTCTGTTCGAGCGACAGGGCGAGCGCCGCAGCGCTGCCGGAGAGTGAGGCCATCATCTGCCCGAAATTCGTGCTGTCGCTGCTGTCGGTTTCGGGTTCTTCGAGCGAGCGTTCCGTAACCTCGCCCTTCATTGCCTGCTTAATGAACGATTCCTTGATTTTCAGCCGTTGGTAGCCCGTAACATCAAGCGTTTGTTTTACTCCGAGGCGCAGAATACGCACGGGTTTGTCCATTTGCAGGTGCAGATTGCCCTGCCGCACAATGCGGCCGATGCGTTGCAGGTAGTCCATAGGACGTATGGGTACGTCCAGATTGACGAGCATGTGCAGACGCTCCTGCATATTTACTCCGATACCTAATTTCTCGGTCGTGCCGAGTACGATCCGTACTTCGCCGTTGTTTATTTGCTTGTAGAGCGCCTCGCGTTTCGCGTCCGTTATGTAGTCGTGGATGATAGCGACCTGCTGGGCCGGTATGCCGGCGTCGATGAATTTACGCTTCATATCCACGAAAAGATTGAAGCTGTGGTCGCGGCTTTGGTAGGCGTCGCAGAAAACAGCAACGGTGCCGTTGTAATCGGCCGTTGCTTTCAAATCTTCTACGACTTCGCGCACGGCATGATTGACTTTGCTGTTGGGATCGTCCGGTAGAGCGGGATTAACCAGCCGCACGTCGATTGCCGCACGTTTGGCCAGTCCGAACATGACCAGCGGGATATGGGAGTTACGACGTTTTTCCTTACCGGACATAGCGTCGTATTGAGTCAGTATTTCCCGTATGCTGCGCATGATTGCCCGCAGCGCAGGCGTTTGGTCGAGCAGTATATCCTTCGGTTTGCCTCCCTCAATGCGCGGCGTTCCTACACCTTCGCGCAGATCCGGTACATCCTCCGTGAGTACGGTGTGCGCGACTTTCTTCCAGATCGCCAGCAGTTCCGGCACGTTGGAGTAACTGGCGAAGCGTTCGACTACGCGGAATTTGCCGTTTGTGGCAAACTCGGCCGATTCCTCGATATTTCCGAAATTGTTCGCAAAGGAATCGAAATCGGCGATCTCGTACTGTTCAAGTTCGTGTTTGGGCAGCAGATAGCGCAGGAACGTCCACATCTCGGCCATTGTATTGGATATGGGTGTTCCGGTGGCGAATACGACGTTTTTGTTCTGTTTATTTGCCAGAATATAAGATGTTTTCAGCCTCATGCTCTGCGCCCGTTGCGACGCCGCAGGGTCTATACCTTTGATATTTTGCAGGTTGGTGGTAAAACCGAGCTTCTTGTAGGCATGTGCTTCATCTACCAGCAAAGCGTCGATTCCCAACTGTTCAAAGGTCATCGTCTCGTCCGTGCGGCGGTCGAGCAGACGTAATGCACGAGTACGGGCCTGTGCTTTGAGTTTTTCTTCCTCTTTGACTGTTTTATCCGTTATTTTCTTGTTTTCCAGTCCTTCGATCTGTTTCTTGATTGCATAAGCCTGCCGTTTGGCATTGTCCGGAGAATTGGCTTCGATTTCTTCGAGCTGTTGCATCTTCTCTGCGATCAGCGTGTCGATATATTCATTGACACGCTCCGGGGCATCCGGTATGGCATCCAGATAGCTGTGATAGAGTACGACAATATCCCAATCGTTATAGGCGATCTTTGCGAATAATTCCTGCCGCTGCGATGCCGTGAGGTCTTTTTCGGACGGAACGAGGACACGGGCGGCCGGATAGAGGGATTTTATTTCGGAGGCGAATTGGTTGAATGTCGAGCGTTGTACGACGATGCACGGCTTCTGGGCGATACCGAGCCGCCGCATCTCCATTGCCGTAGTTATGAGGGTCAGGGTTTTTCCCGTGCCGACTTCGTGTGCCAGCAGCGTTGCTCCTTGCAAACCTCGCATGACACCGATTTTCTGATGCTCGCGCGGCTTCTTCGTGTGTGTGGCGTTGGGAAAATAATCGAACGATGAAACGTCGATTTGTCTTTCGACGGTGCTGTTGAAGGTTCTGTTATATATTTCGACGAGCTTATCGGTCGTTGTTTTATCTTGTCCTTTAATCCATTGTTCGAATCGTTCTTCCAGCTCGGTCTGTTTCATGGCGGCCTGCGTCATCGCTTCGGGGTCTTTGACACGCTTTTCTTTCTGAGCCAAAGGGTCGTATTCGCTGCGACTGATGTAGGTCTGCGTCTTGTTCATCCGGTCGAGTGCGAGTTTGCTCCCCGGCGCTTGCGGAATCCCCATATTGGTATCGACCGTATTCCCTTCGTTCGAGATTTTGGCGATATACTTGTTGGCCGATGTTTTGGCGATATGGGCCGTTACGTTGAACGTCTCTTTGAAAAACTGTTCGTATAGGGCGATGGGTATCCATGTGCTGCCGAGCGATACTTTAATCAGCGGCAGCGGAATATCCATCGGAATAATTTTCACGAGCGCACGGATGTTGGCGTCGAACTGTCCGTTTTCATTGGCTTGCTCGGCCTGTTCGAGTTTCTCGCGGACATTTCCCGAGAGGTATTCGTTGCGCTCCTCATAAAGACCCGTTACCGGATTGACATAGATAAGTTCCTGTGCGAGCAGTTCTTTTTCTGTATCCTCTTGTGGTATGTGGAGCAATTCTGCGATATAGGGCATATCGAGCCGTCCGTAGCGGTAGAGCGATACGGCGATCGCGTCTTTCGGCGTGTCGGCTTTCAGTTCGCGTGTCGGTTCCAGCATCCGGCGAAAGAAGATGTCCGACCTTTGGATGTCATGTCGTTTCTTTCCGTCGGGAGTTACGATTTCCTTGTCGTTTTCGATGGCTGCGATGGAGGGAAAATCCACGTCGTCGCGCAGGAATGAAATACGCGTGTTTCTTGATAATGTCCCGTAACGACGGGTGAAGGTAGCGTAGGCGTCGTTAAGCTCGGCTCGCAGTTGCTCGATGTTCGGCAGATCATTGCGTTCGGCATCGAGCAGCTCTGTGATCGCACTTTTCAGCCGCAGGTAATCGCCTAACGCTTCGACTTTACTGCGGTTGCGGATTTTCAACGAGTTCCAGTCGGCGGGTACGGCTTGTCCGAACCGCACGATATATGGTTTTCCGTCGATGATCGTAAGTCCTCTCTCTTTTGTACTGTTGGGGGCCTCGACCGCTTGCGGTATTCGCTCCGTTGCGGGTGCCGGGGCCGATGTGTAGATATTTTCGGGGAGTGCGGATATGAAACTGTCGAGCGTGCGGGACTGGTCTATGTCGCTTGTGGGGACGCAGCGCTGTTCTGTGGGGCGTATTTCCACGCCACTTTCGAATCCGAAGCGCATCTGGCCGGCCATGAACTGCGGATTGTCGTGAAAATACTTGTTATAGTTCATGTGTGCCGTTGCTGCTTCGGTCTTTACCTTCCCGTTCGACAGTTTGATAATTCGTTCGTAGGGCGCCTCGCGTTCCGTAATGGTCGATTGCATATTTACGGCATAGGGTGCCGGCCCGGCTTCGTCGCGTTTGCGGACGATAATGATGTCGGCCGAGGTTTCGGTGCCGGCCGTATTTTTGAATGTACCGGTATTCAGACGGACTGCCCCGATGAAGTCTGCATTACCGTCGTTTACGACCCAATTCCGCAAATTTGCACTCCGATCGAGCGTTGCTGTCGAGGTAATGAATACGCCCAATCCGCCGGGTTTGAGCTTCCGGATGCTTTTGGCGATGAAATAGTCGTGAATCTCGAAACGTGAGGATAAATCGCGGTCGAACGTATCGTGTACTTTGAACGTTCCGAACGGTACATTGCTGATCACCAGCGAATAGCTGTTGTTAGGTATGCGCTGCTGCTCGAAACCTTCGATGTGGATATGCGCTTCGGGATAGAGCGCACGAAGGATGTGGCCGGACAGATCGTCGAGTTCGATTCCTGTCAAATCCGATTTCGACCGTATCGAAAGAGGCATCAGACCGAAAAAATGTCCGATGCCGGCCGATGGTTCGAGGATGCGGCCACCGTCGAATCCGAGGCGTTCCACCATATCCCATATCGACGATATGACTTCGGGTGGAGTATAAAATGCGGTGGTTGTGGATGCGCGTGCCGCTTCGTATTCATCGGCTGTCAGTAGTTCGCGCAGTTCGTTGTGGTAGGGATGGGCTATTTTGAAGATTGCTGGAATACCGCCCCAGCCGGAGAATTGCTCCAATACAGCTTTTTCTTCCGGGGTGGCTTCGCGGCCTTCGGCTTCGATTTCTTTAATGAGCCGGATTGCGGCGAGATTGGCTTTGATCTTGCCAACCTCGCCTCTCGGAGCGAGGTCGTGTCCTCGTTCGATTACATGGTTTTTGTACGAGGTGTTTTTTGCGACTTCGCTTTCTCCACCTTTTTCAACGTGGCGATGATCTCCCGCATCATTTTTTCGCTGATGGGTATTTGTTCCGGCTCCTCCGGACAGTAACACGGTCGGAGGAGTTGATAGTAATACTCGTCCACTACTACCGGATCTTCGTCCCGTTCGAGTGCTGCCTGCCGCCACCGCATCGCCCGTGTTACGGTCTGGTCTATCGAATCGAGCAATTCCGCCGGATTCTCCCGATACTGTTGCAACAGGCTTCTCGGCTGATAAAATGCCAGTTCCCAAAGCGCCGTCTTTGCGGCTTCCGTCTCCATAAGCGGGATAGTCTTTCTCGCTACTGTTTTCCCGTCGTTCATCGTTTCGTGTATTTTGATTCTCTTGTAATATATGGTCGAGCGTCTTGGCCGCTGTTATGTTGTCAAGATAAGCATTTAATTCTTTTTTTGCAAGTTCGGCCAGCTCGCCGACGGTAATATCTGCCGGGGCATAACGATTGTGTCCATTGGGTAAAAAGGTTTGTTCTTTGTTTCGCAGTCGCCATAATATTGGCTCTCCGAAGCCCATAATATCTTTTATTTTCAAGTTATTAGAATACCCGTATCGGTTGTCGTAGCTTTGTGGTGCGACGGGTACACTGACATAAATGCCCAAATCCGTTTCGGGTGCCCAAAGTGTAAACGAGCCGTCGCCGCCGGCCGGTGCTATATTGGTCTGGGCATAGATGGTTTTACCCTTGCGATCCGTTTCGTGCTCCCAGCCCAATTCATCGGCGAAAGCACGGCTGAATCGCTCCAAATCCTTGCGGAAGTTCTTTTCGGGGCGTAGATTGCCAGTCTCGTTTGTGTCTTTCTCGACAGCCCCCGTCATGTCGTATATTCCTGCCAATCGGTATTGTGCTCCCGTTCCTGTCG
>OMEW01000533.1_pt1 | contig 20574 bp, 19 predicted proteins | sample 1645471 | NCBI WGS metagenome assembly OMEW01 (sample SAMEA103958126, study PRJEB25191) | human gut metagenome | reverse complement strand
TTTATCACTTTTCACCCAGCCCCGCTTCTGCCAGCCGTATACCCATCCCTTGGACAAGGCATCGATGACGTATTTGGAGTCGGAATACAGCTCCACCACGCAGGGCTCCCTCAGGCACGACAGGGCCCGGATGACACCGGTAAGCTCCATGCGGTTGTTGGTGGTATCCGCCGCGCCGCCGGACAACTCCTTTTCCACGCCGTTCCACTCCAGAATCGCCCCCCACCCCCCGGGTCCGGGCGCCGTCGGTATATATGGTTACTGTTTTCATCGCCTTATCTCGCTTCCTCCACGTCCACCACTGTCAGCCGGTCCCCGTCCACGGTGAACCGGATGTTGTACCCGGCAAAGGCCAGGCCGTACACCCGCCGGGGGTCCTCCTGATAGCGGGGCCGGGGATCTCCGGCCAGCACGCCCAGAAGCCCCTCCCGGCTGTCCGCCGGGATACGCTCCAGCAGCGACCGGGCGCAGTCCACCGTCAGCGGCGCATGGGCCAGGCCGTCAGTGAATCCTCCGGTGGCCTGGGGATGGCTGTCAGTATAGGCCAGATAGGGCTTGATGTCGAAAATCGGCGTCCCGTCCATCAGGTCCGCCCCCCGCACATGGAGCACCGGGCCCAGCTGCGGGTCCAGCTCCACCCGGTCCAGCTGCACAGAGGACAGGCCCATGGCATTGGGCCGGAAGGGCGACCGGGTGGCAAACACCCCCATACGCCGGTTTCCCCCCAGCCGGGGCGGCCGCACCGTAGGGGACCAGTCCTCCCGGACCGCCTGGGAAAACTGCCAGATCAGCCAGATGTGGGAGAAGTCCTCCAGCCCCCGAACAGCGTCCGGATTCCGGTACCCCGGCTCAAACACCACACGGCCCCTCAGCTGGGGCACCAGCCCGCTTTGTCGGGGCACGCCGAACTTCTCCGGCAGCTCCGTGCGAATGCGGGCGATGATCTTCATCTCCGTCACCGCTTCCTCCGTCCGGAATCCGTCAGGTGGGCCTTGATATCCTTGGGCAGGCGGCTCATGCGATACAGCTCTCCCGCCACGATCACCACCATGCCCACGGCAATGACCACAATGTTCTGCCACTTCACCGCCGTCAGGAACATAGCGCACAGAACCAGCAGAAGCACCCAGTTCACCCGTGCGTTGGCATACTCAATGTCCCGCAGTTCTTCGCTTTTCAGATAGATCACGCCGTCGTACTCAAACTCATTGGTGCGGCTGGGGTCATGATACAGGGTCTTGGTAAAATACTGCCACCGGGTCAGCGGGGCGTACATTTCCTTCTTCTTCCCCATCAGATCACTCCTTTTCGGTCTCCTGCTCCCGGTCCGTCAGAGCCATGGAAATGACACGGTCGCCCTCCTCCTTAAAGCGCATGACGATGACGCCCTGGGTGGCGCGGCCGGCAATGCGGATATTCTCCACTGCCGTGCGGATGAGAATGCCTGCCTCCGTCACCAGCAGCAGGTCCTCGGTACCGTCCACCACCTTGATACCCACGATGGGCCCGGTTTTTTCCGTGACCATATAGTTGCGGATGCCCAGGCCGCCCCGGGCGGTAATGCGGTATTCCTCCACCGCTGTGCGCTTGCCGTAGCCCCGCTCGGTGATAGACAGCACCGTCTTGCCGGGCACCGCCTTGGCGGCGCCCACCACATAGTCGCCCTCCCGCAGGCGGATGCCCCGGACTCCTACCGCCGTGCGGCCCATAGCCCGCACATCCGTCTCGTCAAAGCAGACAGCCTGCCCGTCGTGGGTAGCAATCAGGATACGGTCGCTGCCGTGGGTCTCCTGCACGTTGATGAGCTCGTCCCCCTCGTCCAGGGTCAGGGCCCGGATGCCGTTGTTGCGCAGATTCTTCAGGGCCGATACCTCCAGCCGCTTCACGGTGCCGTTGCGGGTGGTCATGAACAAATACAGCTGGTCGTCGCCGGTCTCCCGGAAGTGCAGCATGGCCTGGACCCGCTCGCCGGTCTCCACCTGAAGAATGTTCACGATGTTGGTGCCCTTGGCGGCCTTGCCGCTTTCAGGGATGAGATAGCCCTTCTTCTTATACACCTTGCCGGTGTCGGTAAAGAACAGAATATAGTCGTGGGTGGATGCGGTGAACACATCCACCACGGTATCCTCCTCCCGGGTGGTGATGCCCTTTTTGCCCATACCGCCCTTGCTCTGGGCGGTATATTCGCTGACGGGAGTGCGCTTGATGTACCCGTTGGCGGTGAGGGTAAAGACGCATTCCTCCTCCTCGATCAGGTCCTCGATGTCGATCTCGTCCTCCACATCCTGGATCTCCGTCTTGCGGTCGTCGCCATACTTGTCGGAGATGGCCTGCAGCTCCTCCTTCAGGATGGACTTTACCAGATTCTCATCCCCCAGCACCCGCAGATAATAGGCGATTTTCTCCTCCAGCTCCTGATACTCGTTCTGGAGCTTTTCCCGGTCCAGCCCCTGCAAAGCCTTCAGGCGCATATCCAGAATGGCCTGGGCCTGGACGTCGTCCAGACCAAAGCGCTGCATCAGGTTTTCCTTGGCATTGTCATAGCTGGTGCGGATGATATGGATGACCTCGTCAATGTTGTCCTGGGCGATCAGCAGACCCTCCAGCAGATGGGCCCGCTCCTGAGCCTTCTTCAGGTCGTATCTGGTGCGCCGGACGATGATCTCCTCCTGGAAGGCCAGGTACTCGTCGATGATGTGCCGCAGAGACAGGATCTTCGGCTGGGACTGATTCTGGACCAGGGCCAGCATATTGATGGCAAAGGAGCTTTGCAGCTGTGTCTGGGCAAACAGGCGGTTGAGCACCACCTGGGGGTTGGCGTCCCGCTTCAGCTCGATGACGATGCGCATACCGTTGCGGTCTGTCTCATCCTGAATGTTGCTGATGCCCTCCAGACGCTTATCCTCCACCTGGTCGGCCATATTCTTGATAAGCATCCGCTTGTTCACCTGATACGGAAGCTCCGTGATGATGATGCGGGTGCGGTTGTTGCCGAATTCCTCGAATTCGTGGCGGGCCCGAACCACTACCCGGCCCCGGCCGGTGGCATAGGCGGCCCGGATCCCGGCCCGGCCCATGATGATGCCCTTGGTAGGGAAGTCGGGCCCCTGAACATGCTCCATCAGATCACCCAAGGTGGCGTCGGGATTGTCCAGCACGCAGATGCACGCGCCGATGACCTCCCGCAGGTTGTGGGGCGGGATATTGGTGGCCATACCCACGGCGATGCCGGAGGAGCCGTTGACCAGCAGGTTGGGGAACCGGCAGGGCAGTACCCGGGGCTCCTTGCGGCTCTCGTCGAAGTTGGGGTCCCAGTCCACCGTGTCCTTTTCGATGTCCCGCAGCATTTCGCCTGCGATTTTGGCCAGCCTTGCCTCGGTGTAACGGTAGGCCGCCGGGGGGTCGCCATCCACGGAACCGAAGTTGCCGTGGCCGTCCACCAGCATATAGCGCATGGAGAAGTCCTGGGCCAGGCGGACCAGGGCGTCATACACGGACGCATCACCGTGGGGGTGATACCGGCCCAGCACGTCGCCCACGCAGGTAGCGGACTTCTTGAAGGGGCGGTCCGAGGTCAGATTGTCCTCGTACATGGCGTAGAGAATGCGCCGGTGCACGGGCTTCAGTCCGTCCCGCACGTCGGGCAGGGCCCGGCCCACGATCACGGACATGGCGTATTCGATATAGGATTTTTCCATCTCCGGCACCAGGGACCGCTCCACAATGTGCTGGTCCGGGTACCGCAGCTCCTCAGGGTCGTACTGTGGTTTTTTGCTCATATTTTATTCTCCTTGTGGGGATGGTAAAAATCAAAAAATGCATGCATTTTTTGATTCAATAGTCCAGATTCACCGCGTATTTGGCGTTTTTCTCGATGAACTCCTTCCGGGGCTCCACCTTTTCGCCCATCAGCACCGTAAACGTGGCGTCGGCGGCCACGGCGTCGTCCAGGGTAATGCGGCGCAGGGTGCGCTTCTCCGGGTCCATGGTGGTCTCCCACAGCTCGTGGGGGTTCATCTCGCCCAGGCCCTTAAAGCGGCTGATGTCAATTTTCACGTTGGGGTTGCCGCTGCGCATTTCGGCGGAGATGGCGTCCCGCTCCTCGTCGGTATAGGCCACCCGCTGCTGCTTGCCCCGGGTCAGCTTATACAGCGGCGGCACGGCGGAGTATACATACCCCTCCTCAATCAGGGGCCGCATAAACCGGAAGAAGAAGGTCAGCAGCAGCGTCCGGATATGGGCGCCGTCCACGTCGGCATCGGCCATGATGATGATCTTGTGATACCGCAGCCGGTTCAGGTCCAGCTCGTCGCCGATCCCGGCCCCCAGAGCCGTGATCACCGGCTGAAGCTTGTCGTTGCCGTACACCTTGTCCGCCCGGGCCTTTTCCACGTTCAGCATCTTGCCCCACAGAGGCAGGATGGCCTGGAAGCGGGAGTCCCGTCCCTGAGTAGCAGAGCCGCCTGCGGAGTCGCCCTCCACGATATAGATCTCCGTCAGTTCGGGGTTATTTTCGTTGCAGTCCCGCAGCTTGTCGGGCATGGCCGCCCCGCCCAGGGCGGTCTTGCGGCGGATGGATTCCCGGGCCTTTCGGGCAGCCTCCCTGGCCCGGTTGGCGGTCAGGGCCTTGTCCAGAATGGTCCGGGCCACCACCGGGTGCTCCTCCAGATACACGGCCAGCTGGTCGGATACCACGTTGTCCACCAGGGTGCGGATGGAGGCGTTGCCCAGCTTGGCCTTGGTCTGTCCCTCGAACTGGGCCTCCGTCAGCTTCACGGAGATCACGGCGGTGATGCCCTCCCGGACGTCCTCGCCGGAGACCTTGTCTCCCTCCTTGATCATGCCGTATTTCATGCCGTAGGCATTGAGCACCCGGGTCAGGGCCGTTTTGAAGCCCGTCTCGTGCATGCCGCCCTCGGGTGTGTGGATGTCGTTGGCGAAGGACACCAGCGTCTCGTTATAGCTGTCGTTGTATTGCAGCGCCACCTCGGCGGTGCTGTCGCCCTTGGCCCCGGCCAGATAGACGACCTCCTCATGCAGCGCCGTCTTGTTGCGGTTGAGCCAGGTAACAAATTCCCGGATGCCTCCCTCGTAGCACATGGAGTCACTTTGCTCCTGGCCGGGCCGGGCGTCGGTAATGGTGATACGCAGCCCCGCATTCAGGAACGCCTGCTCCCGCATCCGGGTGTGCAGCGTTTCATAGTCATACACCAGGGTGTCGAACATCTCCGGATCCGGCTTGAAGGTAACGGCGGTGCCGGTCTGATCGGTGTCGCCCAAAATCTTCATCTCCTGGGTGATGCCGCCCCGGGAGAACTTCATCTCGTAAATTCTGCCGTCCTTCTGGACCTGCACCTCAAGCCACTGGGACAGGGCGTTCACCACGGAGGCGCCCACGCCGTGGAGGCCGCCGGAGACCTTATAGCCCCCGCCGCCGAACTTGCCGCCCGCGTGCAGGACGGTAAAGACGACCTCGAGCGCGGGCCGGCCGGTCTGCTTCTGGATGTCCACGGGGATACCGCGGCCGTTATCGGTAACGGTGATGGTGTTGCCGGGGTTGATGGTAACAGTGATCTCGGTGCAGTATCCGGCCAGTGCCTCGTCAATGGCGTTGTCCACGATCTCATACACCAGATGGTGCAGGCCCGAGGCCGATGTGGAGCCGATATACATGCCGGGCCGCTTGCGCACCGCCTCCAGCCCCTCCAGAACCTGAATTTCCGAGGCGTCATAGGTGGTGTCCACGGCGGTGACTTTTTCCAGTTCGCTCATTGGATTATCTTTCCTTTCCTTGGGTCTTTCCTGTCATTCCCGGGAACCCGGTGTCTGCCGATCTCCCGGCAATGACAGGGAATTCTTTACTTCTTTTCCGCTCTTTTCACCAGCGTCTGGGTATTCAGCTGGGAAATATATACGATCTGCCGGTGATACGGATGGTCGCACACCAGAAACGACTTGGGAATGTCGTCGCACACCGGCAGCACCACGCCCTCCTGCTCCGCCTGGTCCAGAAACCGCCGGGTCTGAGCGGACTGGGACGTGATATCCAGGTCGAATATGCCGATGATGCGCCGGTCGTTGACCATGACATTCTGGCCGATATGCAGAAAGCCCATCACGGCACCTTTCCTTCCCGAACGTGATACACCCGGCCGGACAGCAGCGCATCCAGCCGGTCGTTTTCGCAGCAGGTGATGAACACCTGTCCGCCTGCAATGCGGTTGAGCACATACTCCTGCCGCCGGGGGTCCAGCTCCGACAGCACGTCGTCCAGCAGCATCACCGGATACTCTCCGATGGCGGTTTTGTGAATCTCCCGGTCCGCCAGCTTCAGACTCAGGGCCGCGGTGCGCACCTGGCCCTGGGAGCAGAAATGCCGGGCCTCCAGCCCGTTTACCGTCACGGCGATATCGTCCTTATGGGGTCCCGACAGGCACAGCCGGGAGGCCAGCTCCGCCTGATGATGCTGTGCCTGGTGCTCTGCCAGCGCCGCCGCAATGTCCGCCGCCGGACCCAATGGGTCCTCCACGGTTTTCACGGTCTGATACGACAGAGCCAGCTCCTCCCGTTCCCCGGAGCACTCCCAGTGGGCTCTCTGGGCGTGGACGGCCAGGGCCTGCACATACCGCGCCCGATAGCTGATGAGCACCGCTCCCACCTGGCACAGCCGCCGGTCAAAGTCGGGCAGGGTGTCCAGCAGCTGAGGATACTCGTCACTGTCCCGGAGGATGCGGGTCTTGTGTTCATACAGCCGCCCGTATTCCGCCAGGGCCTCGGCATACCGGGGCCGCAGCTGGCACAGGGACATATCCATGAACCGCCGCCGGGCCGCCGCTCCCTCCCGGATGAGAAACAGGTCCTCCGGCGAGAAAAACACCGTGTGCAGCACCTGGGACAGGTCGCCGCCGTTTTTGGCGGCCACACCGTTGACGGTCATCTTCCGCCGCCGTCCCCGGGTCAGCTGAATCTCCGTTTCAAATTCCCGCTCCCGGGACCGGATCTGTCCCACCAGCCTGGCCCTGTCCGTTCCGAAGCCAATAAGCTCCCGATCCGCATGGGTCCGGGGACTGCGGCCGCAGGACAGATACACAATGGCCTCCAGCAGGTTGGTCTTTCCCTGGGCATTGTCTCCATAGATCACGTTGCAGCTTTCATCAAAGGTCAGCTGCTGGCTGTCGTAATTCCGGAAGCCCTCCAGCAGCAGTCCTTCAATCCGCATACTGCACGCCGTAGCGCTGTCCCAGGGCGTCCACCACATCGCCGGGACGAAGCTTCTTGCCCCGCATGGTGCATACCTCCCCGTTGACCAGGACCTCTCCCTCCTGAACCAGCAGCTTGGCCTCGCCGCCGGTGGCGGCAGCCGCCGCCAGCTTCAGCAAATCCTGGAGCTTGATATATTCTGTAGTAATGGTAATGATTTCCATATTGACCTCGTTTTCTCACGCCTTCAGCCGTACCGGCAGCACCATATAAAGGAAGCTCTCCTCCCCATCCACCGGCACCAGCACCGCCGGAGAAATGCTGGTGTTCAGCTCCATGGTCACAGCGTCCGCCGGAGCGTAGCGCAGGGCGTCCATGAGATACCGGTTGTTGAATCCGATCTCCAGCCCGTTTCCGTCGCCGTCCAGGGGGCAGATGTCCTTGGCCTCGCCGGCGCCGGTGCGGGCAGACAGCATCACCCGGCCGTTTTCAAAAACGCAGCGCACCGGGCTCTTGAGCTTTTCGCTGATGACCACGGACACCCGGTCCAGACTGCCCAGCATGGTTTTGGTGTCCACCGTCAGCCGGATGGGATTGTTCCGGGGGATGGCGTTCTTGTAATCCAGGAAATCTCCCTCCAGGCGGCGGCAGATCAGCTGGGTGGCCCCGGCCTCAAACAGCAGGTGCCGCTTGCCCTGAATAATGGTGATCTTTTCGTCGGAATCCTCGCAGATTTTCTCCACTTCGTTCAGAGCGGAGCCGGGTGCCACGAATTTGAACGCGCCTCCCTCGGACCGGTCCAAAGGCTCCCGGCGCAGGGCCAGACGGAACCCGTCCACGGACACCACCGTCAGGTCCTTATCCCCCACCTCGAACAGAGAGCCAGTATGTACCGGGCGGCTCTCATTGGTGGACACGGCGAAGCTGGTCTGGTTGATCATAGCCTTCAGCGTCCCCTGACGAATATCCACGGAAAACTGGTCATCCACCTCAGGAAGCTCCGGGTAATCGTCGGCAGACAGGCCGATGATCTCGAAGCTGGCGTCACCGCAGGTAAAATGAACCGTCAGCTTGTCGTCAGCGTCGAACACAATAACGTCGTCGGGCATCTTGCGGATCATCTCGCCGAACAGACGGGCGCTGAGGACGATACGGCCGGGAGACTGGATCTGAGCGTCCACGCCGGTGCGGATGCCGGTCTGCATGTTGTAGCCGGACAGGGTCAGGGTGTCCCCGCCCTCCAGCAGGATCCCCTCCAGGGCCGGAATGGAGCTTTTGGCGGCCACCGCCCGGGAGGCAGTGTTGACGGCGCCTTGCAGCAGCGCCTTCTCACAGGAAAATCGAAGCATATCGAAGCGTTCCTTTCTTTCAGACTGAAAAGAGACTCCGTTCTCCAAAAGAGAACAAAAGATATCTTTATTTTAGTAACAGACGTCGTAGGGAAAATTTATGTGGAAATCTCCCAAAAGCACTGGGATCACAGAAATTTCTGTCCACACCCCTTTGGGGACAATATCCGGGGGTTTTCCACAGGAAAAGAGAGAAGCAAATACTCCACAGGTTGTCCAGGTGGAATCCACAGGGATATGTGGAAAAGAGATCATTTCTTATTGTTGATGTTGGTGGTGATCTCCTTGACCTTTTCGGCGTAGGCCGGATCGGAGCGCATCTTTTTCTCCACCTGATCCAGCGAGTGAAGCACCGTGGTGTGATCCCGGTCGCCGAACTCCTTGCCGATGTCGTTGAGGGAGAGGTTTGTCATCCGGCGGATCAGATACATGGCCGTTTGCCGGGCCTCCATCAGGTCCCGCTTGCGGCCCTGTCCCCGGACCTGCTCCTCATCCACGTCATAATACCGGCAGATGTACTCAACGATCAGGCCTGGCGACGGCACAAACTCATTGTACTTTTTCAGCATATCCTTCACGGCACGGCTGACGGCCTCGCCGTCCACCTGGTTGCCCAGCAGATCCCGATAGGCCAGCAGCTTATTCAGGGCGCCCTCGATCTGTCGAACGTTGGCGGTGAGATTTTCCGCGATAAAGCTGCTGATATCGTCGGGCAGCTGCACCCCCAGCAGGGCAGCCTTGTTTTTGATGATGGCCAGTCTCGTCTCGAAGTCCGGGGGGGCCACATCCACCATCAGACCCCATTCAAACCGGGTCTGAAGCCGGTCCTCCAACTGGGTCATCTCCCGGGGCGGACGGTCCGACGTCAGAACGATCTGCCGCCCGGATTCATACAGGGTGTTGAAGGTATGGAAAAACTCCTCCTGGGTCTGTTTTTTTCCGGCGATGAATTGGATATCGTCCACCAGCAGCAGGGTGGTCTGACGGTATTTCTCCCGGAACTCCGCATTTTTTCCCTCCCGGATGGAGGCGATCAGTTCATTGGTGAAATCGTCGCCCTTGATGTATACGATGCGGGCATCCGGCTGGCGGGAGCGGACCTGGTGGGCAATGGCATACAGCAGATGGGTCTTGCCCAGGCCGGAGTCGCCATAGATAAACAGGGGGTTATAGTGCTCCGCCGGCTTTTCCGCCACGGCGCGGGCGGCGGCATAGGCCATCTTGTTCTGGGGCCCCACCACATAGGTGCCGAAGGTAAAGGCGTCGGACTCCAGAAGGGAGCCGGGCCGGTCCGGAGCTACCCCGTGATAGGCGGACAGCTGCTGATCGTCCAGGATCTTTACCTCCAGATCCGAGGAAAAAATATCCTTCAGTGCGGCCTTGATGTGGCTCATAAAGCGCGCCTCAATGGTGCTCTTTTTGAAGGCGTTGCTGCAATGCAGCACAAAGGCGGAGTCCTCCATGGTCACCACATCCACCTCGTCGAACCAGGTATTGATGGTGGTCTCGGACAGCTGGGACCTCAGCCGGTCCAGTACGTTTTTCCACACGTCTGCGATTGAATTCAATGAAAGCGCCCCTTTCCCGCTGGTCATGCGATTTTCTCTCTTTGTTTCAGGCAAAAATACACCTCTTATTATACCAAACGGCCCCGGAAAAGTCCACACATATACTAATACTAAGTATAAAAATTTTTCCGGGCTGCTATACAGAAACCGGCAAATATGCGCTATTTTGTGGGAGAAATAACAGAATTTCTTGGCCAAAACCGGGGCCCGGCGGCAGAATGCGGCTCTTTCGTGGAAAATGCAGATTTCTGTTGACAGGGGGCCGGAAAATCTGTATAATGTTTACCATGCCGTTTTGCGGCATCCAACCTGTCAACTGCGGCCGCCGGGGACAAGTCCCCTGCCCGCCGTCGAGTATGTGCGGCAGCCTTGCTCTGCCGCCGGATCTTACAAAATGGAGGTGTCATGCAATGTTCCGTACCTATCAGCCCAAGAAGCGCCAGCGCTCCAAGGAGCACGGCTTCCGCAAGAGAATGGCCACCAGCAACGGCCGTAAGGTTCTGGCCCGCCGCCGCGCCAAGGGCCGCGCTCGCCTGACCCATTGAGGTCGCGGAAAGTGCATCGCGCATAAAGGATAGACCAGGGACGGTGGATGGGAAAACTGCCGTCCCCTTTGGCCTATGCTCATTTCAGCCGCCGCGTTGGCGGAGAAGGTGCTTGTTTTCATGGATCCAGCCGTCACGGTAAAAGAGAATTACGAATTCCGCCGCATTTACCGCAAGGGAAAATCGGCGGTTTCGCCGCAGCTGGTGATTTACTGCCAGAGGAACCGCCGGGGCCATAGCCGCCTGGGCGTTTCCGTCAGTACGAAGCTGGGCTGCGCCGTGGTGCGCAACCGCGTCCGGCGCCGCATTCGGGAGATCTACCGGCTGAACAAGGCGAAAATGCTCCCGGGCTACGACCTGATCGTGGTGGCCCGGGTCCGGGCCGTGGAAACGGATTATCAGAAGCTGGACCGCACCTATCTGCGTCTGCTGGAGCAGCTGGACCTGCTGCGGGAGGACCCGTCATGAAGCGGGCCATCCTGCGGATGATCCGCTTTTACCAGACGGCTATGTCTCCCCTGTTTCCGCCCCGCTGCCGCTATATCCCCACCTGCTCGGAATACGCACTGCAGGCGGTGGAGAAATACGGCCCTCTGCGGGGCGGCTTTCTGGCGCTGCGGCGCCTTCTGCGATGCAATCCCTTCCACAAAGGCGGGTATGATCCCGTTCCCTGAAAACCCCGTTTTTCCCACCCAACAAAATACGGAGGAAACTATCCCATGTTTGCAAAGCTCGGATACTATATCTGTGTGCCCTTTGCCTTCCTGACCCGGCTGTTCTACAGCTGGACCGGGTCCTATGGCGTGGCTCTGATCCTGTTCACCCTGGTGGTGAAGCTGGTGCTGCTGCCCTTCCAGCTCAAGAGCAAGAAGAGCATGCTGCGCATGAACCGCATGCAGGGCAAGATCAAGGATATCCAGACCCGCTACGCCAACAACCAGCAGCGTCAGCAGGAGGCCATGCAGGAGCTGTACATGAAAGAGGGCATCAACCCCGTGTCCGGCTGCCTGTGGTCCATGATCCCCTTCCCCATCCTGATCGCCCTGTACTACATCATCCGTGTGCCTCTGCGGTATTTTATGAGCCTGTCCGAGTCGGTGATCGCGGAGATCACCACCCTGGCCGGCACCCTGGGCTTCACTGCGGCCGAGGGCAGTCAGGCGTATGAGCAGATTTATCTGGCCAAGTTCATCCACGAGCACTGGGCGGATTTCGCCGGGAAGTTCGATGGCCTCATCGACCTGAACTACAACTTCCTGCACATTGACCTGGCGGCTCAGCCGTCCTCTCTGTTCAGCCAGTTCCCCGGCGGCGGCTGGCCCGTCTGGGGCGCGCTGCTGCCCATCATTTCCGCCGGCATCCAGTTCGTCATGAGCCTCATCACCATGCGCACCAATGGTTCTACCCCCAACGGGTCCGCCAAGACCATGATGTACTTGATGCCCCTGATGAGCCTGTGGATGGGCTATATTCTGCCCTCCGCTCTGTGCGTATACTGGATTGCCAACTCCGCCTTCTCCCTGATCCAGGAGCTGACCCTGAATAAGTATTTCAACAAGAAGCTGGACCGCGAGGAGACCGAGAAGGAAAAGGCCGCCCGTGAAAAGCGCTATGCCAAGTACCAGAAGCAGAAGGAGCTGATGGCACAGCAGCAGGCTTCCTACAACAGCGGCAAGAAGCAGAATAACCAGCAGGGCAAGAAAAAGCAGTCCTCTGGCGAGAAGAAAAAGAATCCCGGCACCAACGAAAGTGGCCGCGTGGGCCAGCGTCCCTATGCACGGGGCCGGGCCTACAACGAAAGCCATTACAATGATGACTAAGGAGTTTTGTCTATGAGTTATATCGACGTAACGGGCAAGACCGAGGACGAGGCCATCCGCAAAGCGCTGGAACAGCTGCATATGGACCGCGACGACGTGTCCGTTGAGATTCTGGAGCGGGCCAAAAGCGGCTTTCTGGGCATTGGCAGCAGCCCTGCCCGGGTCCGCGTGACCTATGGCCAGGAGGAGCCGGAGGCTCCCGCCGCGCCGGTCCAGCCGGAAAAGAAGCCGGAGCCCAGACCCCAGCCCAGACCCCAGCCCAAGCCGGAGCAGCCCAAGACCAGGAAGCCGGAGCCTCCCAAGGCTCCCGTCAAGGCCCCTGAGCCTCCCAAGGCTGCCCAGGCCCCCGCTGCCGCCCCGGAGCAGTCTGTCCTGGACGACAACGCCCGGCGCATTACCGAGTTCCTGACGGGCCTGCTGGAGCATATGGACAGCCCTGCCCAGGTGCAGGTCACGGAGACGGAAAAGGGCCGCTACAGTGTGGTGCTGGAGGGACAGAAGCTGGGCCAGCTGATTGGCCGCCGGGGCGAGACCCTGGATGCTATCCAGCAGCTGACCAACTACGCCGTCAATTCCGGCCGGGAAAAGCGCATCCGCGTCCATGTGGATGCCGAGAATTACCGGGCCAAGCGGGAACAGAGCCTGGAGTCTCTGGCCCGCAAGGTGGCTGCCAAGGTCACCAGGTATCGCCGCAGCGTCACTCTGGAGCCCATGAATGCCTATGAGCGCCATGTGATCCACGCCGCCCTGCAGGATGTCCCCGGTGTCAATACCTACTCTATTGGCTCGGAGCCCAACCGCCGTGTGGTGGTGTCCTACGACCGCGACAAGCGGTGATCCGTCTGATCCGGTGCTGACTGGCAAAAGAAAAAATAAATGCACGGCCGCGGCCGTGCATTTATTTTGTCCGTTTACCGGATGGCGGTGACGGTGTAGCCCTTGTCCTCCACGGTGCGGCGCAGGATGTCGTCCTCCACCGGGCCGGTGAGAGTCACCACAGCGGTGCCGGTCTGGTGGCTCACCTGAGCCTCCTGAACCTGGGGCAGAGCCTCCAGGGCGGTGCGAACGGTGGCCTCGCAGTGGGGGCACATCATGCCCTTGATCTCCAGTGTCTTTTCCATAGCTTGTTCCTCCTTGATCTCGTTGTTCAGATGATTGGTTCTCTTATGATCGTGCCGGTTATCCCGGAGCTTGAACAGATTCAGCCGCAGGGCGTTGGACACCACGCAGAAGCTGGAAAGGCTCATGGCTGCCGCGCCGAACATAGGATTCAGCGTCAGCCCCAGGGGGATGAACACCCCGGCGGCCAGGGGTATGCCGATGGCGTTGTAGAAAAACGCCCAGAACAGGTTTTCGTGGATGTTCCGCAGGGTGGCCCGGCTGAGCCGGATGGCGGCTGGCACGTCCGGCAGACTGCTGTTCATCAGCACCACGTCCGCCGCGTCGATGGCCACGTCGGCTCCCGCGCCGATGGCGATGCCGGTGTCGGCCCGGGTCAGGGCCGGTGCATCGTTGATGCCGTCGCCCACCATGGCCACCTTGCCCCGCTGCATCAGGCGGCGGATGGCGGCCTCCTTGCCCTCCGGCAGCACCCCGGCGATGACCTGATCCACCCCGGCCTGGGCCCCGATGGCCCGGGCGGTGTGCTCGTTGTCGCCGGTGAGCATCACCACATGGATGCCCATATTCCGCAGCTCCCGGACTGCCTGTGGGCTGTCCTCCTTGATGACATCCGCCACGGCGATGATGCCCAGCAGCCGGTCATCCAGCCCGAAGAACAGGGGCGTTTTCCCCTGCCGGGCCAGCTCCTCCGACTGGGCCTGCAGCTCCGGGGAAACGGCGGCCTTTTCCGCCGTATAGGCGGCGCTGCCGCCCCACAGGGGCCGGCCCGCCAGCCTGGCTGTCAGCCCGTTGCCGGGCAGAGCCTGGAAATCCGATACCTCCGGGGCCGTCAGGCCCTCCGCCCGGTCCAGTACAGCCCGGGCCAGGGGATGCTCGCTTTTCTGCTCCAGGGCCAGGGCATAGGTCAGCAGCTCCTGCTCCGTGACGCCCTCCGCCGGAAGGATATCCGTCACCCGGGGCTGACCGCTGGTGATGGTGCCGGTTTTGTCCAGAGCCACGATCTGCACCCGGCCCGTTTCCTCCAGGGAAGCGGCAGTCTTGAACAGGATGCCGTTTTTGGCGCCCAGGCCGCTGCCCACCATAATGGCCACAGGAGTGGCCAGGCCCAGGGCACAGGGGCAGCTGATGACCAGAACGGAGATGCCCCGGGCCAGGGCGTAGCCTACCGGGTGGCCCAGCAGCAGCCACACCGCCGTGGTCACCGCGGCGATGGAGATCACCGCCGGAACGAACACGCCGGATACCTTATCGGCGATCTTGGCAATGGGGGCCTTGGTGGCGGCGGCGTCGCTGACCATGCGGATGATCTGGGACAGGGTGGTATCCTGGCCCACCCGGGTGGCCCGGCAGCGGAGATAGCCGGACTGGTTCACTGTGGCGGCGGACACTCCGTCGCCGGGAGCCTTGTCCACCGGGATGCTCTCGCCGGTGAGGGCGGACTCATTAACGGCGCTGGAGCCCTCCAGCACCACGCCGTCCACCGGGATGCTCTCCCCCGGCCGGACGGCGAACTCGTCCCCCTGCTGCACCTGCTCCACCGGCACCTCTGCTTCCTTGCCGTCCCGGATAACGGTGGCAGTCTTGGGGGCCAGCCGCATCAGGCTTTTCAGGGCGTCGGTGGTCTTGCCCTTGGACCGGGCCTCCAGCATCTTGCCCACGGTGATCAGAGTCAGGATCATGGCGGCGGACTCAAAGTAGAAGTCCATCATGCAGCTCATGACGGCGGCCTCATCCCCCCGGACCTGGGCGGCAGTCATGGCAAACAGGGCATAGGTGCTGTAGCCGAAGGCTGCCGTGGCCCCCAGGGCCACCAGGGTGTCCATATTGGGAGCCCGGTGCCACAGGGCCTTATAGCCGCTGATGAAGAACTTCTGGTTGATGACCATGATGATCACCGTCAGCAGCAGCTGGGTCAGCCCCATGGCCACATGGTTGTTGTCGTAAAACGGCGGCAGGGGCCAGCCCCACATCATGTGGCCCATGGAAAAGTACATCAGCACCAGCAGAAAGCCCACGGACCAGATAAGCCGCCGCCGGATACGGGGAGTCTCGCGGTCCTCCAGCTGCTGCTCGCCGGCGCTGGGAGACGACTGGGCCGCGCCCTTTTCCGACGCGCCGTAGCCCGCCGCCTCCACGGCGGCAAGGATGGCGGAGGGCTCCGCCGTGCCCTCTACGCCCATGGAATTGGTCAAAAGGCTCACAGAGCATGACGTGACGCCGGGGACCTTCCCCACCGCCTTTTCCACCCGGGCCGAGCAGGCGGCGCAGCTCATGCCCGTAACATTGTATTGCCTCATGGGGATCACTCCTATTTCATCAGCTTTTGCAGGGTGGCCACCAACTCGTCGATGACCTGGTCCTTGCCGTCCCGGATGTCCTGGGCCACACAGGTGCGGATATGGCTGGCCAGCAGTTCCTTGTTGAAGGCATTGATGGCCGCGTTCACCGCCGCCGCCTGAACCAGAATGTCGGGACAGTACGCCCCGGCCTCCACCATGCCCCGGATACCCCGGATCTGGCCCTCAATGCGGTTGAGCCGGTGGATCAGGCGCTTGTATTCCTCCGGCGAGCGCTCCTTTTTCCGTTGGGAGCAGTGGCAGCAGTCGTGTTGTTCCATAGTATTCCCGCCTCACTTCGTATGCAATATACCCCATAGGGGTATATTTATCCTATACCCCTATGGGGTATTTGTCAAGCAATTTTTTTCACCCATAAACAAATCCCCGTAACCATTGCGGTTACGGGGATTTTCTCTGGCGCAGTGGGAGGGATTTGAACCCTCGTGCCGCTTTTGACGACAACACGATTTCCAGTCGTGCTCGTTATGACCACTTCGATACCACTGCATATTCTTGCTGTGACAACAGCATTGACTATTATAGCAAATTTTCCGGGATTGTCAAGTGGAAAAACCATAAAAACCGCAAAAATCCTTGCGGCACGGGCATTCTCACTGATAGAGGGGGCAAAGAGGAGGCGCGGCCCTCGCCGCGCCTCCTCCCTGATACCGTTCCGCAGTCCGGAAAAGGATGCTCAGACTCTCTCCATAGCCTCCCGGAAGTCTCTCTGATCGGTGAAGATCTCCTGCTTGTAAGGATTCTTCTTCTGGGCCTTGGCCCGCTTGATGATGCTGGCCAGGATCACCACGTTCACCACCAGTGCCACAATGGAGACCACGCCCTGGGCGGTGGGATTGGCGGCGGTGGGCCGGACGGCGGGGTTCATAAAGCCGTCGGCATAGACGGAGGTGATGGTGGAGAACACGCTGTTGTCCTGGAACAGGGGGAACACCTGGGCAAACATGCACCACAGGGCCAGGGTGTTGGCCCGGTTCTGGATCCAGCCGCCCTTGTTCCAGAAGTGGTTGGCAAAGGTGGGGGCCAGCAGCAGGGCCAGGCCGCAGTACCAGGAGTGGGTGGGCAGGCAGTTGTAGGTATACTCGAAGTTCCACAGGTCATAGGCCAGGATGTAGCACCAGGTCATGTCGGGCCACAGCATGTCCTTCTGATCCTTGGAGGAGTAAATGCCCCACCAGGCGGTCATGCAGAAGATGTTGACGATACCGGCAATGCCGTTGACCCAGTTCCACCAGCCGCCGTACAGCCACACGTTTTCGGAGGACAGCCACCAGCGGTCGCCGAACTCCTTCAAAGCCGCGGCGCCGTGGATGGCGGACTCAAAGTCGCTGGCCACGGCGATGAGAATGTTGATGGCCACGATGGCAAAGGGGAACACCTTGAACCACTCCGTCTTGCCGATGCTCCACTTGTACTTGAGCATCATGAAGCCGATGCACCCGGCGGTGGCGGCGTACAGCTTGGCATAGTGGAACCAGCTGTTCATATTGGTGTAGGTCTGGTTGTTCAGGGCCCATTCCGCGCCGGCCCGTGCGCCGATGGCGATGGCGATGAAATACACCGTCAGCGCAGCGGGCAGCACCAGAAAGCAGATGATGCCGCCGGCTTTGGTGCGGCGGGCGAATTCGTTGGCCAGCACCAGCCCGGTAAACACCAGCACAAAGCCCAGCAGCTGGTACAGGGCGGTCTCGCCATAGATCTGGAATAACATGTCCATTCCTCCTGTGTTTTCTGTGATTTTTCTCCTGATTTAACTGTAAGAACGTTTCCGTCCACGCCGCCAATATACCATATCGCCCTGCGGAAAGTCAATGAACAATGGGAATAAAATGTTAAAAACCGGCCCCCGCTTTGAAAACGGGGGCCGGGGTTATATGCTTTGCGTTACTGCTTGGCCTTGGTGTCCACGATCTGGCGGAGCTTGGCGGAGAAGTCCGCCAGGGTCATGGCGCCCAGGTCCTCGCCGGTGCGGGTACGGACGGAGACGGTGCCCGCCTCCATATCCCGGTCGCCCACCACCAGCATGAAGGGGATCTTCTCCAGGGTAGCCTCCCGGATCTTCTTGCCGATCTTCTCGTTGCGGCCGTCCACCTCCACCCGGAAGCCCTGCTGCCGCAGCTGGTCCGCCTGCTGGGCACAGTAGTCGGCGGCCCGGTCGGTAATGGGCAGGAAGCGGACCTGCTCGGGCATCATCCAGGTGGGCAGCGCCCCGGCGTACTCCTCGATCAGATACGCCAGCGTCCGCTCATAGCAGCCCAGGGACGTGCGGTGGATGATATACGGCAGGGCCTTGTTGCCATTTTCGTCGATATAGTACATGCCGAAGCGCTGGGCCAGCAGCATATCGATCTGGATGGTGACCAGGGTGTCCTCCTTGCCGAACACATTCTTATACTGGATGTCCAGCTTGGGTCCGTAGAAGGCGGCCTCGTCGATGCCGATGGAATAGTGAACGTCCAGGTCGTCCAGGATCTTGGCCATGGTGCTCTGGGCGTGCTCCCACTGCTCCGCCGTGCCCTCATACTTGTTGTGGGGGTTGCTGGGATCCCACTGGGAGAACCGGAACGTGCACTTATCCAGCAGGCCCACGGTGCCCAGGCAATACTTGGCCAGGGCCAGGCAGCCCTTGAACTCCTCCTCCAGCTGGTCCGGGCGCAGCACCAGATGACCCTCGGAGATGGTAAACTGGCGGACACGGATCAGGCCGTGCATCTCGCCGGAGTCCTCGTTGCGGAACAGGGTGGACGTCTCGCCCAGGCGCATGGGCAGGTCGCGGTAGGACCGCTGCCGGTTCAGATACACCTGATACTGGAAGGGGCAGGTCATAGGCCGCAGGGCAAAGCACTCCTTGGTTTCGTCATCGGGGTCGCCCAGAACGAACATGCCGTCCAGATAGTGGTCCCAGTGGCCGGAGATCTTATAGAGCTCCCGCTTGGCCATCAGGGGAGTCTTGGTCAGCAGATAGCCCCGCTGCTGCTCCACGTCCTCCACCCAGCGCTGCAGCAGCTGGATGACCCGGGCGCCCTTGGGCAGCATGATGGGCAGGCCCTGACCGATGCAGTCCACGGTGGTGAAATACTCCAGCTCGCGGCCCAGCTTGTTGTGGTCCCGCTTCAGAGCATCCTCCCGCTCCTTCAGATATGCGTCCAGCTCCTCCTTTTTGGGGAAGGCCACGCCGTAAATGCGCTGGAGGGTCTGGCGATTGCTGTCGCCCCGCCAATAGGCGGCGTTGCAGGCGGTCAGCTTGATGGCGTTGCCCTTGATGCGGCCGGTGGAGTCCAGATGGGGACCGGCGCACAGGTCCACGAACTCGCCCTGCTTATAGAAGGAGATGTGTGCATCGGCGGGCAGGTCGTTGATGAGCTCCACCTTATAGGGCTCCTCCCGCTCCTCCATATATTTCAGAGCCTCCTCCCGGGGCAGCTCAAACCGCTCCAGCTTCAGCTTTTCCTTGCAGATCTTCCGCATCTCGCCCTCGATCTCGGCCAGGTCGTCCTGGGTGAAGGCAAAGGGCGCGTCCAGATCGTAATAGAAGCCGTTTTCAATGCTGGGGCCGATGGCCAGCTTTACTTCCGGGTGCAGGCGCTTGACGGCCTGGGCCAGCACATGGGAGCAGGTATGCCAGTACGTCCGGCGGTATTCCTCGTTTTCAAACGTGTACTTGTTTTCTTCGCTCATGGTGATTCCTCCTTGAAATTGGGGTCAGGAAATAAAAAATCCCCGCCCCTGATGATGCTTCAGGGGTGAGGTAATTGGTATTACTCCACGGTTCCACCCTGCTTACGGGACAGCGTCCCGTCGCTCGTAGCTCCTCTGTAACGGGAGGGCCCGGTCCGGCCTACTGGGGGATATGCCCGTTGGGCGGACGGCTCGGAGGCGGTACGCGTCCTGCTTTCAGCCGGGGCCCTTGCACCAGAATGGGTCCCTCTCTGCTGCCTGCCGCAGGCGGCTTCCTCGTCAGTGCCTTTTGTTACCCTGTAATATAGCACGCCCTGTCCCGGTTGTCAACGGGAAATTCCCGGGACAAACGCGGGACAGGGCGGGACGCTCAGCCGACCATCCGGATCAGGCCCCACACGCCCATAACGCCGTAAAACAGGGCGAAAACGATCAGTACGGCGTTGACCACGCCGTCCAGCTTGGAGGCCTTGGGCGCGGGATAATCCTTGCGGATGAAATACAGCGCGCCGCAGGAGATGCCCAGCAGCAGAGTGGTCAGGTTGTTCAGCAGCGGGTTGTCCTGCAGCGACGGAACCGCCAGCCGCAGGATCAGGGCTGCCACCAGAATGCCGAACAGGATACCCAGGGTGACCTTGACCTTGGTGGGCCAGGCGGCCTTCTGAGGGGCCTGACTCTGGGCCTGGCGGGCGGCGGTGGCGGTGGTCTTATAGTCGCTGTTTTTCCGGGTGCGCTTGCCGCGGTTGTTTTTGGCCAGCTCCTTGCTGTGGGTCCGGCTCAGGTTCTTGTTGTTCATGGGGTTAACTGCCATATACTTCTTCTCCTTCTACAGGCAGATCACAAAGGTGTCTGCGTATGATATCCAGTGCGTTGCTGGCGGCCAGGAGCCGGATGCGGGCCCGGTCACCGCCCAGGGTCAGATGCCGGACCAGGGA
>OMEW01000451.1_pt1 | contig 23462 bp, 39 predicted proteins | sample 1645471 | NCBI WGS metagenome assembly OMEW01 (sample SAMEA103958126, study PRJEB25191) | human gut metagenome | reverse complement strand
TTATGTAAAAAAATTTCAACAACAATATTTATTTAACACGCTATAACGGCGTGTTTTTATTATATAAAAAATATTTTCATACATAATATTTGATACATATTTCGTAAAGGCGTAACATTAGATATTATTTTAAAATCAAAAAAACATTGATAAATACAACGAAAATATGATTTTAAAATTCAAAACAATAAAACGAAAATTATAATTTTGTTACATATCACAATTTTAAATGTTTTACAATAAAAATATGTAAATTAATCGTGTTTTTTACACCATATTTCTTGAAACGTCCATGAAAAAATGTTACATTAAACCCACTGTTTCGGATATAACTATTATTTAAGTAGCGTTAACATAAATGTTACAATTAAATAAGATTTGAATGAAATTATGGATAGTACTGAGTCAATTCATATAGAAAAAGAAAAGTCTAAAAAACAATCAAAAAAATTACATAAGATCATTATTCTAATTGTAGTAATAGCACTCTCTTTCTTAATAGCGACACAATGGATATCTGTACTTAGAATTCAGAGTTCTTCTATGTCACCAACTATTGATGCGGGACAAATTGTGATTTATCGACTTCTTCTACGAATGATGCGAACTGGTTCTGGAGTTCTAGAGGGGGTAACAATAGTGGCATAGACTCAATTCTAAAAATGGCCAGTTTCGGAACTCCAACAGACATTTTTCTCTCATTTATATAATGTTGAATGCCAGGAGAATTAATATAATATGACAAAAACATTCCATTTAATAATATCTTATCTTTAGGAACTAACTTAACTGCATTTTCTGTTAAATTTGCACCATCATACTGTTTAGGAATAACACCTGCCATTCCTAAATTCACTCCCACATTTGTAAGATATATGTCATGTGCATTGACAGTATATCTTTTGATACGTTTATAAACTTCCTCATCAATATAATGAATATCATCGTCTAAAATTGTTGCATTTTTCATATCTGATGCACGCAAATAAGGATGGTTTGTTTTTCTTTCTGCATATCCCATTCCTTTAGGAATTCTTTTACCTCCTTTCACTTCAAAATAATCAACAATTTTTCCAGCTTTCCATTTTTTTTCATTGATTCTAGGATCCCCAAACATCTCCACAAATCGGGCTCTAACTAACTCATCTAGCAGCAAAAGATTCTTAGATAAATTATCAATGATTATTTCAATTTTTTTTAGTCTATTAATAATTACTCTTTGCTCTTCAAAAGACACTAAATCAAATTGTTCATTCTTATAATCCTTAAAATATATATGTGGTATTGTTGCTCCAGAAAAATATTTTTCTAAATGTTTGGCTTTAACAACATAATACAGATATTCTGGCAATACATTATCTTTAGGTATTAAATACTGCATAGTTCCAATAATTGATGATTCCGGAGGCAGTAACATGGTTCTTCCTATACCCGCACCATCCTTTACTACTGCAATATAGTAATTTGATTGTTGATATGTATTAATATTACCTAAATAACCAGATGCTCCATATACTGGATACAGTCCATTTTGATCTATGACATCAGATTGTTTTAACTTAGATGATTCTTTTTCACAAGCGTCCTCAAGTCTTACTCTCATTCACCCTACAAATGCAGATTTATGCAATGGATTTTGCAAAGAAATATGGCATTGATGCAACAAAAACAGTAGACGCAGAATCAACTTCTGTTGTATTTGATAAATTAGATTTAGGTTATTATGTAATTGAATCAACTTCAGGTACAGCTTGTGCAATTGCTACTACAAATCCAAGTGTCACAATTGATAATAAACACAGTAATCCATCTGTTAATAAAGTTATTGAGACTGGTGGTAGATTGTTTGATAATAACCAGAAGAATTCTGTTAATCTTGGTGAGTTTGTTACTTACAAAACAACTATTTATGTAAAACCTGGTGCGAAGAATTATGTTTTGCATGATGAGATGAACTCTCACTTAGAATTTTATCATTTTCAAGATGTGAGTGGAAATGATAACAGAAAGTTCTACGCAAATAAAAAGGACGGAACTTCAGATTACATTATTACACCGGATGTGGTCAATGGTACAGAAGGTCCTAAAGATGGATGTACTTTTCATGTTGAATTTACTAACAAATTCTATGACACATATCAAGAAGCTATTGATAGAGGAGAATTAACAGAAATCTATGTAACATATGTTGCAAAAGTAAAAGATGATGCACCTATTAACAAACCAATGAAGAACACAACATGGTTAACATATGGTGAAAACTCAAAGACTGAAAAATCTGAAACAGAAACTTATACTTATGGTATTCCAGTATTCAAATACACTGGAAATGACGTAGGTCTTGCAGGCGCAAAGTTCATTTTATCAACAAAATCAGACGTAACTGAAAATAATGCACTTAAGTTTGATCCAAATGTTCCTTCATATCGTTATACTATTGATCAGGAAACTGGAAACGGAACAACAACTTTAGAATCTCCTGATGGTGGACATTTTACAATTGAATGTTTAGAAGCAGGTACTTATTACCTCAAAGAAACAGAAGCACCAAAAGGATACAACAAAATCCAGAAATCTATTACGATTGAAATTATTAGATAATGGTACAATCAAGGTAGAAGGTAATATAGTTAATGATGGTATTGTAAAAGTTCAGAACAACACTGGTTCACTATTACCTAGTACCGGTGGTATGGGTACAACATTAATCTATGTTGTAGGTTCTATTTTAGTTTTAGCTTCTGGTATAGTATTATTCTCTAAGAGAAAAGAAGGAACTAACTAATTATATAAACATATTATTTAGGGAATGATCTTCATTCCCTATTAGTTATTAAAGGAGAGGATTGTAAAAATGAGAAAACATATATCTACAATTATCGCAGTACTCATTTTTATTACAGGACTCTCCTTATTGCTTTATCCAACAGTAAGTGAGTGTTGGAATTCATTATATCAATCAAAAGTAGTCGCAAACTATTCTGATAAAATGAAGAAGATGACACAAAAACAAAAACAGGTAGCAATAGATGCGGCTATTGCTTACAATAAGACCTTAGTATTAAATGATGCACGTTTTACTCCTACACAGGAACAATCAGCTACATACAATAGCTTATTGGATGCGGATGGTTTAGGAATGATGGGTTATATTGTTATTCCGAAGATTAGCTGTAAACTCTCTATTCATCATACAGTGAATGAATCTGTCCTACAGGTAGGTGTAGGACATCTAGAAGGGTCTAGCTTACCTGTTGGAGGTAAATCAACACATTGTGTCTTATCAAGCCATAGAGGTCTTCCCAGTGCCAAACTCTTTACAGAACTAGATGAATTAGTAAAAGGGGATCTCTTCTATCTACATGTCTATGACCGTGTATTAACATATAAAGTAGACCATATCGCAACTATAGAACCGGATGACTATAGTTTATTTGAAATAGAAGAAGGAAAAGACTTATGTACATTATTTACATGTACACCCTATGGAATCAATACACATCGTTTAGTTGTACGAGGACATCGTATTTCTGATGCTCTTGATGGTGCTAAGCTCAATGGTGATGCAATTAAGATCAATGAATATATTGTTGCAATCTGTATTGCGGTTATTATCTTATGTACAGGTTATCCTGTTGGTAAGACTATAAAGAAAATTAAAAGGCATTTAGTACAGAACACACCTTCGTAGGTGTGTTTTCTTATGCCTTGAACACCAGATCATTGTATACAATCTTATTTGAGATAGATTCAGATATGTAAAAAAAATGACCTTTTGAAAAGAAATTCAACTAATTTTATATTATTTTTTGAATGTTTGCGCTTACATTCATAATTCAAAAAGTATTGACTAAATCAATGAAAAATTTATTAAAAAAACCTAAAAAAAGTGTAAAAAGGGGTTGATTTCTCTGTTTTATTACGGTATTATATGACCGTTGTGAAACGCGAAGATGTGCGAGGTTGCTGAAACGCTGACAGCCGTTGTCATGAATGGAAGAGTGCTCAGGGAATTCGCATTGAGCGTTGTCTAACGAATAGACAAGGAGGAATAATCATGGCAAACAACAAAATCAGAATCAGACTTAAGTCTTTCGATCACAAGATCCTAGACGCATCTGCAGAAAAGATCGTAGCTGCAGCTAAGAAGTCTGGCGCTCAGGTAGTTGGTCCTGTACCATTACCTACAGAAAAGGAAATTTATACGATCTTAAGAGCAGTTCACAAGTATAAGGATTCTCGTGAACAGTTCGAAATCAGAACTCACAAACGTTTAATCGACGTAGTGAACCCTACACCAGAAACAGTTGATGTTTTAACTAGATTAGAAGTACCAAGCGGTGTAGATATTGAAATTAAGTTATAAGAAAGGTAAAAGGTGTAACTCATGAAAGGAATCTTAGGTCGTAAGATCGGAATGACTCAAGTTTTCACAACTGATGGTAAGTTAATCCCAGTTACAGTTATCGAAGCAACTCCAAACGTAGTTCTTCAGAAGAAGACTGTTGAAACTGATGGATACAACGCAATCCAGGTTGGTTTCGAAGACAAGAGAGAAAAGCTTGCAAACAAGCCAGAAAAAGGTGTGGTTGCTAAAGCAAACACAGCTCCTAAGCGCTTCATTAAGGAATTTCGTTATGACGAAATGATGAGTTATGAAGTTGGACAGACAGTATCTGTTGATAGCTTTGTAGCTGGTGAAGTAGTTGACGTAACAGGTACAAGTAAAGGTAAAGGCTATCAGGGTGTTATCAAGAGACACGGACAGCACATCGGTCCAAAGGGACATGGTTCTGGAGCTCACAGAATCGTAGGTTCTATGGGTCCAATCGCTCCAAACAGAATTGCTCCTGGTAAGAATCTTCCAGGTCAGATGGGTGGAAACACAAGAACAGTTCAGAATCTTGAAATTGTTGCAGTTGATGCAGAAAAGAACGTATTACTAGTTAGCGGATCAGTACCTGGTCATAAGAAAGGCTTAGTAATCGTTAAGTCTGGTATCAAGGCAAACGGAAAAACAAACGAAGCTGCTGAATTAGTAAATTATGCTACTGAAGCAGTTGCAGAATAATGAAGTGGAAGGAGGAAAAACTAATGTTGAATATTGCATTATTTAATCAGAATGGTGAAAAATTAAACGATTTAGAACTTAACGAAAACGTATTCGGAATCGAACCAAATAACCAGGCAATCTTTGATGTAGTCTTACTACAGAGAGCTTCATTAAGACAGGGTACTCACAAGGTGAAGAATCGTCACGAAGTTTCAGGCGGTGGAAAGAAACCTTGGAGACAGAAGGGTACAGGACGTGCTAGACAGGGTTCTATCCGTGCACCACAGTGGCGCGGTGGAGGAATTGTCTTTGGTCCTACTCCAAGAAGCTATGACTTCAAGATTAACAAGAAAGTTAAGAATCTTGCATTAAGATCTGTATTATCACAGAAAGTAATCGATCAGGAATTAGTTGCTTTAGATAATCTTGCTTTTGATACTATCAAGACTAAGAATGTTGTTAATTTCTTAGGCAACTTCGAAAACCCAAGAAAGACATTAATCGTTGTTGATACATTAGAAGAAAACTTAGTATTATCTGCTAGAAACGTTCCTGGTGTTAAAGTTATCGAAGCTAGAAACGTAAACGTTTATGACGTTATGGATTGCACAAAGCTTATGATGACTGAAAAAGCTATCAAGGCAGTTGAGGAGGTACTAAAATAATGGCTCACATTACTGACGTACTAAGAAAACCTGTTTTAACTGAAAAGACTATGAAGTTAATGCAGGAAGAAAACAAATATACTTTCGATGTTGCTTTATCATCAAACAAGACTGAAATCAAACAGGCTGTAGAAGCTATGTTCAATGTTAAGGTTACTAGCGTAAACACAATCAACGTTAGAGCTAAGACTAAGAGAGTTGGTCGTTATGTTGGTAAGACTGCTAGAAGAAAGAAAGCAATCGTAACTTTAGCAGAAGGTAACAGCATCAATTTATTCGGTGAAGAAGAATAATTTATACAAACTATTGAAATGCACTCCATTTCAGATATTTAAATAGGAGGATTAAACATGCCAATTAAAGCATATAAGCCTACAAGTAACGGTCGTAGAAACATGACTGCTTTGACTAAAGAAGAAATCACTACTTCTACTCCAGAGAAGTCATTACTTGCTCCTTATAAGAAAAAAGGTGGCCGTAACAATATGGGTCAGATCACTACTAGACATCATGGTGGTGGACATAAGAGAAAATACAGAGTTATTGATTTTAAGCGTAACAAGGATGGAGTACCTGGTAAGGTTGCTACTATCGAATATGATCCAAATAGATCTGCAAACATCGCTTTAATCAATTACGCTGATGGTGAAAAGAGATATATCCTAGCTCCTAAGGGACTAGAAGTAGGAACTGTAATTGTTTCTGGTGAAACTACTGACGTTAAAGTTGGTAACTGTATGGAAATGGGTAACATGCCTGAAGGTACAACTATCCACAATATTGAAATGCATCCTGGTAAGGGCGGACAGTTAGCTCGTTCTGCTGGTGTTTCAGCTCAGATCCTTGGTTCTGAAGAAAAATATGTAATTGTTAGACTTCAGTCTGGTGAAGTAAGAAAATTCTTAAAGAAGTGCCGTGCTACAGTTGGTGCTGTAGGTAACGAAGACCATGGTCTTGTTAATTACGGTAAAGCTGGACGTATGAGATGGAAAGGTGTTAGACCTACTGTTCGTGGTTCTGTAATGAACCCTAATGACCATCCACATGGTGGTGGTGAAGGTAAAACTTCAATCGGTCGTAAAGCTCCACTTACTCCTTGGGGTAAGAAAGCTCTTGGTGTTAAGACTAGAAACAGCAAGAAACATTCTAACAGATTGATCGTACGTCGTCGTAATGCTAAATAAGAAGGAGGATAAGTAATCATGGCAAGAAGTTTAAAAAAGGGACCTTTCGTCGATGAACATTTGATGAAAAAGGTTGAAGCATTAAATGCTGCTGGTAAAAAAGAAGTTATCAAAACTTGGTCAAGACGTTCTACTATTTTCCCTCAGTTTATTGAGCATACTTTCGCAGTATACAATGGTAAAGAACATATTCCAGTTTATGTAACAGAAGATATGGTTGGTCATAAGTTAGGAGAATTTGCTCCAACTAGAACATTCAAAGGCCACACAGCCAATGATAAGGCTGCTTAATAAATAGGAGGATTTGAACATGGAAGCAAGAGCAACAGCAAAAACTATTCGTGTATCACCTCAGAAAGCTAGATTAGTCGTTGACTTAGTCCGTGGTAAGTCAGTTAAGGAAGCACTCGGAATTCTTGAATTCACAAACAAGAGTGCTACTCCTGCTATTATCAAGGTTGTTAACTCTGCTAAGGCTAACGCTGTTAATAATGAAGGTGCAGACGAAGATAAGTTATATATTAAGAAGATTTATGTTGACGAAGGTCCAACATTAAAGAGATTCCGCGCAAGAGCTAAAGGTTCTGGAACTCAAATTTTAAAGAGAACATGCCACATCACTTGTGTGGTTGAAGAAAGATAGGAGGACGAACAATGGGTCAGAAAGTAAGTCCAGTTGGATTCCGTGTTGGTGTTAACCGTGATTGGAGTTCAAGATGGTATGCTGATAAGAAAGACTTTGCTAATTACTTATTAGAAGACGTTAAGATCCGTGAATTCTTAATGGCTAAGTTAAAGAAAGCATACGTAGCAAAGATCGATATTGAAAGATCAAAGAAACGCGTCAATATCTTTGTTCACACATCAAGACCTGGTGTAGTGATTGGTAAAGACGGAGAAGCCATTGATGCTTTAAGAAAAGAATTAATGGGTCTTATCAGTGATAAGAAAGTATTTATCAACGTAGTAGAAATTAAGAATGCTGATACTAACGCTCAGTTAGTAGCTGATAGAATCGCAGAACAGCTTGAAAACCGTGCTTCATTCAGAACAGTTCAGAAGAGAGCTATTCAGAATGCAATGAGAAACGGTGCTAAAGGTATTAAGACTTCAGTTTCAGGTCGTTTAGGCGGTGCTGATATCGCTAGAAGTGAAGGATATTCTGAAGGTGTAGTTCCACTACATACAATCAGAGCTGACATTGATTATGCCACTGCAGAAGCTGCTACTACTTATGGTAAGCTAGGAGTTAAAGTCTGGATTTGTAAGGGAGAAATTCTTCCTGCAAAGAAGAAAGGGGATAAATAATCATGTTGATGCCTAAGAGAACAAAATATAGAAGACCTCATAGAGTTAAATATGAAGGTAAGGCTAAGGGCGGTAAGACAGTTGCTTTCGGTGACTTCGGTTTAGTAGCTCTTGATGGTGCTTGGATCACTTCAAGACAGATTGAAGCAGCTCGTATCGCAATCAACCGTCATATGAACCGTGGTGGTAAGGTTTGGATTAGAATCTTCCCACACTTAGCAAAGACTAAGAAGCCTTTGGAAGTACGTATGGGTTCAGGTAAAGGTGCTCCAGAACAGTGGGTAGCTGTAGTTAAGAAAGGTCGCGTAATGTTCGAAGTTGGTCAGATTGATGAAGCAACTGCTCGTGAAGCATTAAGACTTGCTTCTCATAAGTTACCTGTCAGATGCAAGATTATTGGAAGAGGTGAGTAACTCATGAAAGTACAAGATATTAGAAGTATTGAAACAAAAGATCTACTTGTGAAAGTAGAAGAATTCAAAAAAGAGTTATTTAGTTTAAGATTTCAGCAGGCAACTGGTCAGCTTGAAAATACTGCTCGTATCAAAGAAGTAAGAAAATCAATCGCAAAGATCAAAACAGTTATTAGAGAAAGAGAACTTGAAAAGTAGGAGAGAGATTATGGAAAGAAATAACAGAAAAGTCTATACTGGCACAGTCATCTCTACTAAGATGGACAAAACTATAACTGTACTTGTTGAAACACATGTAAAGCATAAATTATACGGAAAGCGTATGAATTCATCAAAGAAATTCCATGCACATGATGAAAATAATGAAGCACGTGTTGGAGATACAGTAAAGATTATGGCAACAAGACCATTATCTGCAACAAAGCGTTTCCGTTTAGTAGAAATCGTAAAGAAAGCAGAAATTATCTAATACAGTCTGAAAGGAGGTCACTACTATGATCCAGAACGAAAGTAGATTAAAAGTTGCTGACAATACAGGCGCTAAAGAAGTTTTAGTTATCAGAAACCTTGGTGGTTCAAATAGAAAGACAAGTAGCATCGGTGATATCGTTGTTGCTACTGTAAAGCAAGCGGCTCCAGGCGGAACTGTAAAGAAGGGTGAAGTCGTTAAAGCTGTTATCGTTAGAACAAGATACGGTGTACAGCGTGAAAACGGTTCAGTAATCCGTTTCGATGATAACGCATGCGTAATCATTAAAGATGACAATACACCTAAGGGTACACGTATCTTTGGCCCAGTCGCTAGAGAGTTAAGAGATGCTGATTTCATGAAAATCGTATCATTAGCTCCTGAAGTATTATAGGAGGAACGAAAGATATGAAATTACGTGTAGGTGATACAGTACAGGTCATTGCAGGCAGCGAAAAAGGCAAGACTGGCGAAATTCTTGCAATTAAAGGTAATAGAGTTGTCGTTGAAGGTGTCAAGAAGGTAACAAAGCATGTTAAACCTTCTCAGGCAGATCCTGAAGGCGGAATCATTACTGTAGAAGCTCCAATCGATGCTTCTAATGTTGCTTACTATGATACAAAAGCTAAGGAAATCGTTAAACTTGGCTATAAAATTGAAGATGGTAAAAAAGTACGTGTTAATAAGAAAACAGGTGCTGTAATCGAAAATAAGAAGAAATAAGGGGAAGGAGGATAATACATGAACCGTTTACAGGAACGTTATACAAACGAAATCACAAAGAACTTAATGAAGAAGTTCGGTTATGAATCTACAATGCAGATTCCTAAAATGGAAAAGATCGTTATTAATATCGGTGTTGGTGATGCAGTCAACAATTCTAAATTCTTAGAAGAAGCTGTAGAAGAATTGACATTAATCTCAGGTCAGAAGCCAATCGTTACTACTGCTAAGAAATCAATCGCTGGTTTCAAGGTACGTGAAGGTCAGGCTATCGGATGTAAAGTCACTTTACGTGGTGAAAGAATGTATGAATTCTTAGATAAGTTAGTAAGTATTTCACTTCCTCGTGTAAGAGACTTCAGAGGAGTACCTAAGAATTCATTTGATGGAAGAGGTAACTACACTTTAGGTGTTAAAGAACAGTTAATCTTCCCTGAAATTGATTTCGATAAGGTTGCAAAGTTAAGAGGTATGGATATCGTATTTGTTACTACTGCAAAGACTGATGAAGAAGGTCGCGCTTTATTAACAGAACTTGGCATGCCTTTTGCTAAATAATTAGGAGGACAGAATTATGGCAAAAACATCAATGAAAGTTAAACAGCAACGTCCTCAGAAATACAAAGTTCGTGAATATACTAGATGCGAACGTTGTGGACGCCCACATTCAGTTATTAGAAAATTCAAGTTATGCCGTATTTGCTTCAGAGAATTAGCTTATAAAGGTGAAATTCCTGGTGTTAAGAAGGCAAGCTGGTAATTTATAAGTCACATACGGAAGGAGGACATATAAATGGTTACAACAGATCCAATTGCAGATATGTTAACTAGAATTCGTAATGCGAATCAGCAGAAACATGAAACTGTTTCTATCCCTTACTCAAACCTAAAGAATGATTTAGCAAACATCTTAAAGAATGAAGGTTTTGTTACTGACTTCGTAGTAAATGAAGAAGGAAATCATAAGAATATTGTTATTACATTAAAATATAAAGGTAACGAAAGAGTTATCACTGGTTTAAAGAGAGTTTCTAAACCAGGTTTACGTCAGTATGCTAAAGTAAACGAAATCCCTAAAGTATTAAATGGTTTAGGTATCGTAGTATTATCTACTTCTCAAGGACTTATGACTGATAAAGAAGCAAGAGCTAAGAATATCGGTGGAGAAGTATTAGCTTATATCTGGTAATAAAATTATTTAGGAGGTCAAACAATGTCTCGTATTGGTAAAAAGATTATTATCGTACCTGAAGGTGTAAACGTAGACGTTGCTGCTGATAACACTGTCACTGTTACAGGTCCTAAGGGAACTCTTACTAGACAGTTCTCTAACTTAATTACTATCGAAGTAAATGGTAATGAAATTGAATGTAAGAGACACAGTGAAGAAAAATCAAACAAGCAGTTACATGGTACAACTAGAGCTTTACTTGCAAACATGATCGAAGGCGTTAAAGATGGTTTCTCTAAGAAACTTGAAATCGTTGGTATCGGTTATAGAGCTCAGATGCAGGGTAATAAATTAGTAATGAATATTGGTTATTCACACCCAGTAGAAGTTGAAATCGAAGAAGGTGTGAAAGTTGAATGTCCATCAGCTACTGAAATCACAGTATCTGGTATCTCTAAAGAAAGAGTTGGACATGTCGCTTCAGTAATCAGAGCTTGGAAGAAGCCTGAACCTTATAAGGGTAAAGGTATTAAATATTCTGATGAACATATCATCAGAAAAGAAGGTAAAACTGCTGGTAAGAAGTAGTTATAAACTAAGGAGGAAAATCGAATCATGGCAAAGAATGAATCACGTAACGTTATCCGTTTAAGACGTCATGCTAGAGTTCGTAATAAGATTTCTGGAACTCCAGAAAGACCACGTCTTAATGTGTTCCGTTCAAACTCTCATATTCATGCACAGATCATCGATGACACTAAGGGTGTAACTCTTGTATCAGCATCTTCTGTAGACATGAAGTTAGAAAATGGTTCAAACATTGAAGCAGCTGCTGCTGTTGGTGCAGAAATCGCTAAGAGAGCACTTGCTAAAAATATTGATGTAGTAGTATTCGACCGTGGTGGATATATCTATCATGGTAGAGTAAAGGCACTTGCAGAAGCTGCAAGAGAAGCTGGATTAAAATTCTAAGAGGGAGGTCAAATAATGGAAGAACGTAAACCTAGAGAAAATTCTAGAGAAAACTCTAGAAGAGGCAATAACCCTAGAAGAAACAGAAAAAACAACAGAAGACAGAGAGCTCCTAAGGAATTCGAAACTAGAGTTGTTACTATCAACCGTGTTACTAAAGTTGTTAAGGGTGGACGTAAAATGCGTTTCGCTGCTTTAGTAGTAATTGGTGATAGAAAGGGTCGTGTTGGTTTCGGTACAGGTAAAGCTAACGAAGTACCTGATGCAATTAGAAAAGCTGAAGAAGCTGCTAAGAGAAACCTTATCACTGTTCCATCAATTAATGGTACAATCCCTCATGAAATTACAGGTAACTTCAAGTCTGGTTCAGTATTCTTAAGACCAGCTGCAAAAGGTACTGGTATCATCGCTGGTGGACCTGTCCGTGCAGTAGTTGAATTAGCAGGTTACTCTGATATCTTATCTAAGTCACTTGGATCAAGAACTCCAATTAACATGGTAAGAGCAACAATCGAAGGTTTAGCATCATTAAAGACTGCTGAACAGGTAGCAGAATTAAGAGACATCACAGTCGAAAAGATTTATGGATAGGAGGAGCGTAAAAATGGCAGAAAATAAAAAAGTTGTGATTACGCTTGTAAAAAGCCCTATTGGTGGTAAAGAAAACCAGAAGGCTACTCTTAAAGCGTTAGGATTAAACAAAATGCATGCTTCTGTTGAAAAGTATGAAACAGAAACAATTAAAGGCATGATCAACGCAGTAAGACACCTAGTAAAAGTTGAAGACAAGTAGGAGGTGTAAACAATGAAATTACATGAACTCAAATACAATGACGGCGCACGTCGTAACAGAAATCGTGTAGGTCGTGGTACAAGCTCTGGTAATGGTAAGACATCTGGTAGAGGTCAGAAAGGTCAGGGCGCTAGATCTGGTGGAGGTAAGAAACCAGGATTTGAAGGTGGACAGACTCCATTATTCATGCGCTTACCAAAGCGTGGCTTCACTAATCATAATGCTAAGGAATATGCAATCATCAACGTTGAAGACTTAAACAAGTTCGAAAATGGTGCTGTTGTAGATTTAGAAGCAGTTATGGAAGCTAAGCTAGTTAAGAAAGCATTAGACGGTTTAAAAGTCTTAGGCAGAGGCGAATTAAATGTTGCTTTAACAGTAAAGGCTAGCAAATTCTCAAAATCAGCTGTAAAGGCAATTGAAGCTGCAGGTGGAAAAACTGAGGTGATCTAAGATGCTTAACTTTTTTAAAGAAGTATTTAAAAAAGGTGAATTGCGTCGTAAGGTCGTCTTTACACTAGGTATACTATTCGTATTCCGTTTAGGAGCAGGCATTGTGATTCCTTATATTGATACAAGTGCAATCACAAGCGCCGCTACCTCTTCAGGAATCTTCGGAATTATGAATATGCTTGGTGGAGGAACATTGGAGAAATTCTCATTATTTTCTTTGGGGGTTTCTCCTTATATTACATCTTCTATTATTATTGAGTTATTATCTATGGATGTTATCCCAGCTTTAGCTCAGTGGAATAAAGAAGGTAATACAGGTAAAAAGAAAAAGGATAAAGTAACTCGTGTGTTAACGCTTGCATTAGCAATAATTCAAGGTGGGTCATTGACATATGCATTCGATAAGGGTTATAGTATTCTAGCGAGTAGTTCTATTTGGACATACATCTATGTAGTTATAGTTATGGCTGCAGGTTCTATGTTCACAATGTGGTTAGGTGATCAGATTACTATTAAAGGTGTAGGTAATGGTACTTCACTATTGATCTTCACTGGTATCGTCGCTAACCTTCCAAATAGTTTTATCTCGTCTTTTAAATCAATGGTTACATTCGGAAGTGCTTATAAGACTGCAACAAGCTTAGCTTGGTACATCTTATTTGTTATCGTATATTTAGCCATTGTCGTGTTTGTTGTATTTGAAGAAGGAGCAATAAGAAAAATTCCTATTATCTATGCAACAAATACACAGACAGTCATGCATACTAAAGAATCTACTAATCTTCCAATTAAGATTAATAGTTCTTCAGTTATTCCAGTTATCTTTGCTGCATCAGTTTTAGCAGCACCAAGAACAATTATCAGTTTCATGAAGTCTACTTCTACAACTCAGATGATTGACAATATCTTGAATTATCAGAAACCTATAGGATTCGTTCTCTATATCGTTATGATTATTCTATTCACATTCTTCTATTCTAATTTACAGATTGACGCTAAGAAAATCAGTGAAGACTTAAAGAAGAGTGGTGGCGCAATTCCTGGTGTTCGTACTGGTGATGATACAAAGAAATATATCGGAACTGTCTTAAATCGTGTAACTGTGGTAGGATCTCTATTCCTAGCAATCATTGCATCTATTCCAATCATCGCTCCAGAAATCTGGAAGATGACATCAAATAATGCATTGTCTCTAGGGGGTACAGGATTGATTATCGTAACAGGAGTTGCGTTAGAAACTGTAAGAGCAATAAAAAGTATGTTGACAAGAAGAGAATATCATGGTTATATAAGAAAGTAGCAATTAGAAGGAGGAATAGAATTTGAATATTATTCTTATGGGCCCTCCTGGGGCAGGCAAAGGAACTCAGGCTAAAAAATTAGTGGAGGAGTACGGCTTGTACCAGATCTCAACTGGTGACCTTTTTAGAAAAGCTTTAAAGGAAAAAACAAAGTTCGGGGTAATTGCTAGTTATTTTATTCAATTTGGGCATCTTGTTCCAGATGAATACACAGTTGAAATGGTAAGGGAATTCTTAAAGGAAAATATTGATTCTTTTAAGAACGGTTTTATTCTTGATGGTTTCCCAAGAACTATCATTCAGGCTAGAGAACTAGAAAGTATCGCGAAAGAATTTGGCTTTGATATTGATGCTGTCATCAATATTGATGTGCCATCTGAAAAGTTAATCAAGAGACTTTCAGGTCGTAGAACTTGTAAGGATTGTGGAACCACTTATCATGTCGTTTTCAATCCACCAAAAACTGAAGGCGTATGCGACAAGTGTGGTGGAGAACTCTATCAGCGTCCTGATGAGAGCGAAGAAGCTGTACAGGTTAGACTTGATACTTATGAAAAGCAGACTAGACCACTTATTGACTATTATACAATGAAGGGCGAATTAACTAACGTTAATGGCGACCAGTCTATGGATGCTGTTTATGCAGATATCAAGAAAAATCTGGAGGCCAAATAATGATTACAATCAAGGATGAACGTGAAATTGACCTAATGAGACATGCTGGTCATGTTGTAGGTTTAGTTCATCAGGAACTCGCTAAATGGCTTAAACCGGGTTTAACAACAGAACAGGTATCTGATTTCTGTGAAAAGATTATAAGAAAGAATGGTTGTACACCATCTTTCTTAAATCTTTATAATTTTCCTGGTGCTGTTTGCACGTCTGTAAATGATGTTGTCGTTCATGGCATTCCTAATGGTTATGTACTTAAAGATGGAGATATTATCTCTGTAGATGTAGGTGCATGCTGGAAAGGATATCATGGTGACTCTGCGTGGACATTTGCGATTGGCAATGTGTCTCCACAGGCTAAACATCTTATGGAAGTATGTGAACAGTCGCTTTATGCTGGTTTAGAACAAGTTAAACCAGGTAATAGAGTTTCTGATATTTCACATGCTGTTCAGACTTACCTTGAAAGTCATGGCTGCTCAACGCCTAGAGACTATACAGGACATGGCATTGGCACAGAGGTTCATGAAGATCCTAGCATTCCTAACTGGGGTGAACCAGGCAGAGGACCAAAATTAAGAAAAGGTATGTGTATTGCAGTTGAACCTATGGCGCATTTAGGCAAAGCCGAGGTTAAAGTAATGGATGATAATTGGACAGTAAAAACTGCAGACCATTCATTAGCTGCACATTACGAACATACTGTAGCTATCACTGAAGATGGCTATGAAATCATGACAAAGGTACATAAGGAGTTGATCGATTTTGGCAAAGAAGAAAGATGACGTAATTGAAGTCCAGGCAACGGTCGTCGAAACATTACCAAACGCAATGTTTAAAGTCCAGCTGGATAATGGAGTAGTTATTTTAGCTCACGTTTCTGGTAAAATCCGTATGAATTACATTCGCATTTTACCAGGGGACAAAGTAACAGTAGAAATTTCTCCATATGATTTAACACGTGGGCGAATCACATTTAGACACAAATAGATCTTCCCAAAGGAGGCAGACACAAGATGAAAGTAAGACCATCTGTAAAACCAATCTGCGACAAGTGCAGAGTAATCAAGCGTAAGGGTAGAGTAATGGTAATCTGTGAAAACCCAAAGCATAAACAGAGACAAGGTTAATTATTTTTAGGAGGAACAATAGACAATGGCTCGTATAGCTGGTATTGATATCCCACGCGATAAGCGTGTGGTAGTTTCTTTAACTTATATCTATGGTATTGGTCCAACAACAGCTAAGAAAATCTTAGCAGCTGCTGGCGTTTCTGAAGATGTTAGAGTAAAGGATCTTACAGAAGAAGAAGAAACAAAAATTCGTAAAGAAGTTGAACATATTAAAACTGAAGGTGACCTTCGTAGAGAAACTCAGTTAAACATTAAGAGATTAATGGAAATTGGTTGCTACAGAGGGCTTCGCCATCGTAAAGGACTTCCAGTACGTGGACAGAGAACTAAGACTAACGCTAGAACGCGTAAAGGTAAAGCTACTCCAATTGCTGGAAAGAAGAAGTAGTAGGAGGCAGAACAAATGGCAAAACAAGTTGTACGTGGTAAAAAACGTGTAAAGAAGAATATAGCAAAAGGTATTGCTCATGTTCATTCAACATTCAACAATACAATCGTAACAGTTGCTGATGAACACGGTAACGTTATTAGCTGGTCAAGCGCTGGTGCTCTTGGATTCAAAGGTTCAAGAAAATCTACTCCATATGCTGCTCAGATGGCTGCTGAAGCTGCTGCAAAGGCATCTATGGATCATGGTATGAAATCTGTTGAAGTATGTGTAAAAGGTCCTGGTCCAGGACGTGAAGCTGCTGTTAGAGCTCTTTCAGCTGCTGGCTTAGAACGGATGTCGTCCACCAAAACGTCCTCGTGGATAATTTGATTTATATTACATTTATATAAAATAAATATCTCAAAGAGGAGGGAAACAATGCAAAAGTTTGAAAAAGCAAATTTCACTGTTGATACATACAATGAAGATGAAAATTATGGTAAGTTTATCATCGAACCTTTAGAAAGAGGTTTTGGTACTACTTTAGGTAACTCTTTAAGAAGAGTATTATTATCATCTATGCCAGGTGCTGCAGTATTTGCAGTAAAAATCAATGGCGCTATTCATGAATTCTCAGCAGTTGATGGTGTTTTAGAAGATGTTACAGCTATCATCTTAAATATTAAGAAATTAGTATTTGAATTAGATTCTGATGAAGATGTAACAATGGTTATTGATGTAACTGGTCCAGCTACTGTAACTGGTGCAGACATTCAATGTCCTTCTGAAGTTAAGATGATTTCTAATGATTTAGTAATTGCTCATGTTGCTGAAGGTCAGCATTTCTATATGGAAATGTATGCTCATAAAGATAGAGGTTACATGAGTGCAGATCAGAATAAGAAGTTCGTTAACAGTGTTGACGTAATTCCTACTGATTCTATCTTCTCTCCTGTTGTTAATGTAGCATACTTAGTTGAACCAACTCGTGTTGGTCAGTCAGCAAAGTATGATCAGTTAACTATGGAGATTACAACTGATGGTTCAATTAAACCTCATGAAGTTCTTGCAATTGCTGCAAAAGTATTAGTTGAACATTTAAATATGTTCGTTGAATTAACTGATCAGGCAATGAATATGGACGTTATGAGTGAAGTACAGCAAGATACAGGTAACAAGGTTCTTGATATGACTATTGAAGAACTTGACCTTTCTGTACGTTCATACAACTGCTTAAAGAGAGCAGGAATTCAGACTGTTCAAGAATTAGCTTCTAAGACTGAAGACGATATGATTAAGGTTCGTAACCTTGGTAAGAAGTCTTTAAAAGAAGTTAAAGAAAAATTAAATGAATTAGGTCTTGGTTTTAAACCAATGGACTAAGTTTGTGGAAGGAGTACACTAATGGCAAACAATAGAAAATTAGGCCGTGTATCTAGTCATAGAAAAGCTATGTTACGTAACTTAGCTACTGATGTCATCATGCATGGTAAGATTGAAACAACTGCTACTCGTGCTAAAGAAGTACGTAAAGTCGTTGATAAATTAATCACTCTTGGTATTAGAGGAGATCTTCATGCTAGAAGACAGGCTGCTGCTATTCTTCAGAATGTAGTAGATCCAGCAACTGGAAAGACAGCTGTACAGGTTCTATTTGATGATGTTGCACCTAAGTTCAAAGGTAAGAACGGTGGTTATACTAGAGTTATCAAAACTTATAACCGTAAAGGTGATAATGCCCCAATGGCAATCATCGGATTATTCTAATCACAAAGCCCCTATGATTTCATAGGGGTTTTTATTTTCCTCTATTTTGTAAATGGTATTTACAAATTCATAAAATGTAAGTGCTTCTCTTTGTCAACTCGGTTTAAAGTGGTTTTTAAATCATTGTTTATGAGTAAATATAAGACTATGATGAACTCGTAAAGAAAAGAGGAGGAAGCAATTATGAATATAGATATTAAAAAGATTTTAGATCAGGCAAAGGAATCATATGATCGTTATTTCAAGGATGCACCAAAATTACCAGAAAACCATGGACAGGATGTAGTCTTTGATAAAGAAAAGATGAAGGAAATCATCAATGAAAAAGTGAATCAGCTTGAAGGACATGTTAATAACTTAAATACACTTAAGAAAGAACTTGAAGGTGAATCTGCAATGGTTCTTAATAACACATTCCCTAAAGATAAAGAAGAATATACTAAGACAACTGTGAACCAGATGCTTAAAGATTATGAAGAAGAAAGAAAAAGAATTGATGATTTAGAAAAGAAGCTTGATGAAATCAAGAAATAATGGAGGAAATAATTATGAATACTAACAAAATTATTGAAAAAGCAAAAGAATCTTATGATCGTTACTTTAAAGATGCACCAGTTTTTCCAGAAAATCATGAACAAGATGTAGTTTGTAATACAGAAGAAATCGAAAAAATCATTGAAAAAAAGAAAGCTCAGCTAGATGGTCATGTAGAAAACCTCAATGCATTAAAGAAAGAAATCGAAGTTACAGCAACTGATAAATTAAATAAGACATTTACAGAAGATGCTGCTGAATATGCAAAGAAAGCTGTTAATCAGATGTTAGCTGATTATGAAGAAGAAAATAACAGAATTGCAGATTTAAAGAAAAAATTAGCTGCACTTAAGAAATAATACCAGATGAATTCTGGTATTTTTTTTACGAAAAATTCATTCACACAATTTCACATTGTAAGGGAATACATTTGTATACGTTGTTTACAATTAAAAAAATACTGTTGTCATCGTGTAAATTCTTGATTATGATACAACTGTAATCGGAAAGGAGGGAGCCAATAGTATGAAATCAAACATAAAAAGCCTTCAGCAAGCTTCTTATACAAATTCCACTGACCCTCGACAAGTCAGCAAAAAGCGTCCAAAACCTTCAGTAAATCAAACTCCCGCTTCCGATCACTATAATATATCTTTGCATATATTATCCACTCAGTTGAAGTGTGATGACAAAGATGAGCTTTATAAGAAGGCTATTAGTAGAGCAAAAGATTCATTCAATCGTTATTTTAATGATCAGAAACATTTAAAAGACATTGATAAGAATAACGATATACTTATAAATGTAGAAGAACTAGAGAAAACATATGATAAAAAGAAGAATCAATTAATAGGTCATATGGAAAATCTAGAAGCAATAAAAAAAGAACTAAATGAACGTGCTAAAAACAGCATAGGACATTATTTTTCAAAAGAGAAAAATGAATACTATATGGATGAAGTCGATCATCTTTATTCTAGCTATCAAGAAGAACAAAGACGACTGAAAGAATTTAAACAAAAGATAGAAGACTTAAAGAAAACAGCCTAAAAGCTGTTTTCTTTGCGTTTTAGACCTCTTTTCACTATAATGGGCGATAGAGGTGAAAACTATGATCATTCATCAAATTGAACAAACACATTTTAGTGATTCTGAAGCACTCATTATCCAATTTATTTTAAATAAAGGTATGGATATCAAAAATATGACTACTAAAGAGATCGCTGAAGCAACTTTTACTAGCCCTTCACTATTAATACGTATCGCAAAGAAAATGGGTTATGATGGCTGGAATCAATTCAAAAAAGCATTTCTAGAAGAATTAGAGTATATGTATGCATCTCAGGACATTGACGCATCTATTCCGTTTCTAATAAGTGATGATATTTCTGTCATATCCAATAATATATTTAAACTACATGAAGAGACAATAGAAGATACAAAAAACTTAATGAAACATGATGATCTCATGAATGCATTAAAACTCTTAAGAGATGCCAAGTATATTGATATATATACAAGACCTAATAAAGAGCATTTGGCTCAATCTTTTGCCCAGAAGATGTATTCTATTCAAGAACGTGTCGACACCGTTATGATATCTGGTAATGACCTAGTTCAAGCATCTATGAGTGGGCCTGAACATTGCGCAATTATTATCTCTTATTCTGGTGAAACAACACACATAATCCATCTTGCGAAGAAACTAAAAAGTAAACATACACCAATTATTGCGATTACTAGTATCTCTAAAAGTACACTTGTTAAATTGTCAGATGTGAGCTTAAGAATCTCATCAAGAGAAATGTTGAATACTAAGATTGGTGATTTTGCATCTACTGAATCTATTACCTGTATTTTAGATATTCTTTATAGCTGTTATTTCTCACTTAACTATAAAGAGAATCTTAACTATAAACTCAGTATTGCCGGGGAAATAGATGATCAGTACTCAGAATATGAATATATTGATGAAACAAAAATAAAATGATACACTTAGAACACGTGTTTTAATAATTAGGAGGCTAACCATGGCAAATGCGGTAGATATAAATAATCTAAGTTTTGAGTACGAAGAAGGTGCCAAAACAATTGACCAAATTTCTTTTTCAGTACCTAAAGGCAGCTATACAGTTGTATTAGGTCATAATGGTTCTGGTAAAAGTACTATTGCGAAATTAATCATAGGATTACTAGAACCAAAAACAGGTGATATCACTGTTGATGGTATCCACTTAGATGAAGAACATCTCTATGATGTCAGAGAAAAGGTAGGTATTGTATTCCAAAATCCTGATAACCAGTTTATTGGTTCAACAGTCAGAGATGATATTGCCTTTGGTTTAGAGAACCTATGTGTTCCTACAGAAGATATGGAAGATATCATTCAGACATATGCGAAAAAAGTCAATATGACTGAATTCCTAGATCATGAACCTACAAAACTTTCAGGAGGACAGAAGCAGCGTGTCGCTATTGCAGGAATTCTTGCAATGCATCCATCTATTATTATTTTAGATGAAGCCACAAGCATGCTTGATCCTCGTGGTAAGATTGAAATCAATAATCTTGTTCATGAACTCAATCAAACACAGAATATGACTATTCTCTCTATTACTCATGATATAGAAGAAGCAGCTCTTTCAGATCATGTCATATTATTAGATAATGGTCATATTATTGATGAAGGAACTCCTGAAAAAGTATTAACACAAAAGGAAGAGTTAGAACGTATTGGTTTAGATGTACCATTTGCCTATAAGATTTCTAAAAAACTTAATGATTCAGGATACCCAATTAAACCAATCATAAATAAAGAAAAGCTGGTGAAAGAATTATGTCAATTGAATTTAAAAAAGTAAATTACATATATGGAGAAAACACTCCATTTTCATATATTGCCTTAAAGGATGTCTCTTTAAAAATCCCCCAGGGTTCCTTTACAGCTCTTATTGGTCATACTGGAAGTGGTAAATCTACTCTCATCCAGCATATCAATGCCTTGCTTTTACCATCTAATGGTGAAATAGATATTGATGAATTTGTGATTCGTGCTGGAGAAAAACCAGAAGTACTTAAACCATTGAGAAAAAAAGCTGGTTTAGTTTTCCAGTTTCCAGAATATCAGTTGTTTGAAGAAACAATTGAGAAAGATATTATCTTTGGTCCTACTAACTTTGGTATGTCTGAAGAAGAGGCAAAAGAACGTGCCGTTAAGGTATTGAAGCTTGTTGGCTTAGATGAATCATATCTTGAAAGATCACCATTTGAATTATCAGGTGGACAAAAAAGAAGAGTAGCCATTGCTGGAATACTTGCCATGGAACCAGATATTCTTGTCTTAGATGAACCAACAGCAGGTTTAGATCCACAAGGGGCTAAAGAAATGTTGGAACTATTTAAGAAATTCCAGGAAAGTGGTAAGACAGTTATCATGGTCTCTCATGATATGAACCATGTATTACAATATTGTGATCATGTAGTAGTCATGAACCATGGTGAAGTAGAACGATATTGCGATGTAGATGAACTATTTAGTGAAAGAGACTATCTTGAATCAATGAGTATCGATCTGCCAGTTATTACTGATTTTATTCAGGAACTTAATATGGGTGGTTTCCATATCAACCCATCTATTAAAGATATAGATGAATTAGTTGATGCAATAGGAGGAGAATACAATGGATAGCATGATCATAGGACGTTATCTTCCTCTTAACTCTTTTATACATAAAAGAGACCCACGTTTAAAAATAGGTCTTCTTTTATTATTCTTAATTGCTGTATTTTTTGATGCAGATTTTATTGGTTATGGTATTTTATCTGCCTATGTCATTCTATGTCTTCTTTTATCTAAGATTTCATTCAAGGATGTTATGAAGGCTATGAAGCCAATGATCTTCATGATGGCTTTTCTTGCCTTATTCAATCTCTTATTCTTACAGACTGGTTCTGTCGTATGTACTCTAGGACCTGTTAAAATCTATTCTGGAGCCCTAAAACAGACAGCCTATATTCTTATACGTTTAATCTTAATTATCTCTATGACAACCCTTCTAACAGCCTGTACAAAGCCATTAGACTTAACACTAGGTCTAGAAAAACTCTTTGGACCACTTAAGAAGGTTGGTTTTCCAACTCATGAAATTGCGATGATGATTTCTATCGCTTTACGATTCATTCCTACATTATTAGAAGAAACACAAAGAATCATGAAAGCACAGGCATCAAGAGGTGTAGACTTCCAGGAAGGCACATTTAAAGAGAAGGTTTCTGCCATTGTCTCTTTAATTATTCCGTTATTTATCTCTGCCTTCATGCGTGCAGATGATCTCGCAAATGCTATGGAAAGTAGAAACTATAACCCAGAAGCAACAAGAACACGTTACCATCAGGTAAAGTGGGATTTAGGTGATACACTTTCTCTTATCTTTTCACTCATTGTTGTGACAGGTGTTGTAGTATTGAGCTTTATACTATGA
>OMEW01000435.1_pt1 | contig 24244 bp, 14 predicted proteins | sample 1645471 | NCBI WGS metagenome assembly OMEW01 (sample SAMEA103958126, study PRJEB25191) | human gut metagenome | reverse complement strand
GGGCCGTCTGCTGCAGATGCACGCCAACCACCGGGAGGACCTGGAAACGGTCTATTCCGGCGATATCGCCGCCGTGGTGGGCCTGAAGAACACCACCACCGGCGACACCCTCTGTGATGAGAAGCACCCCATCGTGCTGGAGTCCATGGAGTTCCCCGAGCCCGTGATCCGCGTGGCCATCGAGCCCAAGACCAAGGCCGGCCAGGAAAAGATGGCCATCGCCCTGGCGAAGCTTGCCGAGGAGGACCCCACCTTCCGCACCTACACCGACGAGGAGACGGGTCAGACCATCATCGCCGGTATGGGCGAGCTGCATCTGGAGATCATCGTGGACCGTCTGCTGCGCGAGTTCAAGGTGGAGGCCAACGTGGGCGCGCCCCAGGTGGCCTACAAGGAGACCATCCGCAAGGCAGTGGACCAGGATACCAAGTATGCCCGCCAGTCCGGCGGTAAGGGCCAGTATGGTCACGTGAAGATCCATGTGGAGCCCAACGAGTCCGGCAAGGGCTACGAGTTCATCAACAAGGTAGTGGGCGGCGCTATCCCCAAGGAGTATATCCCCGCCATCGACGCCGGTATCCAGGGCGCTATGCTCTCCGGCACCGTGGCCGGATACCCCGTGGTGGACGTAAAGGTCACCCTGTACGACGGCTCCTATCACGAGGTGGACTCCTCCGAGATGGCGTTCAAGATCGCCGGCTCCATGGCCTTCAAGGAGGCCATGCGCAAGGCGGATCCCACGCTGCTGGAGCCCATTATGAAGGTTTCCGTCATCGTCCCCGAGGAATATATGGGCGACGTCATCGGCGATATCAGCGCCCGCCGCGGCCAGATCCAGGGCTACGAAATGCGCGCCGGCGCCCAACAGATCGACGCCTTTGTTCCCCTGGCGGAAATGTTCGGCTACGCCACCGATCTGCGCTCCCGCACCCAGGGCCGTGGTCAGTACACCATGGAGCCCAGCCACTATATCGAGCTGCCCAAGGGCCTGCAGGAGAAGCTCATCAACAAGCGCACCGGACGGGAAAATTTCTAAATCGTTAAAAAACGATTGCTTTTCCCCAGCGAATACTGTAGAATAGCAATGTTAGAACAAGACATTGCGTTGAAAACCATGATGCAAATTTGTTAAGGAGGATTTTTTCAAATGGCTAAGCAGAAATTTGAGAGAAACAAGCCCCATGTTAACATCGGCACCATCGGTCATATCGACCATGGTAAGACCACTCTGACCGCTGCCATCACCAAGTACCTGGCGATGAAGGGCGGCGCTGAGTACACCGACTATTCTTCCATCGATAAGGCTCCCGAAGAGCGCGAGCGTGGTATCACCATCAACACCGCTCACGTGGAGTATGAGACCGAGAATCGTACCGGCCACAACTTCAAGACCGGCGAGGACGGCGAGATCCAGGGCCGCCACTATGCCCACGTCGACTGCCCGGGCCACGCCGACTATATCAAGAACATGATTACCGGTGCTGCCCAGATGGACGGCGCTATCCTGGTCATCGCTGCCTCCGACGGCCCCATGGCTCAGACTCGTGAGCACCTGCTGCTGGCCCGTCAGGTGAACGTGCCCTCCGTGCTGGTGTTCCTGAACAAGTGCGACCAGGTGGACGACGAGGAGCTGCTGGAGCTGGTGGAGATGGAAGTTCGCGAGCTGCTGGACTTCTATGGCTTCCCTGGCGACGACACCCCCATCATCCGCGGTTCCGCTCTGAACGCTCTGGTTTCCGAGTCCACCGATCCCAACGCTCCCGAGTATGCCTGCATCAAGGAGCTGATGGAAGCCGTTGATACCTGGATCCCCACCCCCGACCGCAAGGAGGATATGCCCTTCCTGATGCCCGTCGAGGACGTGTTCACCATCTCCGGCCGTGGTACCGTTGCTACCGGCCGTGTGGAGCGTGGTCAGCTGAAGCTCAACGAGAAGGTTGAGATCGTTGGTCTGTCCGACGAGAAGCGCGAGACCGTCGTCACCGGTATCGAGATGTTCCACAAGCTGCTGGACTACGCTGAGGCCGGCGATAACATCGGCGCCCTGCTGCGCGGTGTTGCCAAGACCGAGATCGAGCGCGGCCAGGTTCTGTCCAAGCCCGGTTCCATTCACCCCCACACCAAGTTCGTTGGCCAGGTGTACGTTCTGACCAAGGACGAGGGCGGCCGTCACACCCCCTTCTTCAACAACTATCGTCCCCAGTTCTACTTCCGTACCACCGACGTTACCGGCATCATCACCCTGCCCGAGGGCACCGAGATGTGCATGCCCGGCGATAACGTCGACATGAACGTGGAGCTGATCACCCCCATCGCTATCGAGAACGGTCTGCGTTTCGCTATCCGTGAGGGTGGCCGTACCGTGGGCTCCGGCGTCGTCATCGCCATCAACAACGACTGATTGACGTTCCCCCCACCGGCGTATAGCTGAATAAAAAGGCCCGGCAGAGTGTGCTCTGCCGGGCCTTTTTGAGACAAATGGTGGAAGATGTTTAATACTTTTTTAATATTTATACATGAACTTTTGTAACATCCCTTGGGTATTCTATACTTGCAAGAGACAAAAAACTTTTTTCATCAATCTTCCTGCCATTCAGGCGGAGAACCGGCTTTCGGTTCTCCGCCTTATGGTTTCTGCGCATAAAAACGGCCCCGCAGGCAATGCGGGGCCGTCTGACGACCTTCTCGTCAGAATAACGGCCATTTGGGCCAGGTTTTCCGGATGTACGCCGGGACCTCTTCCCGGGGCAGGCCCAGCACCGCGCCCAGCTCCCCGTACAGGGCGTCCTCCGCCCGCTTCAGATAACGCTCGTCCATCTGGCTTATCTTCCGCCCGTGATGAACGGCCCAGCTGCGCCGCCGGCACATGCCCTTGATGAGGCCCGCCAGCCGCCGGCAGTCGTAGGAGGTCAGCACCTGGTGATACAGGTCCTTGATGGCCCGCATGCTGTGGCTCTCGGCCTGCTCCTCCGGCAGCTGGTCCAGCTCCGCAATGATCTGCGCCGTCTCCTCCGCCGTCAGCAGCGGCCGCATGAGCACCTGAGTGTCCACCGGGGTCATCACCTGACCGGACCGGTACAGGGGCGACAGCGTGTAGTACAGTCGGGTCTTGTCCATACCCGGCAGGGACGGCGCGCCCACGCCCTCCACCCGGCAGACGCCCTCGCCGCCATATACCACCAATTCGCCCGCTGCATACATGACCCTCATCCTCTCTTTTCTTCTTTACCATATTATACCACTTTTCCCCCAAAAGGGTAAGTCTTTTTTTTGCCGGTTTGACAAATTCCGCCGCCCTGGGGTATAATGGGGGGCACGAAACGCGCAAGGAGGTGCGGACTGTGGAAAGTGCACTGGATCAAAAGCTGGACCTGTCGGCCCTGCATCTGGGGACCATCTCCCTGGGGAAGCTGCTGGGAGCGCTGCTGACGCTGGTGATCTGTCTGATCGCCGTGCGCCTGGTGACGGCGCTGCTGCGCCGGGTCCTGGATAAAACCCATATCGACGCCCGGGTGCGGAAATACCTGGTGCAGTCTGTGCGCCTGGTGCTGTGGGTGGTGACGGTGCTCATCACCGCCGATCAGCTGGGCATTCCCGTCACGTCCCTGGTGGCGCTTTTGTCGGTGCTGTCCCTGGCCGTATCCCTGGCGGTGCAGAATGTCCTGGCCAATGTGGCCGGGGGACTGGTGCTGCTGGTGACCAAGCCCTTCGCCGTGGGCGACTATGTGGATACCCCCTGCGGCGCGGGCACGGTAAAGGATCTGACCTTGACCTATACCTATCTGGATACGCCGGACGGCCTGCGCATTGCCGCCCCCAACAGCAGCATCTCCGCCGGGAAGATCACCAACTATACGGCTCTTGGCACCCGGCGCATTGAGCACGCCGTCAGCGCGTCCTATGACGCGCCGGTGCAGACGGTGCGCCAGGCACTGCTGGATGCCGTGGCCCGGACTCCGGGCCTGCTGGACAAGCCGGCGCCGGAGGTGTATGTCAATGCCTACGGCGAAAGCGGCATCGAATATATTGTCCGGGCCTGGGCCAGAACCGCCGACTATTGGCCGGCATATTACGCCCTGCTGGAGGGGATCAAGACGGCCTTTGACCAGCGGTCCGTGGAGATGCCGTATAACCACCTGAATGTTCATATTGTGGACCCCGTGCGGGTAGAAAGAGAGACAAAAGCATGATCTGTTCCCTGATTTTAGGCGCCCTCATCGGCTGGATCGCCGGCAAGCTCATGGGCAGCCGCGGCGGCCTGATCCGTAACCTGATCCTGGGCGTGGTGGGCTCCGCCGTGGGCAATTGGCTGGCGGGCACCATCGGCATCGCCGCCACCGGCTCCGTGGGGGCCATTCTCATCGGCGTAGGCGGGGCCTGCGTGGTGATCCTCATCGCTCGCTGGCTGTTTCATTAAGGAGGAAATGTCATGAAGCCTGTGATCCACGAATCCGCCTTTGTGGCGGAAAATGCCACCGTCCGCGGCAGCGTCACCATCGGCCCGGAGGCCGGCATCTATTTCGGCGCAGTGCTCCGGGCGGAGACGGCCCCCATCACCGTGGGGGAGGGCGCCAATATCCAGGACAACTGCATCGTCCATGCCGACCCCGGCTTCCCCGCCGTCATCGGCCGGGACTGCACCGTGGGCCACGCCGCCATTCTTCACGGCTGCACCATCGGCGACAACACGCTGGTGGGCATGGGAGCCATCGTTCTCAACGGAGCCGTGGTGGGCCGGGACTGCATCGTTGCCGCCGGAGCCCTGGTGACCCAGGGGGCCGTGATTCCCGACGGCTCCATGGTCATGGGTGCGCCCGCCAGGGTCCGCCGCCCCCTGACGCCGGAGGAGATCGCCCAGAACGCCGCCTCCGCCGCCGGATACCGCCGGGAGTCCCAGCTGTATAAGGCCGGGGAGCTGTAACGCACGCAATAGCTCATCATAAAAAGTGGGAGGGGCTCAGCCCCTCCCATTCAGCTTGTCCCAAAAGAGCTTTGCCCTTTTTGGACAAGCCAAAGGCCCCGGGGCTTCCCCCGGGGCCTTGGTGCGTTATCAGTCTATGTTGATCTCACCGATATCCTCCGCCGGGATGCCCAGGTCCAGCAGGGCCTGGGTCAGCTCCTTGTAAGAGGACTTGGTGGCGCTGATGGTGCGGCTGTCGCCATCGCGGAACAGGGTGATCTCGACGCCCAGCCAGGCGTAGTCGCCATCCACCGGAAGAACGTTCTTCGCCTGGACATCCCGCCAGGCGGCGTCATACAGGGCCTGGGCCTCCTCCGCCGTCAGCTCCCGGCTTTCGCCGGCGGCGTTCAGCCACAGCCCGCCGCCGGTGGGCTGCCAGCCGGACGGGGGAACGTTGCCGTTGAACATAACATAGGTCTGCACCTCCTCCAGCCGGGCCACCTGCTCCAGAGCTGCCTTGACCGGCTCCGTCATCGCCAACCGGTAGCACCGGGCCATGGAGGTGCCGTCCTTCAGAACATAGTGCACCACAAAGGTCATCCGGCAGTTCACATCTGCGGCGCGATTCTCCGCCAGCTCCGCCTGGGCCTTTACCAGGGTCTCCAGGGACCGGGGATCCTCCAGGGTAAAGCTGGTGTCCAGGCAATATACCCGGGCCCGGGCCACATCCTCCGCCTGGGGCGTCCGGTCGGCGTAGCCGAAAACGTCCGCCCGCAGGGCCACGCACAGCAGCACCAGCACCAGCGCCGTCACCGCCGCGCCGGGCAGGCGCTTGGGCAGCACCCGCAGGGTCTTGCCCACCAGCATGGCCGCCGCCAGATAGCACACGATGCCCATCACGGCCATGCACACGCACAGACGGGCGGGGCTGAAGTCGCCGCTGCGGCCCACGGACACCAGGACATACAGCAGCATACCCAGGGGCAGACCGCCTACCAGCCCCACGCCCAGCCGGAACACCGGCCGCATCCAGGGGAAGGCCGCCGCATCGCCGGACAGCTCGCTTTTCCGCCGGCCGTACAGCAGCCGGGACAGGACCGTCAGCACCAGGGCCACGGCGGTGAAGATCAGCAGGGTCCGCCAGCCCTGGGGAGCCAGGCCGCTGGCGCAGTCGGCGTTCTGTATGCGGTCATCGGGCAGCTTGCCGGTGAGAAACGGCGAATAGCTGGGACCGCTCTGGCCCAGGTCGCAGATCAGCTGATACACCGGCGTCAGCCACCGGGTAATGACGGGCTGGGCGTCCGGCATGGTGAAGCCGTCCAGCAGAAGCTCCGCCAGTTGCTGGCCCAGCCAGGTCAGCGCCACCGCCAGGCAGTTGACGGCGGCGTACAGCACCGGCACCGCCAGCAGCCACCCGGTGACCATGGCGCACAGGGTCCCCAGGGCCAGGAAGATCAGGTCCAGCAGGGTGGCCACCACGAACCACGTCAGCAGGGCCGGCGTCAGAGCCAGGCCGCCCAGCAGGGCCGCCAGGGCCGTCACTGCCAGCACCAGCAGGTTCCCCGCCGCCAGCATGGCCCAGCCGGTGAGAAAATGGGTCCAGAACAGGGTCCCCCGCCGCTGGGGCAGGGCGTGCATGGCCCCCACGGACCGGGGGTTCATCAGATAGGAAAACGAGGCCATGGCCATCATGCCGCCGAAGATCAGCGCCAGCACCACGGCGGTGGCGTAGGTGTCGGCGCACAGCTCGGTCAGGTTCACCAGGGCGGGATTCCGCTCTGCGGCCCTGTTCCACACCGGGATGGGCAGGAAGATCAGCCACAGCCCCACATACAGGAACAGCACCGGCCAGTATCGCCGCAGGTCGCTGCGGGCGATGGCCCCGTTAAAGAACGATGTCGCGGACCGCATAGTCAGCACCTCCCAGCTCATAGATGAAAATCTCCTCCAGGGTCAGGGGAATGGCCTCCAGCAGCAGGGGAGACAGGGCCTGCATCCGGTGCAGGACCTCCTCCCGGCTGCCCCGGACAATGTAGGTGATGACCCGGCCCACGGCGGACCGGTGCAGCACCCGGATGCCCTCCGGCAGCGGCGGCTCCTCCGCTGCGGCATAGGCCACCTGGAGCTTCACCGTGTTGTCCTGCAGCTCCGACAGGCTCCGCTCCAGCAGCACCTGCCCCTTGTTCATAATGCCCACATGGTCGCACACGTCCTCCAGCTCCCGGAGGTTGTGGCTGGACACCAGCACCGTGGTGCCCCGGTCGGCCACGTCTCCCAGCAGCAGGGACCATACCTGCCGCCGCATCACCGGGTCCAGACCGTCCACCGGCTCGTCCAGCACCAGCACCTCCGGCATGCAGCTCATGACCAGCCAGAAGGCCGCCTGCTTCTGCATGCCCTTGCTCATCCGGCGTAGCAGCTGCTTTTCCGGCAGGGGAAAGGCCTCCCGCAGCTTGTGATACCGGTCCCAGCTGAAAAAGGGGTGGGTCCCGGCATACAGCCGGGCCATGTCCCGGATGTTGGCCTGTGGGAAATAGTACCAGTCGTCGGGAATCACCGCCATGCGGCTTTTGGCGGCGGGATTTTCATATACCGGCTGGCCGTCCAGGGTCACCTGGCCGCTGTCGGGCCGGTACACGCCGGTGAAGTGGCGGATGATGGTGGATTTGCCCGCCCCGTTGGGGCCCACCAGGCCGTATACCGCCCCCCGGGGCACCGTCATGTTGGCCCCGTCCAGGGCCCGGAAGCCGTCAAAGGTTTTTACCACGTTATTCGCTTCAAGCATCGCGATCCCCTCCCTTCCAAAGGTCCGTCCATTCCTCCCGGGTCATGCCCAGGTCCCGCAGCTCCGCCATCAGCGGCAGCACCCGGGCCGTCACCTCTCTGCGCCGCTGGCGGTTTTGCTCCTGGCCCTCGGAGACGAAGGTGCCCCGGCCCGACACGGTGTAAACATATCCCTCCGCCTCCAGCTGGGTATAGGCCCGCTGGATGGTGTTGGGATTGATGGCCAGCTCCGTGGCCAGGCTCCGCACGGAGGGCAGCTTGTCTCCCGCCGCCAGCACGCCCGTCACCATCATGCTCCGCAGGCCGTCCCGCACCTGCTCATAGATGGGCCGCGCATCCCGGTAATCCAAGCGTATCACGCATGTGACCTCCTTTCTGTGTGTATTATCTGTATTGATACACTCATTATATTCTATCCAGGGACCGGTTGTCAAGAGAAAAAACCGGGAAAGTCCCGCCGGATTGCCGTGAATACCGGCTGAATATTTTCAATTTGCGAAAGGAAGAGCACCTGACCGCGGTTGGCGGCAGGGAATGACCGCTTCCGGATTTTTCACGGAACCCACAAATTTTCGGCGGGATATTTGCACACATCGCATTATTGCGCTGAACCGCGAAAGATGGTACAATACAAAGAGCGCGCCATACTTTTATGCATGGCGTCCGACTTACACTTATAGGAGGAACGAGATGACAGCTATCAAACGGTGCTGCGCACTGGCCCTGGCGGTTCTGATGATCCTGACCGCCCTGCCGGTGACAGCCTTCGCCGAGACGGCTGCGCACGAGACCAACGCCTCTCTCCATGAGACGACGCTGGATGGTATCGCCAACGATATCACCCGCCAGGTCCTGCGCAGCAGCCAGAAGGACGGCGAAAGAATCCAGATGGAAAACACCGCCAAGCTCGACGACAGCGATGAAGTCGAGATCATCGTGGTGGTAAACGACTCCGTGGCCGACCCCGATTCCCGGGCCCAGGTCAACGCCCTGCTGCGCACGCAGAAGAGCGCCCTGGCCCAGATCGAACGCGCCCTTGACACCAAGGTGGAGCCCCAGCGGCAGTACACCACCCTGCTCAACGGCTTCTCCGCCACGGTGACCTATGGCCAGTACAAGGCCATCCGGAAGCTGGACTGCGTCCAGTCCGCCTTCATTTCCCCCACCTTTGAGCTGCTGCCCGACACCGCCAACAGCAACCGGATGATCGGCGGCGGTATCTATAATACCACGGGCTTCACCGGCGAGGGGATGCTGGTGGCCATTCTGGATACCGGCGTGGACATGGGCCACGAGGTGTTCAAGGCCGCGCCCAAGAGCCCCTCCCTGACCCAGGAAAAGCTCCGGACCCTGCTGGAGACCTATGATTTCCAGGTGGAGAGCATCATCAAGGGCATCAGCGTGTCCAACCTGTACTACAGCGCCAAGATTCCCTTCCAGTTCGACTACGGCGACAAGGATAAGGACGGCAATCCCGGCGAAAAGGGCAGCCACGGCACCCATGTGGCCTCCACCGCCGCCGGTAATGTGGGCGTCAACGATGCCGTCATGGGCGTGGCGCCCCAGGCCCAGATCATCAACATGAACGTGTTCAAGAGCAGCGGCGGCGCGTCCTATTCCGATATTCTGGCCGCCCTGGAGGACTGTATTCTGCTGGGCGTGGACGTGGCCAACCTGAGCCTGGGCTCCGACTGCGGCTACATCGACTATGACAGCGAGGATGCCTTTACCAAGAGCCTGCTGGACGTGTTCGAGCGCACCGGCGAGAGCGGCGTGTCCCTGGCTGTGGCCGCCGGCAACGCCTATAACGCCGCCTATGGCGACGCCTTCGGCGGCAAGGCCCTGGCCTCCAACCCCGATTACGGCCTGGTCAGCGAGCCCTCTACCTATGGCGAGTCCCTGTCCGTGGCTGCCGTGTCCAACGGCGTGGTCAACAGCCCCTATGTCACCGTGGGCGGCAAGAACCTGGCCTATCAGGACAGCGCCACCATCAGCGACGACGAGAATGCCAAGCCCTTCCGCAGCCTGTCCTCCCGGGGCTCCATCGAGTATGTGGTGGTTCCCAACTACGGCGCGGAGGAGGACTATGCGGGCCTGGACCTGACCGGCAAGATCGCCCTGGTCCAGCGGGGCGGCGGTATGTACTACGAGCAGAAGGAGCGCGCCGCCGCCAACGCCGGCGCCATCGGTATGCTGGTGTACAACAACGTCCCCGGCATGCTGTATATGTCCATCACCGACTGGAAGATTCCCTGCGCGTTTATCTCCCAGGCTGCCGGCGAATACATGAAGCAGCAGCAGACCAAGACCCTGTCCGTGGCTGCGGCCGACGCCCTGGTGGAGTCTCCCACCTACGGCATGGCCGATTTCTCCAGCTGGGGCGCCACCACCGAGCTGACCCTGAAGCCGGAGCTCACCGCCCCCGGCGCGGGCATCTATGCCGCCGTGCCCGGCGGCTATGAGAGCATGGACGGCACCTCCATGGCCTCCCCCCATGTGGCGGGCGGCATGGCCATCGTCCAGCAGGCCCTGAAGGCCCGCGATGCCTCTATGTCCGGCGCGGACCGCAAGCACATGACCGATACCCTGCTCATGAGCACCGCCCATGTGATCTATGACAACGACGGCGTGCCCTATTCTCCCCGCAAGCAGGGCGCCGGCCTGATGAGCATCAACGACGCCGTGAATACCCGGGGTTATCTGTCCGTGGCGGGCATGGAGCGTCCCAAGCTGGAGCTGAAGGACGATCCCGCTATGAAGGGCGTGTATACCATGACCTTCACCGTTCACAACACCGGCAGTGACACCCTGTATTACGACGTGACCCCCATCGTCCTGACGGACACCACCGAGAGCTACGTCAACGGCAATCAGCAGGAGTTCTCCACCATCAGCGGAAGCTCCCGGCTGCTGCCCCACACCTTCACCACCAACTGCGAGAATAACCGCGTGTCCGTGGCCCCCGGCAAGACCGCCGATGTCACCGTCACCGTCACCGTCACCGACGAGGGCCGGACGATGCTGGCCCAGTTCCCCAACGGCAGCTATGTGGAGGGCTTCGTGACCCTGACCCAGGTGGCCGCCGACGGCAGCAGCCTCACGGATCCCATTGATCTGGGCGTGCCCTTCCTGGCCTTCTACGGCGACTGGACCAAGGCCCCCATCATGGACTCCACCGATTACTGGGAGACGCTGGACGGCTCCGCCAGCCAGGCCCAGGCCTATATGAACACCGCCTTCTCCTCCTCCAGCGAGAACACGGTGGACACCTACCTGGGTGACAACAACTACACCAGCGTGCCGTATCTGGCGGACCGCAACGCCATCTCTCCCAACAACGATGACTTTATGGACAGCCTCACCGGTATCTACACCGGCCTGCTGCGCAACACCAAGAGCCTGAAGTATACCATCACCGGCGCAAACGGCCAGGTGTACTACAGCAAGGACTGCGAGTATGTGGGCAAGTCCATCTACAGCTACGACTATTACCGCATTGTGCCCGCCGGTGTGGACGCCGAATATGACGGCATCGAGCCCTGGTACGGCACCGACGCCCACAACGCCAAGCTGCCCAACAACACCAAGGCTACCGTGACCATCGAGGCTACCCTGCCCTATGGCGACGGCGTGGGGACCAACCAGAAGAGTTCCTGGTCCTTCCCCATCACCATCGACACCGAGGAGCCCCATGCCGACAACCTGAAGGTCACCGAGTCCGAGGGCCGGTACTATCTGAGCCTGGACGTGTCCGATAACCAGTATGTGGCGGCCGTGGTGTTCTACAACATCAAGAACAGCGAGATGCTCTATGGTATGCAGGGCTTCGGCGAGGACAAGCCCGGCGTCACCAGCCATGTCAGCGAGTATGACATCACCGGCTTCGGCGAGACCTTCGGCATGATCGTCCATGACTACGCCGGCAACTCCAAGGTGTATACCGTCCGCGCTCCCGGCAACCCAGACGATCACGGCACCATCACGCCCACCAACATCCTCTGGACCGAGAACTTCAACGAGAAGTGGCTCCCCGACGACTGGAGCATCCAGAGCAAGGGCAGCTCTCTGAACACCTGGTACCGCGACGAGGACTACACGGCCACCGTGGACTATGACGACGACAACCAGCAGAACGAGTGGCTCATCTCCCGCACCACCGATATCAGCGGCGTGGATACCGAGGTCCACATGGTGTTTGACTTCTACACCACCTATTGGCACACCGTGGAGTATAAGCACTGCAACCTGCAGGTCATGGCCTCCGGCGACGGCGGCGCCACCTGGCAGGAGATCTGGAACCTGCAGCGGGATTCCGGCCTGTTCACCGCCTGGACCAAGACCCAGGCCAAGGTCAACGTTCCCGAGAGCCTGCAAAACAGCAAGGACCTGCGCTTCGCCTTTGTCTACACCGGTAAGGGCGGCTCCAACCTGTCGCTGGACAACGTTCAGCTGTACGCCGAGGAGCGGGACAACTATGTGGCCGTCACCGCCTCCGCCGGTGAGGGCGGCGCCATTGACCCCGCCGGTCAGACCCTGGTGAAGAAGGGCACCAGCAAAACCTTCACCGTTACCCCCGCCCAGGGCTATGAGATCGCCAACGTCACCGTGGACGGCACGGATCTGGGCCCCATCAGCTACTATACCTTCCAGCGGGTGGGCGTGGACCACACCATCTCCGCCACCTTCCAGAAGGCCCAGCCGTCCGGCGACACCGTGACCCTGACCACCACCGCCTCCGACGGCGGTACCGTGGCCCCCGCCGGTCAGACTACCTATGTCTCCGGCCAGGCCGTGGACGTTACCTTCACCCCGGACCAGGGCTATCAGCTGGCCTCCGTGAAGGTCAACGGCCGCACCGCCTCCGTTACCGGCAATGTCCTGACCCTGACCATGGACCAGAGCTACGCCGTTTCCGCCGTATTTGAGAAGATCCCCGATGTCCCCACCGTGATGTTCGAGAACGACTTCGAGTCCGTCACCGGCGACAGCTTCCCCTTCCACGGCTGGACCCTCAAGGGCGTCAACCCCAACGGCTACACCTGGAAGCAGGATACCTATTACAACTGGAAGAGCCTGGGCAACGACACCAAGCACGCCTACATTTCCGACGACTGGCACGGCGGCCCGCAGGACGAGTGGCTGATCTCCCCGTCCGTGAACCTGTCCGGCACCCGGGATGGCGTTCTGTATTTCGACTATGCCTACGGCATTTACGGCATCAAGAACAAGACCTTCACCGTGGAGGCCTCCACCGACGGCGGCCAGACCTGGACCCCCATCTGGAACTTCCAGGACAGCTACACCGGCCAGGAAACCAGCGGCTATGCCCTGGCGGGCAGCGCTGAGGTCAAGGTTCCCGCCCAGTATGCGGTGGACGGCGTCCAGTTCGCCTTCCGCTATGTGAACACCACCCACGACACCGCCCCCCTGGCGGTGGATAACGTGAAGCTGATGGCGGTGGAGGACGGCCCCGTGGCCCAGAAGTACACCATCACCGCCACCGCCGGTGAGGGCGGCTCCATCACCCCCGCCGGTGAGGTGTCCGTGAAGGAGGGCGCGTCCCAGACCTTCGCCATCGCCGCCCAGGAGGGCTACGCCATCGCCGACGTGCTGGTGGACGGCCAGAGCGTGGGCGCGGTGGACAGCTACACCTTCGAGAATGTCACCGCCAACCACACCATTGCCGCCGTGTTCACCAAGACGGCCTCCGACGTGCAGTTCGACAACGACTTCGAGTCCGAGAACTTCCCCGGCCACGGCTGGACCGTGAAGGGCACCCGTACCGACAGCCCCTATACCTGGTACAAGGGCACCAATACCAAGCTCAATTCCACCAAGCAGGCCCGCATCGACATGGATTACTATGAAGATCCCTGGGGTGATCCCTGGAGCGTGGGCGGCATCCGCAAGCCCCTGCTGCCTATGGCAGGCGGCAGCGACAAGCTGCAGGATGAGTATCTCATCTCCCCCGTGGTGGACCTGACCGGCAAGACCCCCACCCTGACCTTTGATTACCTGCTGTTCCGTTACGCGGTCCTCAGCGGCTTCTGCACCATCACCGTGGAGGCCAGCACCGACGGCGGCCAGACCTGGACCGCCATCTGGGATGCCAAGACCGACACCGTCAACGAGGGCGGCACCTACCTGCAGGGCACGGCCAGCATCGCTGTTCCCGCCGCCTACTGCACCGACAATGCCCAGTTCGCCTTCCACTTCTATAAGAAGGCCGGCAAGAGCTACACTGGCACCGACGGCATGAACGCCATCGACAACGTGGCCATGACCTTCGGCCAGACCGACCCCTGCGCCGACGGCCATACTCTCACCGCGGTACCTGAGGTGCCCGCCACCTGCGAAACCGCCGGTACCAAGGCGTATTGGGAGTGCTCCGTCTGCCGGAAGCTGTTCAGCGATGCCGACGGCAAGAACGAGACCACCCTGGAGGCTCTGACCATCCCTGCCACCGGCCACGCCTGGGGTCAGCCTGCCTGGACCTGGACCGGAACGGAGTCCGCCTCCGCCGTGTTCACCTGCGGCAATGATGGGTCCCATACCCAGACGCTGACCGCTGCGGTGACCAGCCAGGTGACCACCGAGCCCGGCTGCGAGAGCACCGGTGTCCGGACGTACACCGCTACGGTGACGCTGGAGGGCCGGACCTACACGGATACCAAGACCGAGACGCTGCCCGCCACCGGCCACGACACCCAGCTGGTGGGTGCCAAGGCTGCTACCTGCACCGAGGACGGCTACACCGGCGATGAGGTCTGCAAGACCTGCGGCGTCACCGTGAAGAAGGGCGAGGTCATCCCCGCCACCGGCCACGACACCGAGATCGTGGGTGCCAAGCCCGCCACCTGCACCGAGGACGGCTACACCGGCGATGAGGTCTGCAAGACCTGCGGTGAAACCGTCACCAAGGGCGAAGTCGTCAAGGCCACCGGCCATCACTACAAGGATGGCAAGTGCACCGACTGCGGCGAAAAGGATCCCAACTATCAGCCTGCTCAGCCCGGCGTCAAGACCGGTGATGCCAGCTCCGTGACCCTGTGGGTCATGCTGCTGACCGTCTCCGCTCTGCTGGCTGCCGCTGTGGTGGCCCTGCCCCGCAGAAAGCACACCCGCTGAATAAACGCCTGTCTCTGACAGAGAGACGGCATCACCGGAAGCCCGGGAACCCCTTCAGGGGTCCCCGGGCTTCCGGCATTTTGTACAAAAATAGTTCACAATCCGGACTCGCCAAAACATGCAAATAAATTATTACTGCGCAAAATTCTGCCGACAGCAATAGACACTGTACCGAATTGAACGATGAATGGTGACGCAAAAGCAACATGAACGATGAACTGCGCTGTTTTTAACGATTTAATACGGTAACGCTTAATACACTGATGTGTTAAAATGACCAACTTGGTTTATACATAAATCCTGATTTGTGTAAAAAGTCACAATGTGTCGTTATATCGCAGACAAAGTGTCGATTTTTGTATTTGTCGAAATTTCTATCAATTTTACATGAAAAACTGCGGCATTTTCGTTGCAAAATCCTCAGAGAAATGGTATAGTAACCGTAAGCTGTATGGGACGGGCCGGCTGATAGGGCATCACGGCGACCGGAACTATACAAGCATCCAACTTTACCGGTACAAACCGGAGAAAGAGAGAGTACGCATATGAAACACGCGCATACCCTGAAACGGGCGATGGCAGTGCTTCTCGCTCTCGTGATGACGCTGAGTCTCGTGACCCCCTCCTGGGCCGCAGGCAGAAGCACTGTCGCGACCCGCGGCGAGAACAATGGCATCACCTGGGAGAAGGTGGACAACATCAAGCTGCCCACCAAGGAAAACGCGGCTGTTGCGGATGAGACCCAGCAGTATGCCGACACGGACGTGGTCCGCGTCTCCATCGTGCTGAGCGATCCCTCCACCCTGGAAAAAGGCTTTACCGCCGCTGATATCGCTGCTGGCAGCCGCCAAGCGATGAAGTATCGGGATAAGCTGGAATCCAAGCAGGAGAAGATGACCAAGACCATTTCCAAGAAGGCCCTGGACGGCCAGACCCTGGATGTGGTTTGGAATCTGACCCTGGCTACCAACATCATCTCCGCCAACGTTCAGTATGGCCAGATCGAGAAGATCGAGAACGTCAAGGGCGTCAAGCAGGTCCTGATCGAGACCCGCTATGAGCCCTGCGTGGTCAAGGAATCCGAGACCACCGATCCCAACATGGCCACCTCCTCCAACATGATCGGCTCCAACTTCGCCTGGGCCAACGGCTATACCGGCGCAGGTTCCAAGGTAGCCATCATCGATACCGGCGCGGATACGGATCATCCCTCCCTCAGCGGCGCGGCTTACAGCTACGCTGTCAAGGGTCTGGGCATTACCCCCGTCACCGCTGCGGATTACGCTGACAAGCTGGAGAAGCTCAACGCCTTCAAGAAGAACGGCGACCTGAAGGCCTCCGACCTGTATGTCAGCGCCAAGATCCCCTTCGGCTTCAACTACATTGACGCCGATCTGGATGTCACCCACGACAACGACACCCAGGGTGACCACGGTTCCCACGTCACCGGTATTGCCGCCGGCAACCGCTACATTGAGCAGGCCGACGGTTCCTTCGCTCCCGCTCTGGATACCGCTCTGACCCAGGGTGTTGCCCCTGATGCCCAGGTGTACACCATGAAGGTCTTCGGTAAGGGCGGCGGCGCTTACGATTCCGATTACATGGCAGCCATCGAGGACGCTATGATCCTGGGCTGCGATTCCGCCAACCTGTCTCTGGGCAGCGGCAACCCCGGTATGTCCCGCCAGTCTGACGCCAAGTACCAGGCCATCCTGGAGGCTGTTGTCAACAGCGGTATGGTCGTTGCCATGTCCGCCGGTAACTCCGGCCACTGGTTCGAGAACACCCCCTATGCCTATCCCTACGCCGAGAGCGTCAGCTGGGCCACCAACGGCAGCCCCGGCTCCTACACCAACTCTCTGGGCGTCGCCTCCGTGGATAACGTGGGTTCCACCGGCAACTATGTTGAGTTCGCCGGCACCAAGATGTTCTACACCGACACCAGCGAGGCTCCCATCCAGCCCATGACCGCTCTGGCCGGTGAGCAGCGCTTCGTCTATGTGGATGCCGTCGGCAATCCCGAGGACTTCGCCGCTGCGGGCGATGAGCTCAAGGGCGCCATTGCCATGTGCAACCGCGGTGAAATCAACTTCACCGCCAAGGGCAACAACGCCGTTGCCGCCGGTGCCATCGGCACCATCGTGGTCAACAACGCCGCCGGTACCCTCAATATGTCCACCGACGGCTACACTGCCACCGCTCCCTATGTTTCCCTGACTCTGGAAGACGGCCTGATCATCAAGGCCGGTGCCGAGAAGAAGGAAGCCAACGGCGTGACCTACTATGTGGGCAAGCTCACCGTGGGCTCCAAGGCCGGCGTGAAAGTTCAGACCGCCGACTACTACACCATGAGCGACTTCTCCTCCTGGGGCGTTCCCGGCTCCCTGGAGCTGAAGCCTGAGATCACCGCTCCTGGCGGCAATATCTACTCCCTGCAGAATGGCGGCGGCTACCAGAATATGTCCGGTACCTCCATGGCCTCTCCCCAGGTTGCCGGTATGGCCGCTGTGGTGGCCCAGTACGTCCGCGCCAACAAGCTGACGGAGAAGACCGGCCTCACCGCCCGTGCTCTGGCTCAGTCCCTGCTGATGTCCACCGCTGTCCCCATGTATCAGGATCACGGCGAGGGCGAGTATGGCTACTATCCCGTCATGCAGCAGGGCGCCGGCCTTGCCAACGTGGGCGCCGCCACCTCTGCCGGCACCTATATCCTGATGGATAAGGGCACCAACGCCGGCGCTGCCGACGGTAAGGTCAAGGTGGAGCTGGGCGACGATCCCCAGCGCACCGGTGAGTACAGCTTCGGCTTCACCATCAACAACCTGAAGGATATCGCGACCTCCTTCAACCTCAGCGCCGACTTCTTCACCCAGGATGTCTTCACCAATCAGTTCGAGGACGGCTCCGAGGTGAACTTCGAGGATACCTACACCACCGACCTGTCCTCCAACGTCACCTGGACCGTGGACGGCCAGGTGGTGGAGATGACCGCTCCCGCGGGTCTTGCCAACTGCGACTTCAATGGCGACGGCAAGGTCACCAAGGCTGACGGCCAGGCGCTCCTGGACTATGTCACCGGCGTCCTGGATTCCATCTCCAATAAGGACAACGCCGACTTCGACAACGACGGCAGCATCGACACCTACGATGCTTACCTGTTCTTCAAGCAGCTGAGCAAGTGCACTGTGGAGATCCCTGCAAATGGCAGCGTCCATGTGGAAGTCAATGCCAAGGTCCTGGGCCTGGACAAGTATGACAAGGCCAGCGACAACACCGGCACCTATGTCGAGGGTTATGTGTACGCCAATGAGCTGGCCTCCAACGAGGGCGTCATGGGCGACAGCCACTCCATCCCCGTTCTGGGCTACTACGGCAGCTGGACCGATCCCTCCATGTTCGATATCGGCAGCTATCTGGAGTATCATGAGGCCGGCACCGAGTCCCGTGTGCCCTACATGTACGCCTACAACAAGAACGCCACCAAGTATCAGGCCCTGACCGTCCAGTACGCTGGCGATTCCGGCATGTACTACTTCGGCGGCAATCCTTACGTGGATGAGACCTATGATCCCAACCGCGCCGCCATCAACCCCGACACCACCGTCTTTGCCCGTGCTAACTTCTCCCTGATCCGCAACGCCGCGGATGCCCGGGTGACCATCACCGGCGAGAACGGCAATGTCTACTATGATAAGGCGTCCGGTTCTCCCGCCTCCTCCGCTTACTATTACTCCAACGGCGCTTCCTGGCGCAATGCTCAGGGCAACATCAGCCTGAACACTGCCCCCACCGCTGCCGCTAACGGTGAAAAGATCACCGTCAAGGTCACCGAGGCTCCCGAGTACTATGTGACCTACAATGCCGACGGCACCCACGTCACCAACTGGGATGCCCTGGGCGACGGCGCCAGCCGGACCTACACCGCTTTCATTGACCGGACCGAGCCCGTCCTGTCCAACGTGTACTTCCGCGAGGATGCTGAGACCGGCGCCCGCAGCCTGGTCCTGACCGCTCAGGATGACCGCTATGTGGCGGCCGCCTTCCTCATCGACTATGACAAGATGTCCATTCTGGACCGCACCGCCGGCTCCCCCGAGGGTGCCGCTCTGGGCGCTGCCACCGACATCTCCCTGGATCTGAGCAAGGCCGAGGGCGTGGATCACCTGTACATTCAGGTCAGCGACTACGCCGACAACACCGCCACCTACAAGATCAACCTCAACAAGGAAGAGCTCAACGGCCCCGTGTCCGTGACTCTGGATAAGCAGTCCATCAAGATGTACAAGGGCGGCACCGCTGCTCTGAGCGCCGAGGTCAGCCCCTTCGGCGTGCATCCCGATGGCGTGACCTGGAAGTCCTCCGATGAGACTGTCGCCACCGTCAACGAGCGCGGCATCATCACCGGCGTCAACAAGGGTACTGCCACCATCACGGCGGCTTCCATCAAGGATCCCACCGCCACCGCCTCCTGCGCCGTCACCGTCCAGACCGTGGATACCACCCTGGTGGGCGCGCTGATGGATACCAACGGCGATGCCCAGTTCTTCACCTGGGATCTGGAGCATGATGCCACCTGGAAGAAGCTGGTGAACTTCGAAACCACCAAGAGCGTGTCTGCCTCTACCTTCGACGTCCGCACCGGCGACGTCTATCTGCAGGATGGCAGCTTCAACATCAACAAGATGGACCTGGATACCGGTAAGACCCTGGCTACCTATCCCGGCTTCGAGGGCGAAATCCCCATGTGGGATATGGAGTACAGCCTGACTTACTCCACCGAGGCCAAGCCCATGCTGGCCAGCGTGTACGCCACCTACTTCCTGGCTCCCAAGCCGGTGGATAACCTGGATCTGTCCGCCTTCGACCTCGGACTGTATCTGTGGCTCTATGGCGACGCTTCCTACTTCACCGCCGTTACCTCTCTGGGTGCCAACAAGATCGACACCGATAAGGACGGCGTGAAGGATACCGACACCGAGCTGTTCCTGGCGCTGGATGACGCCGGCAACATCTGGACCATGAATGTTTATCCCAAGGTGGATGAGGAGACCGGCAAGGACAGCTGGACCGCCTCCTTCGGCGTCATCGAGTCCAACCTGGTCGACGTGGGCTATGCGGCCACTCCCACTGACGATGGCGATATGTACGATTCCCTGTACGCCGCCGTCGAGGGCGAGGAACTGGTTCTGTACCTGTCCACCTACAATGGCGACAGCAGCAATGTCTACCGCATCCTGCTGGGCGACAATGGTTGGGAAGCTGCCCAGGTTGCTTCCTTCGGCGACGGTGTGTGGCCTGCCACCCTGGTGGGCACCATGTACCACGCCAATGAGGACACCACCGAGGCCGTGAACGCTGCCATGAGCAAGACCACCGTCTACACCGCTCAGGCTGTGGAGATGACCCCCGCTCAGATCCAGCGCTACAACGGCGCCGAGACCAAGGCTGCCTCCGGCTCCCTGAACGCTTCCGCCCCCGTGGCTGCCGTGGTGAACCTGCCCATGGGCGACGCTGCTGAGAACGCCAGCGCCTCCAAGGTCACCGTCTCCGCCGATGAAAAGACCGTCACCGTGGATGTCATCGCCAAGGATGCCGCCACCAACGGCCTGTTCACCGTGGATTACGATGCCGCCAACCTGACCCTGACCAACGTCTCCTTCAACACCCAGTACTCCTCCCACAAGGATGAGGCTGGTAAGGTCACCCTGGGCTATGTGGATCTGAACGGCGTGACCGCCGGTTCCACCGTGGCCACCCTGACCTTCACCGTCAATGATCCCACCGCTCTGGATAAGATCAACGTCACCGTTACCGAGACCCAGCGCAATGATCAGACTGTGGAGAACGTCGAGACTCTGGCTGCTGACCTGCACACCGAGACCGAGACCGTGAACGCCAAGGCCGCCACCTGCACCGAGGATGGCTACACCGGCGACGTGGTCTGCAAGACCAACGGCGAGACCATCAAGAAGGGCGAGGTCATCAAGGCCACCGGCCATCAGTATAAGGACGGCAAGTGCACCGTCTGCGGCGCGGCTGATCCCAACTACAAGCCCGGTGTCAAGACCGGCGACGAGAGCAACACTGCTCTGTGGATCGTGATGATGGCTTCCGCCGCTCTGCTGGCTGCCGCCGTGGTGGTTCTGCCCCGCAGAAAGCGCACCCGCTAAGCATGAAAAACAGCCTGGGATGATCTTTCATCCCACGCGCTGAGATGCCCCATCCCCCATAGAGTCAGCCCCCGGCGGACCATCGGTCCGCCGGGGGCTGACGCATTTATTTCCCTTTTCAATACCGGAAGGGGCGGACGACTTTGTCCGCCCCTTCCTGCGTCAGACATGCCGGTTTACCCGTCTGTCCGCATGTTCAGCGGGTCATCCCGCAAAACAGGCGCCATGTCCCGCTTTTGGGGCGGGATTGGCCGGGACATGCAGAAGTACCGGCTCTCGTCGGCCACATGGTCCTCCTGTCGGGTGTCCACGTCCTCTGCGTCCGTCTGATCGAACAGCAGCTCCGGGATCGTCCGGATAAACGCCCGGCACCCGGAGAACACATACAGCATGGGATACCCCTGTTCATCGAAGCTCATGCGGTAGTGCAGCTGCATCCATCCGGGGATACGCCGGTTGTCGCCCCGGGTGAAATAGACCCGGTGCCGCAGAGCCGTCTCATAAATGCTCTCCCCCCGGCTGGTATCCCAGATGGCCGGGTCGGCCACCCCCTGGATCTCCCGGCCCTTCAGCCAGGGATGGGTGTCCTCTATCCGGCGGATCTCCGCGAACTGCCGCTCCGGCGTCCACCGCACGCCTACATCCGCCTCCCCGGTGCAGCCGTACAGCTCCAGGATCCGATAAATGACTCCGTCGTGGTCCACCGCCCACCAGCCGCAGGAGAAGGGTTTGGCATAGCCGAAGTCATAGCTGCGGTACACCCGCCACTCCCGGGGAATGTCAAAGGGGGCGATGACGTGGGTGAACCGCCGGTCCTGATAATGGGCCGGATCGTTGGTGAACTCCTGGAATACCTGCCCCTGGAACACGTCCCACTTGCCGTCCAGCCAGGCGTCCCGCAGCCGCCGGGGCAGGGCCTGCAGCTGCCGCAGATAGTCCGGCTGGGCCCGCAGCAGAGCCCGGTTGTCCGTGACCTTGGCGGGGATGAACACATAGTCCTCCGGGTTTTCTCCGGCCTGAAAGCGCCGGTCGATGAACAGACGCTTGATGTAGCCGTGGCCCGGGCCGCCGGGGTTGCAGGTGTAATACAGCCGCTTGGGAAATCCGTTGACGCCCCGGAGACAGGCCGCGAACTGCCGCATCCACTCCTCCTTCAGCTGGGTGGCCTCGTCCAGGAAGATCACGTCGTATTCCGCGCCCTGATAGCGGTCCATGTCGCCGTCGGCGGCGCAGTAGCCAAAGTCCAGCACGCTGCCGTTGGGGAAGGCAAACTGCCTTGCCGTGGCCCGGTACTCCGCCAGATTGGCCAGCTCCCGGCGAAGAAAGCGGATGTGATTGGCTTCCAGCTCCTGGTAGGTCCGGCGCACCAGCAGCAGCCGGATGCCCGGATACCGCAGGGCCAGGAGCTTGGCCTTGGTGCGGACGGCCCAGCTTTTGCCGCCGCCACGGGCCCCGCCGAAGGCCACATATTTTTTCTCACACGCCAGAAACTCCCGCTGCCGGGGATTGGGGCGGCCGATGGTGAGGATTTTCTCCGTCATACGCTCCAATCCTCCGTTTCCTCCTCCAGCACCACCCGGAGGGGGCTGCCTCCGGGCTGCTGCCCCTCCAGGGTCTGCTGAAGGTTCATCAGCTCCCGCAGAACGGCGGTCAGCTCCTTGATCTCCCGGGTGTCCAGCTCACCGGCCAGCCGCTGCTCTGCCTGGCGGCGAAGGCCGGCGGCCAGATTCCGCAGCCGGGCGTTGGCCCGCTGGGCATCGGTGCCGTGCCAGCACTCCTGCACCGCCCGGCGGCCGATGGCCGAGGAGGATACGCCGAATTTTTCCGCCAGCTGCCGGTAGCTCCAGCCCTGGGCGTTGAGCTTCTGCACCTCCGCCCAGGGGACGTCGTCCCGTCTTACCATTCCGCCGCCTCCTCTCCGCAGGCAAAGCCCGCGAACACCGCCCGGGCATAGTCTGCCAGACAGTCCGGACACACCGTTTGACCGTTGATGCGGTAGTATCGCCGGCCCCGGTAAATTTCGCCGCCGCACAGGTCGCACTCCGCCGCCGTGCAGCAGCCGTCCTCCTCGTAGATTCGGGGAAATCGCATGGTTATCCACTCCTTTCATCTGTACCGGGACAGGGGAGTGCCGTTGCCCGGCAGGTTGTCCCGCCCCGGGCAACGGGGGAAGAAAATTTCCGGGAACCAGGCCCGGGGTGCAAATTAGACTGGTAATTCTCCGCGGAGTGTGGTATAGTACAAATGTATCCGTGCCTGCAAAATGAATACAGGCTGCAATAATTCGACAGAAATAAACAAAATGTAATCTAAATAGACAGGAGAATGTGACCTATGAACGTGTTTTCTTCCTTCCTGCTGGGCCTGATCCAGGGCGTGGCGGAGTTTTTGCCCATTTCCAGCTCCGGACATCTGGCCATCGCGCAGAATCTGCTGCACATTGACGCGGAGGTGCCGGAATTCTTTGACGTGCTGCTGCATCTGGGCACCCTGGGGGCGGTGTTCGTGGCCTATTGGCAGGACATCAAGGACATGATCGCCGAGTTCTTCCGGGGAATCGGGGACCTGGCCCACCGGTCCACCCCCAAGCCCCTGCCCCCGGCCCGGAGACTGATTTTGCTGATCATTCTGGGCACGCTGCCGCTGTTCGCGGTGCTGCCCATCAAGGACAAGGTGCTGGGGCTGTCCAACAACATGCTGTTCATCGGCGGGGCACTGGTGGTGACGGGCTTCCTGCTATTCGCCAGCGACCGGGTGAAGAAGGGGAGAAAGAACGAGCGGACGGCGTCGCTGCTGGACGCGGTGGCCGTGGGTGTTGGCCAGGCCATCGCCACGGTGCCGGGCATCTCCCGGTCCGGCATGACCATCACCTCCGGGTGCTTCGTGGGCTTTGAGCGGAAGTTCGCGGTGCGGTTTTCCTTCCTGCTGTCCATTCCGGCGGTGCTGGGGGCCAATATCCTCAGCCTGAAGGATGCCATTTCCGCAGGCGTGGACTGGGGCCAGGTGCCGGTGTATCTGGTGGGCGTGCTGACGGCGGCGGTGTCCGGGTATCTGTGCATCGGCCTGCTGCGGCGGATCGCCAACAAGGGAAAATTCGGCGCGTTTGCGTATTACTGCTGGGCCATGGGTCTGCTGACCATCGTGCTGCAGCTGATCAAGTAAGAGAAAGGATTCGTTATGGCGTCTGGACAGAAGAAAAAAACAACTGGAAAGGCCCGGCAGGGCGGCGGTCAGAGCCGCCAGACCGGCCGCAGCCCGCAGA
>OMEW01000430.1_pt1 | contig 24355 bp, 18 predicted proteins | sample 1645471 | NCBI WGS metagenome assembly OMEW01 (sample SAMEA103958126, study PRJEB25191) | human gut metagenome | reverse complement strand
AGAGCATCTGACTCATAATCAGGGGGTCCTTGGTTCAAGCCCAAGTGGGACCACACAACAGAAGGTAGTTAGCTTCGCTGACTACCTTTTTTTATCCACATTCCCGCATGCCCGGCAGGACTTGGAATCATCCACAAAACCAAGTTGAAATGTTGGCGGCGGTGCTACGCGATGATAGGCTGCCAACGTTGCCATTGCCACATAGCGCAAAGTTCGAGGCATTCCGCCGTTATAACGGACATCAATTTGTTGATTATACGATAAATTTCCAGACTTTAAATTGCTGATCTATTTTTTGCTTCACATCGACGTCTTTCTCACCGTTTTGAGATTTCTTGCGGGAATCACATTGAAAATCTGCGAATTTCAAGTCCGCCTTAGCTCAAAAAACTACACTTATTCCATTTTCAACACCCTCAAAAAATACACTTATTCCATTTTCCCGGAAACATAGACACAAAGGGCTGACACCTCGCAAGAAGTGTCAGCCCTTTGGTGTAGCTTATAGAAGCAATTATAAATTACTTTTTCAGGAACTTGCCTCTGACTTTCGTGCCGTCGGCAAATGTAGCTGAGTAGATATACATTCCGTTCTGGAGAGAGGCAACGCTCACTGCGTCGGTGTCGCTCTCTGCCACTTTCGCGCCGCTGAGTGTGTAAACCTCAACCGACGCTACTCCCTTGTCTGATTTCACATTTATCACGTCGGTGGCAGGGTTGGGATAAACTACCAGCTCGCCGCCGGTCACTGACGTAACGCTGCTCTGTGGCTTGAACTCAGTCACCGAGATGCTTTTGCCAGTGTCGCTGTTCAGACGGAAATAGTGCTTGCCGTAGCCCACTTCGCTTATGTCGGCAGTCTGCGCTGTGCCGTTGTTGAAGATTATGCTGATTTCAGGATACTGTGTTCCGAAATTGTGGTAATACATTGTCTTGCCGTCAACGGTTGCTGTCTCTGTCATGGCATCGCCTGGCCAAGCGCTGGTTATCTGCTCTGAAACCCACGCGTAGATGTTGATGCTATTCCACGACTCCGGCTTCTCAACGTAGATTTCAACAGGCTCTATCGATGTGATATAGTTTGCCTCCTTGACGCCCGACACGACTTTGCCGTCGGCCACCACCACTGCCTTGAGTTTGGTGTTGGTAGAGATGTCAAGTGTTGTGCCAGGAGCCGCATGTGTGCCGTTGGTGAGCGAAGGGATTGAGCCGTCGGTAGTGTAGACAACCTCAGGATTGTTGAAATCCTTTGCGTTTGCCACGTCCATTGTCACCTTGACGCCGCCGACATAAGTGCCGCCGTCGGGCGAGAATGACAGTTGAGCCACCTGGCTTTCAAGATTCTTGATAGCCACCTTTGTCCAGATGGAGTAGAGTGCGTTGCCAGCCACCTTGTCCGATGTAGAATAGCCTTTCGCCGAAGGGTCATAAGAGCCACGTCCAATCTTGATGAGCAGCTTGCCGTTATTGCCTGTCACCTCAGCCACATAGCGGTTATTGGTTGTCTCAAGCACATTGACAGTGCATTGGTTTGTCAAGCCGACCGACTTGCGGATGGCGATGAGTTTCTTGATGGCGTCCTTTTTGTCGAGCCAGTGCTTGTAGAACACGCACGGAGTTCCTGGTGAGCAGAGCATGAAGGCATTGGCAGCCTCAACGTCGCCGGTAAACATTTTGTCCGACTCCTTGTAAGTGTCGTGGTTGTCGACGAAAGTGACAGCATAACGCTGGTAAGTGTCCATGTGGATAATTCCGGCAGGCTGGTTGAGCGAGCCGTTGCGCTTCCACACGAGTTTTGAGAAGTTCATTCCCGGGAAAGCGGCGTTGAGCGCCCACTTGAACTCAAAGTCGAAGGCAGCCGATGTGCGGCCCGTACGGTCAATCCACGATGTTGTCTTGTCATAGTTGTCCCAGTACTCACCCACGCTGTATGATGCTTTTGCCGATTCGTTGTAGATTTTGGTATATTCAGCACCGTAGCCCTTCACCATGTCATAACGCCAACCCGTGAAGCCGAGGTCGTTCTTCAAAAAGTCGAGATAAGCCTTCACCGCCTCCTGCACTGCAGGATTTGTGTGGTCAAGGTCGCGGCAGCCGTCAAAGTTGTCGCCGGTGTCGTATGCGCCGGTAGGCTGCGGCATACCAGTCTGGTTGGCAAGCTCGTCGTTCTTGCAGATGGCGTCAAGACCGAGTTTGTAAGTTTTTCCATTGTAAGTCTCTGCAGGGAAGTCATACCAGTTGGTGGCGCCGTTGCGGTGGTTGACCACCACGTCTTCGATAATGCCGGTGCCGAACTGCTTGAATGTGGAAATCATCGAGCGCAGCTCCGCCTCGTTGCCAAACGAAGAGTTAAAGTTGCTGAACCAGTAGACAGGGTCGTAGCCCATTGACGGATTTGCCGACGATTTGCCTGCGTTAGGCACCCAGATCAAATTGAAATAAGACGACAGTTCAGCGGCATTTGCCTTAAGTACAGTCCATTTAGAATCCTTGTAAGAGTCCCAATAAAAGCCCTGCAGCATCACGCCATCGTAATTTGCAGGCCAGGCATATTCGCCCTCCGCCTTTGCCTTGGGCGCGCAGAGCAACAACAGCGCCAGCAAAGGAAGCATAATCTTTGAAAATGCTGATTTTCTCATAGAATAATAGGTCAGTTGTTTATAAGTGATTAAATAGTTCGCAAATATATCAATTAAATCAATACACAGCCAACAATTGGTCTCTTTTATTTTTAATTATGGTAAAATAATGGCTTATTGGTTCAAAAAACGTGTCTGTTTCGGCTTCGACACGACACTCTTTACCCATCTGCTTTCACAATTCAGTGGAAATGACTAATTTTGACCCCGAAAATTTATTTATCAACAATGAAGAGAATATTTTTATTGGCGGCAGGCTTGCTCGTAGCCACAAGCGGACTGCTCGCCGAGACTAAAGAGAAGGTCGCATTCGGCGACTTTGAGCATTGGGTCACAAGAACCATCAAAGAGTCCGCAATCATCGGCGGAAAATCCAAGACATTATACGAAATTGGCCCGACACAGACAATCCACGGCAACAAGGCTTACAGAAACCTCGGAGGCTCGCCTTGGGCTACGTCAAACGTGTATGCCAAAGTGGCTGGCGTGGTGAAGGGCAGCAACGCCGTGTTCCCAGCGCAGCGCGCTGCCGGAAACAAATGCGTGAAGCTTTCAACAATCATGGAGAAGGTGAAGGCACTCGGGGTGGTGAATATGGACGTATTGGTTTCGGGAAGCATCTACTTCGGCACAATGGTGGAGCCGGTGAGCAGCACCAAAAATCCATACAGCAAACTGGACATGAACGTAAGGTTCACAAAACGCCCTAAATATCTGACCTACGACTACAAAGTGGAGATTCCAGCCAATGCACAGATGATATATTCAAGCGGTTTCGGAAAGAAGAAAGTTCTCAAAAAGCAGAATGCATGCGAGGTATTCGTGTTGCTGCAGCGCCGATGGGAAGACGCCAACGGCAACATCTACGCAAAGCGCGTGGGAACAGGACGCGAACGCTACACGAGAAGCACCGGATGGGTCAACGGACACCGCCTGCGCATCTACTACGGAAACATCGTCGGACAGCCTTACTATAAAAGCTACATGAACCTTGTCGACAGCAGCCGTCCATACTATGCGCGCAACAGCAAGGGCAAAATCGTGCCTATCCATGAGGTTGGTTGGGACAGCCCGCTGGCAACTCCAACCCACATCATCATGATGTTCTCTGCCGGCTGCGGCACGGCTTATGAGGGCACTGTCGGTCAGAATCTATACGTCGACAACGTGGCGTTTATCTACGACTAAACCGACTCGTTTATAAGCATAATGGGTGCATCCGCTAAGATGCGCCCATTTTTTTTGCACTTATTGCACTCCATTTAGAAAACCATAGAAAATTTCTGAGTAATTTTGCATCCAGTTTTAGGTTTGTAGGTATAAGTATGGCAAAATGCAATGAAATGACAAGCGGTGCCACGATGCCGCTCATTTTCAAATTCACTATGCCCTTGCTGCTCGGCAACCTGCTGCAGCAGACATATTCGCTGATTGATGCGGCTATTGTGGGCAAATTCTTGGGCATAAGCCCATTGGCAGCAGTCGGCGCCAGCAGTTCGGTGATCTTTCTGATTCTTGGCTTCTGCAACGGCTGTTGCTGCGGATTCGGCATTCCGGTGGCGCAGAAATTCGGAGCGCGCGACTATGAGTCAATGCGCCGCTACGTCTACAGCAGTCTGAAACTGACGGCATGGCTGTCGGTGTCGATAGCCGTGGTGACGAGCCTACTGTGCGCGGCCATCCTTCGATGGATGAGCACTCCCGAAAACATCTTTAGCGATGCCTATTGGTATCTGCTGATCACGTTTATCGGCGTGCCGGCAACGTTCTACTACAATCTGCTCTCAAGCATAATCCGCGCGCTCGGCGACAGCAAAACCCCGTTCTGGTTTCTGCTTTTCTCCACCATCCTCAACATCGTGCTCGACATTTTCTGCATCGTCACCCTCGGATGGGGAGTGGCTGGAGCCGCCATTGCCACGGTGTTCTCACAGGCGCTGTCGGCTGTGCTGTGCTACGTCTATATGATTCGTAAGTTCGACATCCTCCGTGCCTCGCGCGACGAGCGGACAATGTCGCGGCGACACTGCTCAACACTGCTCAAAATCGGCGTGCCGATGGGTTTGCAGTTCTCAATCACCGCCATCGGCAGCATTATGCTGCAAAGCGCCAACAACGCCCTCGGCACCGACTGCGTGGCTGCCTTCACCGCCGCCATGCGCATCAAGATGTTTGCCATCTGTCCGTGCGAGAGTCTGGGCATCGCCATGGCCACGTTCACCGGTCAGAACTATGGAGCCGGGCGTCCGCAACGGGTGTGGATGGGCGTGAAATCGAGTATGGCGATGGTGATGGTCTACGTCGTGGCGGTAAGCACGACAATGCTGCTGTGGTCGGAGGAAATGTCGCTGATGTTTGTGTCGGCCTCCGACACGGCGATAATCCGCAACACGGCTTTGTTCCTGCATGTGTCGGCATACATGATGCCTCTGCTGGCTCTGTTGTGCGTGCTCCGCTACACCATCCAGGGCGCCGGATTCACCAACTTCGCAATGCTGTCGGGCGTGATGGAGATGGTGGCGCGCGGCATTGTAAGTCTGGTGTTTGTGCCTGATTTCGGCTACATTGCCGTGTGCTTCGGCGACTCTGTGGCGTGGTTTGCCGCCGACATCTTCCTGGTTCCGGCATTCATCTACGTCTACCGCCGCATCCGTCGCGACTGCACAATGCCGCAAACCGAAACGGCAAAAAGCTTCTGACAGACAAAAGGCACCGCAACAACCCGTCGCAGTGCCTTTCCCAACCTATATCACCTTGCTACAATACTATTTTCGTCACGCGATGTCCCGACGTTGTGGCAACGACAACGACGTAGACTCCATGCGGCAACGCCAACTGGCACTTATTTGCAATCAACGAATTGCGTTACTTAACAATCTTTGCCGTCACCACTGTGCCGTCAGCCTTAACGGCTTTGACAACATAGACACCCGGCTGAACCGTTGCGATGCTCATTGTGGCTGTGCCTTCAGCGTGCGCCACAACTGCGCCGTTAAGGTTGAAAACAGTTGCCTCTACAGTGCCTTCCGGAAGGACGACCTCGTTGCCGGCTACGAAAATTGTGCCCTCGGCAGCGATTGCTGCCACGCTCGATGTTGTGCCGTTTACGTCATAAACGTAGAGTTCCTGCAATTTTGTGCCATAGCCAGTAGAAGCCTTGGTTGAATAAACCTTGATATATTTCGCTTCAATGCCTTTGCCGGCAAACCAATCGGTACGAGCCTCCAGTCGTGCAGGTTTGTCGTAAGAGCCAAACACAGTAAAGGTCTTGCCGTCGGTCGATGCCTCTACAGTGTAACAGCAAGAGTTTGCGCCTTCCCAAGAAGCCTTGACAGCATCGATTTTAAACACCTTTTCCAATTCCACTACAATCCAGCAGTCGTAAGTATGGTCTTTTGAGCCTGTAGGCTCGGCTGCTCCCCACAGAGAGCCGGCAGCATCTACACCGTCGACAGCATTTTCCGGCTTTGAATCACCGGTCTGGTCGCCCTCTGAAACAGTCACCGGACGGTTCAACGCAAGGTTGTCGCCCTTTGGATTAACCACATAGACTGTCACCACGTTTGACTGCAATCCATTTTCCGCAGTATAATACACTTCATAAGCGCCTGCCTCTTCGGCTGTCAAGACATTGTCGTTCATCAAGCCGGCGCTTGCTTTCCAGACTCCTTTGTCGCCACTGATGTCGTAATTCCCACCGAATTGATCCAAGCCTGTGAGTGTGAAAGTGTAGTCGCCAGGGGTGCCGCACTCCTTGTCGGCAGCAATCATGACACTTGTCAGCTCCGACTTCGAGTTTGAATAAACTTCAAGTTCATATAATTTTGTACCATATTGTGTCGCGGCACGTGTTGAGTGGAATTTCACATAACGGGCCTTTACAGCTTCCTCGCTTGTAAGCCAATCGTGACGATTTGTCATACCTATACCGTTTGTCACAGTAAATGCAGGCACAGGGTCGGAGAACGTCACATTGTCGGTAGAGAAGGTGATAGTGTAGTCTGCCGACGATGCTCCCTCAAAGGATGTGTGGACGCAGTTCACATCATATACATCACCGAGGTCTACCACCAACTCTGCGTCATACACATGGTTTTCCACACCGCTCGGCTCGTCTGTAATCCATAGGCTTCCAAAATTGCCGTCCACTGCATTTTCCGGGTTTTTAGAGCCTTCGGTTGCAAAAACGATGTCTTTTTTCAAAGCCAGATTCGCACCTTCTGCCTTGACCTCTATTTTCAGCTCGTTGGACTCAATGTCGCCGATTTTCATCTTCACTGTATATGTGCCACGGCTCGTTACGGTAAGTTTGTTGTCGACAACAGTTGCTCCTTCCGAAACAATCATCTGACGGGATGCGTTTTCCTCGGCTGTCAGAATATAGTCCATTTTATATTGGTCGAGGAATTTGTAACCGAGCGTATAAGAGTCGGCGACAGAGCCTTCAAGTTTGTCTGCCGTAATCTCTATCGATGAGAGTTTCGAGGCTTCCTCCGCCATGTCATACACACCGAACTCCCAAAAACTGAAACCATAAGGCGAGCCTCGCTCTATCAGCTCAACTGCCACATAGCGGGCTGTAACGACATCCGTCGTAGATACTGCTATGGTCTCCGATGCTGGAAATCCCGACAGAGTCTTGTTGATTTCTGCAATTTCTGTCCATCCGGTTGCGAAATCGTTTGTTTTGTCATCGTCTGTAAGTTTGAGAGCCATCTCGGCGGTGATTTCATCGGCTACGTGTATTTTATAGTGTTTGCCGTATGCTCCTTCCCAAACAATCTTCAAATGGTCGATGATGGTTCCTTTCTCAAGATCCACGTAGAACCACTGATTGTCGCCGTCAGAGGCTTTTGACTCCCAACGAGTGCCAATATTGTCGTCAACCGCCAGTTCTGGAGGCTGCTGGTTTGAAGAAGCATATACTTTTTTCCCCAATGCCACATTGGCGGCTTGCGATGTTGCTGAGAGCATCAATAACGCTCCCAATAACAAAGTAAAGTTTTTAAATCTCATAGTTGTTTTTAAATTTTATGGTTTTATTAATAATTATCTGAAAAATGGTTTTTCTCACACTGCAAATTTACACATACCACATCTTTCAACACTCACTTTTTCTTTCACAACAACTCAACATCAACAAAATTCGGCATTCTGAAAGTTTTGCACAATTAATTATATATCAAATAATTGCACCATTACTATGCTTTAAAACATATCTCACAATGTTGAGTTTTTTCCTCAACATCGCGTTTTTCCGCCATTTTTCGTGTGTTTTCATCATCCACCTCATTGTGGAATCCTCATAAGCCGGCTTGCACCAACTTTCGACTGCTTAGGCAGCACCTCTTGAAAGCAAAATTAAGCACGCTTAATTTTGTTTTTACCTCGGCTTGCACTAACTTTACATATTGAAATGGAAACTGCTCTTTACTTAATCCCGGTGATGCTCAGCGATGAGCCTTTAGACAAAGTGCTGCCGGCATACAATCTTCAGATTGTCAAGGAAATAAAATATTTTATAGTTGAAAACGTTCGTTCTGCACGACGTTTTCTCAAAAAGTGCGACCGTACAATCGACATCGACTCGCTTACGTTCTACACCCTCGACGAGCATACACGCCCCGAAGAAATTGGCGACTATCTGAATCCACTCATTGAAGGCAATGCCATGGGTGTGATTTCTGAAGCAGGATGCCCGGCAATTGCCGATCCGGGAGCCGATGTTGTGGCGATGGCCCAACGCCGCGGGCTGAAGGTGGTGCCTTTGGTAGGGCCGTCGAGCATATTGATGTCGCTGATGGCTTCGGGATTCAACGGACAGAGTTTTGCATTTCAAGGCTATCTCCCTATCGATGCTGCAAAACGGCAGAAAAAACTGCACGAGATGGAACGCAACGTCGCCGCCGGACAAACGCAGATTTTCATCGAGACGCCCTACCGCAACAACAAACTGGTGGCTGAACTGAGCCAGCAGCTGCGCGGCGACCTGCGCCTGTGTGTGGCTTGCGACGTGACCGGCGCAACCGAGGAAATCACCACGCGCCCGGTGCGCGAATGGGCGAAGGCGAAATACAACTACGACAAGCGTCCCGCTATTTTCCTGATTTATCGTTGACGTGACTATGGAGAAGATTCGTAAAAACTCGCGCAGCCGCTGTCCGTATCAGCAGGTGTCGCTGTTTGGCGACGACGAGTCGGCGGCTCTGATGACGGGCGGCATCAACACACGAGGACGCAGCAAAAAAAGACTGTCGGAGCTTGACACTCCGCTTGAGATAAGCAACGACACCGGCAGTTTCCGATTTATCAGTTTCGGCAGCGGGAGCAGCGGCAACTGCTCATACATAGGCAACGAGCACGGCGGATTTCTGATCGATGCCGGAGTCGACATAAAGACTGTGTTGGCGGAGATGGAGAAAAACAACATCCGTCCGGAGTCGCTACTTGGCATCTGCCTCACTCACGACCACGGAGACCATATCCGCTATGCTTACTCTTTCCTGCGACGATACCGCACGATGGCGCTCTACTGCACAAACCGGGCGTTCAACGGGCTGCTGCGCCGACACAACATCTCACGACGCATAAAAGACTATCACCACGCAATATACAAGGAGATTCCTTTCAAAGTGGGAGATTTCGAAGTGACGGCGTTCGACGTGCCGCACGACGGCAGCTGCAACTCCGGATTCTCAATAACCTACGGCGACGCCAATTTTGTGCTCGCCACCGACTTGGGAAGCGTGACCGACCGCGCTCGCCACTACATGTCGCTCGCCAACTATCTGGTAATCGAGAGCAACTACGACTCTACGATGCTCGACAACGGCTCTTATCCGGAATACCTCAAAAGCCGCATCCGCGCTGGAAACGGACACATGGACAACGCCGCAACGGCGGCTTTCTTGAAAGAGATTGCCTCGGAAAGGCTGAAATACGTGTATCTTTGCCACCTCAGCCACGACAACAACACGCCCGACACGGCACGAAGTTGCGCGATGAAGGCTCTGCAGGAGGCGGGACTTTCGGTTGGCGAAGGAACGGAGTCGTTGACCGACAATGCCAAGGACGTGCAACTCGTTGTGCTGCCGCGGTTTGACGCGACTCGCTGTTACAAGTTTCACGTCAATTTGAAATAATTCGACTGGAAGTCTTGCCAAAATGAAAAATTGTCATTACTTTTGTACCCGATTTGCGCATGTGGCGTAATTGGTAGCCGCGCTAGACTTAGGATCTAGTGACGTAAGTCGTGGGGGTTCGAGTCCCTTCATGCGCACAAAAGAAAATCCTAACTGCTTCATAACTAGCAGTTAGGATTTTTACTTATATAGAATTGCCGAGTTTTTGCCGAGTTAATTTACTTATATCTATTACATTCTCGGCAAATTCATTTTTATATTCAAAATTTCGCCTTTAAAATCATAACATGTGGATATATATCAATGAATATTGATTTTATTGAACATTTTCCTTATTTATGCACATAAAATACATTATTTTTTGAGAAATTGAATTAAATTCACCATCTTTGTACCATAATATTTTGGCAGCATGGAAGATATAAACAGAATAAAGCTTGTACTGGTAGAAAAGAAACGTACAAACAAATGGCTTTCAGAACAGATGGGAGTTACACCTTCCACCGTTTCAAAGTGGTGTACAAACTCGTCACAACCAGATTTGACTAGTCTATTAAAAATCGCAGACTTGCTTGAAGTGGATTTGAGAGAGCTGATAGTTCGTGAATATAAATCTTATCTATTATCGCAAGAGAACAACAAATAAGTAATGTTAGTCAATGGTATCGAAATAGAAATTGAGTACAAGCCCATCAAAAACTTACATTTGGCAGTTTATCCGCCAAATGGGAGGGTTCATGTATCTGCCCCTAACGAATATACTGATGAACAAATAAAGCTGTTCATCCTCAAAAAATGGGTATGGATAACCTTGAAACGAAAGGAAACGATGTCCTATACCATACAAGACGAAAGAGAATATATTTCAGGAGAAGCTCATTTCTTCAAAGGTGAGCTTTATAGATTGAAAGTTATTAGGAACAAGGCTTGTACTCATCATGTAGAGATACGAGGGGACTACATTATTATATATGTGTCAGAACACACTTCTAAAGAAAATATAGCCAATGTGTTATGGACTTGGTACAAAGAACAATTAACACCAATAACGGAACGGCTTGTTTACAAATGGGAGCAAATTCTTGGGGTAAAAGCAACAAATTGGACGATTCAACAAATGCAATCCAGTTGGGGAAAGTGCCACAAAGAAAGTGGCAAAATCATGTTCAACCTCCAGTTGGCAAAGAAGCCGTTAAACTGTATTGAATATGTGGTAGCTCATGAACTCACTCACCTCATTGAGCAAAACCATACAGACAGGTTTCGACACATTCTTGGAATATACCTTCCAGGATGGCAAAAAATAAAAGAACAATTAAACGAATTTCCTCTATAAGAAATATGGCAAACTATCAAGAACAGAAAGAACGAGACTATCAAAATGCTCTCGTCAAGCGTTTCCAAGAAGAACTTGGGTATACTTATCTTGGCAACTGGCAGTATGCTAAAGGTGCAACTGTAAACAATATGGGTGTAGCCAATTCACCGATATTGGAAGACGAAATACGCTCTTTTCTGAAAGAACAAGGTCGTACTGAAATGCAGATAGAGGATGTTTTGGTAAAATTGAAAGACAAGGCTCGCCTTGGTGACTCCAAGATGAGTAGTCTTATACAGTGCAACACAGATTTATATGACACTCTGATAATGGGTATTAAGTCACAGCCATCACCTGAGGAGAATCATGAAGACGTAATGTTTTTCGATTTCGACCATCCACAAAACAATCACTTTGCAATAGCAGAAGAGGTAAGTTATATAGACCCTCTCCTTGGAAAGAACAAACGTCCCGACATTGTGGTTTATGTGAATGGTATAGCTCTTGCTGTCATTGAACTGAAACGAAGTTTAGTCAACTACGAGGAAGGCATAAAACAGCATCTTAGCAACGAACGAGATTTTATACCATCATTTTTTACCACAACACAGTTCACCATCGCCTCAAATGATGATGTGGAGTTTAGGTATGGAACAATCGGCACTCCCCTTGCCTTTTGGTGTAAATGGAAAAGAGATACAAATAAAGTTGGTGATACTATTACTGAGAAAGAAGCATATCGTCTGTTTTTCAACAAGGAAAACTTTATGTTCTTCTTTCATTATGGTGTACTGAATGATGGGGGTATCAAGAAGGTATTACGACCTCATCAGATATATGCTATTAAAGCAGCCGCCAAAAGAATGCCTCAAAAAGAAAGTGGTGTCATTTGGCACTCGCAAGGCTCAGGAAAGAGTCTTACGATGGTAGCTTTGGCTTCCTATATCCAGAAGAACTTTTCCAATCCTCGTGTCGTTGTGATCACCGACCGAAAGGAACTTGACTTACAGCTTGCTGGTACTTTTGTAAAGGGAGGCAACAAACTTCATCATGCAGAATCGTGCAGCGACCTTCTTGACACATTAAACAAAGGAGACGAATGGCTAATCTGTTCGTTAATTCACAAGTTTGGCGCACACAACCATAATGATGAAGCGGAAAAGGATGAGTCTGGAACAAAAGTCAGCCTTGATGAGTATCTGAATGAACTGCAAACTATCATTGCAAAAAAATATGGTAATCATTTCAGTGTAAAAGGTGACAACATCTTCGTATTTGTTGATGAATGTCATCGAACCCAGAGCGGTCGCCTCCATGAAGCAATGCGTGCTATCATGGGAAAGGATGTCATGCTCATAGGCTTTACCGGCACTCCTCTTTTGAAAAAAGACAAAGGAAACCCATACAATGCCATTAAGAGCATGTCAGAGCGTACATTCGGACCATATATTCACAAATACCTTCACAAACAAGCAGTTGAGGACAAGGTTATCCTTGACCTACAATATGAATACCGCAATGTGGAACAGCAACTTACGAGCAAAGAGAAGGTTGACCAAAAGCTTGCTGCACTTACAGCAGGGCGTGAACTTACCCCAGAGCAAAAGCAAATGGTGGAAGAACGTTGGGCAACAATGGAGCGTATCTATTCCACAAAAGAACGCATAGAACGTATTGGTTACAGCATTCTCGATGACTTGAATTATGGCTTACTGAAACACGATTGGTGTAACGCCATGCTCATAGCAGGCTCAATTTTCCAAGCCTATCGTTATTATAAGTTTTTCTCAAGTAGCGATTTGAAAGGTAGATGTGCAGTTGTAACAAGTTACGACCCTACGGACAGTGATATAGCCAACAACTCTGCCGATAATAACAAGACTACAGAAGCAAAATTCAAGTACGACTGGGCGAAGAAATCGTTTGAAGAAGCTGGAGTAAAGAATGCTGATGAGTATGAAAAGTGGGCAAAAGAGCTTTTCGTGAAGCGTCCTGCCCAGATGAAACTTTTAATTGTAGTCAACAAGTTGCTTACAGGGTTTGATGCCCCTTGCGCCACTATTCTCTATATAGATAATGAGATAAAAGACCATACGCTGTTCCAAGCAGTATGTCGTGTCAACCGACTTGGCGAGGACATCAAAGATGACAAGGGCGACATTATAGTCAAGACTCACAAAGAATTTGGACGCATTGTTGATTTCAAAAATCTTTTCAACAGCATAGAAAATGTTGTCACCAAGTTCAATGATGGTTCAGGCTTTGAAGGACTCGATGATGTGGACATAGATGGACTTCTGGATAGTGCAGTGAATAAATGCAAGGAAAAACTTCTTGCTGTCACAGAAGCATACGAGGGATTAAAAACTATTTGGGAGAGTAAAAGTTTGAACGACTTGGAGGCTTTGTCTGAATATTATATCAAGGAATATGATGGCGAAGAACCTGCGCAAGCTCGCCGTAACATCATGTATAGTATTACTGGAAGTATGGTCACGGCATATAACAACATGTCTGACTATTTCTCAAAAACAGATTTAACGGCAGAACAAATAAACCATTTCGCCTCACTTTCACGAGAAGCGGGAACGGTTCAGCGAAAAGTCAAGCAAAAATCAGGTGATGACTTTGACCCAAAGACGCTTGACCCCGATATGCGTCAACTTCTTGACCAACACATTAGGGCGGAGGATGCAGAAACATTCATTCCATCATCGGCAGATTTCTCATTTCTTGATCTTATCAATGACAATACAGATGTTGAAGAAGCAACCGAAAAAGCTATCCACGAAGCAGGAGGTAATGCCAATGGAGCAGCAGAGGCTATCGAAGGTAAGGCTCGCCGAGTAAACACAGACTGGAACAGCGGTGATGCGGAGGAGTATAGACTTTTCAGTGACAAATTGCAGGCACTCCTTGAAGAACTGAAGGCTCGCAATGCCACGGCAAAGGAAAAGATAGAAGCTTTAATAGAACATATAAAGGCTATAAAACATGGCAACGATGCACCATACGACTTGGCAAACAAGCGCAGTAAAGCTCTATGGAACAATCGTGCTGCATGGCATGCTCCTGAAGACAAGGATGAGACAATCCTCATCATCAAGACAATAGATGAATTCATATACAAGAATGCTGGGCGTAATTGGCAAGACCCTGACAGCAACGCAAGTTGGGACTTACGTGATGATTTACAGGCTTTATTCCCTGCAATGACAGAGCAAGACATTTATGAAATTTACCGTCTCGCTTCACAGAACTCATAAATAATATTCAACAAAATAATATGGCTATAAAAAAATCACAACTATACAGTGCACTTTGGGAGTCATGCAATGCTTTGCGTGGCTCTATGGATGCCAGTCAATATAAAGACTACGTTCTCATCGTTCTCTTCATCAAATATCTGTCAGACAAAGCAGGACAACCTGGCTTCCGCCTAAAAGTTCCAGAAGGGTGCTATTTCAAAGATTTTGTCGCGCTCAAACAGAATTCTAAAATTGGAGAGCTTATCAATCAAAAGTTGGAGGCTATCAAGGAAATGAATGCCAGACAGATAGGCGATCTTGCTCTTCCAAACTTCAATGATCCAAACAAGTTGGGTAGTGGCAAGACAATGGTCGATACCCTATCTCGATTGATTGCAGTTTTTGAGAACGACGCTCTTGATTTCTCACGTAACCGTGCAGCTGACGATGATTTGTTGGGCGATGCTTACGAATACCTGATGAAGAACTTTGCTGCTGAGAGCGGTAAGAGCAAAGGGCAGTTCTATACTCCTGCCGAGGTGAGTCGTGTCATGGCGAAGGTGCTACGCATTAACGAACTTGACCGTGCCGAGCAAACCATTTACGACCCTACATGCGGTTCTGGCTCTCTATTGCTTCGTGCTTTGGCAGAAGCAAGCAATCCTCGTGTGTCTATCTGTGGACAGGAAAAACTCAATATGCTTCTCCATGGAGTAAGCAATGCTGAGATTAAGGTAGGAGATACTTTGGGTAATCCTCAGTTCACTCAATATGGTATGTTGAGCACCTTTGATGTTTGTGTGGCAAACCCTCCTTTTTCACAGAAGAACTGGCTTGCTTCAGACATGCTTCCTGACCAATATAATCGCTGGACAGCCAGCCTACTACCACCGGCAAAATGTGGAGACTATGCTTTTTTACTGCACCTCATCAGTTCCATGAAAGCTGATGTTGGACGTGGTGCTTGCATCTTGCCTCATGGTGTACTATTTCGTGGAAATGCCGAATATGACATCCGTAAGAATATAATAGAAAAACATTACATCAAGGGTATAATCGGTTTACCTCCAAATATTTTCTTTGGTACAGGTATTCCTGCTTCCATCATAATCATCGACAAGAAAAACAAGGATAACCGTAAGGGTATCTTTGTCATTGATGCCAAAGACGGCTTTACGAAAGATGGCGCGAAGAACCGCCTTCGTGAACAGGACATCAAACACATCGTAGATGCTTGGGATGCCCAGCAAACCATACCACATTATTGCCGATTGGTAGAATGGAGTGAGATTGAGAAGAATGACTACAATTTGAATATTTCTCGTTACATCCAACCTATAGGCACTGAGATTCAGCACGACATAGAAGCTCATCTGCATGGTGGGCTTCCAGCTACCGATGTTGAAAACATGGAAATCTTTTGGAAGGCTTGCCCAACTTTGAAGGATAAACTTTTCTGGGATGCCAACAATGGGTACTATTACTTAAAGCCTAAAAAAGAAGAAGTCAACGATGTCATAGACAACGATTCATCCTATAAAGCACAAGGAGAGGCTTTTGCCAAAGTATTAAATGGATGGAAAGAAAATGTCGAACCAAAGATGATGGCTATCAATCAAGGTGTCCATCCAAAAGAATTGATTGCCGACTGGTCTGGAAGTCTATTAGCGAGAACTCTGGAGCATAGTGGACTCGTAGATGCTTATGATACCTATGATGTCCTGCTAAACTACTGGGCAGATACCATGCAGGATGACTGTTATATGGTTTCCAACGACGGTTGGACTTATCCAGAAGTGAAAGCCATCAAGGTAAAGGAAGTCAAGGAAAAGAAGAACAAGAAGGATAATGGCAGCGATACTGAAAGCAATAAGTCTAAGACAAAAGAGATACCTTGCATGTATGATGAGATAGTATGCGACCTTCTTCCTGTAAATATTATACTCGATGAATATTTTTCAGACGAAAAACATCATATTGATATCCTAAAAGCAAAACAAGAAGAAATCGAGTCTTTGATACAAGAAATGACAGAGGAGCACGAGGATGATTTCAATGGCTATGACAAGGTTAATGAAATAAGAGCAGCTTACAAAGCTGCAACTTGTAAGAAACCGATAAAAGGGGAAAAGGTATTTTTGTTGACTTTGGCAGATATGCCAAGCAACAACAAAAATGCAAAACTTGCAAGAAACTCCTTTATTGCAGAGCATCAAGACGTTTTTGCTGGTTGGGAAAAATTCAACAAAGCGGACATCAAGAGAAGAATTGGTGAAATTGAGAACTACCATCCTCTTCTTCCCGACACACTTGCAGTGTTTAAGGAGTATCTTGACAAATATGACGAGTTGACTTCTCTGAAAGTTCAAATCAAGGAACTGACGACAACACTGACGAATAAGGTGGTAGAAAAATACGCCTCTCTCACTGAGGATGAAATTAGAACACTTGTTGTTGAACGCAAGTGGCTCGCCACGGTCATTGGCGGTTGCATGGCATTGATGCAGTCAGTCACTCATCGCATTGGTACAGAAGTTGCTTCGCTTGTGGAGCGGTATGAGAATACACTACCAGAATTGACAAAAGAGGTGAGTGAGTACGAAAATGAGGTAAACGGCCACCTTGCCGAAATGGGTTTTACGCTTTAACGAAGAAACAACATGCTTAGTGAAAGTCAAAATATAGAATATAAAGAATCTTGGCGAGACGAATATCTGAAATGGATATGTGGTTTCGCCAATGCGCAGGGTGGTCGCATTTTTATCGGAGTGAACGATGAAAAGCAGGTGATAGGTCTGCCTGACGCCAAGAAACTGATGGAAGACATTCCCAACAAGATTGTCAATTATCTTGGCATCGTAGAGGATGTAAACTTGCTTGCAGAGGGCAAAAAGGAATACATAGAGATTGTGGTGACGCCAAGTAATGTGCCAATAGCTTACAAGGGAACATACCATTATCGCAGCGGTTCTACAAAACAGGAATTGAAAGGATTGGCTTTGCAGCAGTTCATTATGCGGAAAATGGGACACTCGTGGGATGACATTCCTGTGTATGGTGCAACTATTGATGACATTGACCGAAAAGCCATCGATTACTTTTTACATTGCAGCATAAAAGCTGGACGCATGGATGAGGACGAGGCTGATGCAAGCACAGAGGATGTGTTGCGCAACTTGGGATTGTTCACCAAAGATGGAGAACTGAAAAATGCCGCTATTCTGCTTTTTGGCAAACACGTGGGGCAGTTCTTTCCTTCCGCTATCTTCAAAATCGGACGTTTCCATACTGATGAAAGCGACTTGATAGTACAAGATATGTTGGAGGGCAATGTCATTCAGATGGCAAGCCGTGTGGTTGACACGCTTCGTACTAAATATCTGCTATCTCCTATCCATTACGAGGGATTGCAGCGTGTAGAGCAACTGGAAATACCTGAGACAGCTTTGCGTGAGTTGATATACAACTCATTGGCTCACAAAGACTACACCGGTCCGGCTATCCAGATGCGAGTGTATGACCGCAGTATCGAATTGTGGAACTATGGTTTACTTCCCAAGGAGCTTACTCCAGCAGACTTGATGAAGAAGCATTCTTCTTTTCCTCGAAACCACAACATTGCCAACGTGTTCTATAAAGCAGGCTTCGTGGAAACATGGGGGCGTGGCTTCAAGAAAATAAAAGAGGAATTTGAACGTGTTAACCTGCCATTACCCATAATGGAAGAAAATTGTGGCGGAGTATTGGCTACCATTCAACGCAAGACCATAGAGGATGTTATTGCTGAACGTGGCAATAACAATGTCGGTGTAAATGTCGGTGTAAATGTCGGTGTAAATGTCGGAAACTTGTCGGAAACAAATCTTACTGATCGTCAAAGGATTATTATCTCTATAATCAAGTCAAATCCATCAATAACCGCCAAGCAAATGTCGGTAACGTTGTCGGTGGCTTTAAGAACGATAGAGAGGGATTTGTCGGTGATGCAAAAAGCACACGTCATAAGACATGAAGGAAGCGATAAATCTGGTGTGTGGGTAGTACTTGAAGAAACGAAAAAGTAAAAATTGGACAGTATGAAAGAAACAAAATTCAAAGATACGGAGATTGGAAAGATTCCTGAGGAGTGGGAAATATATCCCTTATCTTCTATCGTATCTGATATGGCAGATGGTCCATTTGGTAGTAATTTAAAAACAGAACATTATATTTCAGAGAAACAGGTCCGAGTTGTTCAATTAAGCAATATTGGTGATGATGGATGGCATGACAGCAACACAAAATACACATCCTTCACACACGCCTCTACGTTGTCACGCTGCATTATTCCTACAGGAAGCGTTTTAATAGCCAAGATGATGCCAGCTGGACGAGCTATCATTTGTCCAAATATAGATAGCCAGTATATCTTAGGTTCTGATGTTGTTCGCATAACATGTAATACAAAAGTAGAACCAAAATATTTTGTTTATTACACAAAGTCTAAATTATATTTAGAACAAATTTCTGACTATACACAAGGTAGCACTCGCCAACGTACAAGCATCAGTAAATTGAAGACTATGCAAATTGTTATACCACCAGCAAAAGAACAGCATAGCATAGCCTCTGCCCTCACAAGCATTGACAATTTGATTGCTTCTCTCGGCAAACTGATAGAGAAAAAGAAGAACATCAAGCAAGGGGCTATGCAACAGCTCCTTACTGGGAAAACTCGCCTCAAAGGATTTAACGAACCGTGGATGGAACATACAATAGATGAATTATTTGATTTAGGCAATGGATATACACCATCAAAGAGCAATCCTGCATATTGGACAAATGGCACAATACCATGGTTCAGAATGGAAGACATTCGTACAAACGGACGCATTCTGAAAGACTCTATCCAACATATCACTCCAGAAGCAGTAAAAGGCAGTGGATTATACCCTAAATATAGCATAATTCTTTCTACTACAGCGACTATCGGTGAGCACGCTTTGCTAATTGCTGATTCGCTTGCGAATCAGCGATTCACTTTTCTTAACAGAAAAGTGAATCGCAAGAACATGATATCAATCATGTTCTTTTACCATTATTGTTTCATTCTTGGCAAATGGTGTAGAGATAATATCAATGCGGGTGGATTATTGGCTGTAAATATGGATGATTTGAAGAACCATTCCATTTATATACCTAAAAGTATAGCTGAGCAACAAGCCATTGCTACCATTCTTACAAAGATGGACGATGAAATCACTGCCCTCGAAGCCAAAAGAGCTAAATACGAGGCAATCAAGCAAGGTATGATGCAGCAGTTGCTCACTGGCAAGATTCGTTTAATCGGTTAGCATATGAACAGACTTGTTATCATAGGAAATGGATTTGACATGGCACATGGTCTCAAAACCAGTTATATGGACTTCATCAACTGGTATTGGGATCAACGTGTCAATACTTTCGTAGGCAACACAACCAAGATGTCGGAAGACATTCTTTGCAAATTGAAATCAAGGACAACGAAGACATAATTTAATGATGTTACTCGCTATTGAATGAAATAGTACGATTGTGTATTTAATTGATAATCAGTCATTTTTAAAATTCAGAAAATTTCAATAGATATTATTAAAATGTACCTTCAACTTTCCAGCCTTTAGAAATATCCGACGATATGCAGAATCGACGGAGTGAGGATGGCTGTGAAGATGCCATTGAGCGTGAGTCCGAGACTGGCAAAAGCACCATAACGGTCGCTGATGCCAAACGCCCGCGACGACCCTACGGCATGCGCCGCCGTGCCCATCGACAAGCCTTGAGCTATCGGGCTATGGACGCGCGACCAGCGCATTACGCCAAAGCCCACAATGCCTCCGAAGATGCCTACGCTGACCACTACCGCCGCCGTTAGCGACGGGATGCCACCAAGCGAGCTTGTCACCTCCATGGCTATAGGCGTGGTTACCGACTTTGCGGCAAGCGACATAACCACGTCGTGCGACGCGCCGCATACATCTGCCACCCACACCACCGAGATGATGCCTGAAATGCAGCCTCCGAGCGCCGACAGCGTTATGGGAAGCAGCTGCTTCTTGACGGTCGACAGTTGCTTGTAGAGCGGCACGGCAAGCGCCACGACTGCCGGCTTGAGCCAGAACTCAATGTAACGTCCGTACTGATTGTAGGTGTCGTAAGGGATGTCGTAAGCCATCAGAAACACTATGATCAGCGCGATGGTTACAAGTATCGGGTTGAACAAAGAAAAGCGCGTGCGGCGCTGTATCAGTTGCGCTGAGCCGTAGACCACAAATGTGAGCGCAAGCAGGAAGTATGGGTTGTTAATGTATTCCATGACGTTTCGTGAATTGACGATGTTGATATTTTCTTACCAGTTGGTGAATCCAGCCGGTGACCACGATAACCACAACGGTGCTGACCGCCGATGCCACAATGATTGGCAACAGCTGCGCCTTTATGACATTGAGGTGGAGCATAAGCGCCACGCCTGGCGGAATAAAGAAAAATCCAAGATTCTTGACCAGAAAATTCGCTATACCCTCAACCCATCTGAGGCGTATCCATTTAAGCTGCAGGCACGCTGTGAGCAGCAGCATCCCGATGATGCTTGACGGCAGTTTGATGCCTGTGAGCCACACTATCAGCTCCCCTATCGCAAGGAAGCCGAAGATGATTCCACATTGATAAACCATTCTGTAATTTTTTTCTTTCCTAAAACAATCAGCTGCAAAATTACTGCTTTTATCCGGATTGGGACGCATACATAGCCTATAAACTGAAGGCGGGCACGCCAATTTCTTGGTGCGCCCGCCTCATATAGGGTTGTGCATGTGTTATTTCACACTGACAATGCGTGCCATCGAGCCGTCGGCGTTTTCAACGCGCACGGCATAATAGCCTGTTGCCATCGGGATTGTTGTCTCGACTGAGATATTGCCTGCAAACACGCGACGGCCGTTCACGTCGAAGATTTCAACCTTGCTGTCGCTTGCCACGCTCACGCGCACTGCTCCGTCGGCGCCGGCTATAGCCACACCGTCGAGCGCCACGTCGCTGACACTGCCCATAACCTTGAAGAGGGCTGTCACCGTAGTGTTGCGCGAAATCTTGAACTCATTGCCTTCAATCACCTTGCTGTTGGCTGTGATTTTGTCGAGTTCGTATCCAGCGTCAGGCGTTGCCTTGATGGTGATAGGCGACATACGTTTCACCTTGTCGCCAGAGTTGATCACCTTTCCTTCAGCGTCTTTCAACTCGATAGAGCCATTGACTGTCGGTGCGATGATAAGGCGTGCCACGTCGCATCCCGAGCCGTTGCCGCTCATGCTTGGCGTCCAACCTTTCTCTGAAGCGATTGATGTGTCGGAATTTTCTGCATCGTTAGGAGTAGCCTCCGTGCCTGTGAGCAGCGTCAAGTTGGCAGACGGTTGCTCTTCAACCACCTGCGCGCGCTGCGGAAGGGTATAGAAGAAGTCGTTGAGTTCGCATGCAGTCATACCGTTGCCGCCGCAGTCAATCTTGTAAAGGTCGGTGTTGGCGCTGAGGTCGAGGCTGCGGATTGCGTTGTCGTTGAACGAGAGCATCTGCACCTTCTTGTTGGCTGTAAGGTCGAGTGAGGTGAGCAAGTTTCCGCCCACGCTGACATCTATAAGCTCTGGATTGTGCGAGAGGTCGACTGTGGTCAGCTCGTTGTTCATCAATGTAGCTTTGCCAAGTGCTGGAAGCATCGACAGGTCGATGGCTGTCAGGTAGTTGTTAGCAACGTTGACTTCCTCAAGTTTAGGATTGTTCGACAGGTCGATGGCCTCAAGCTGGTTGACCTTAACGTTGCATACAAGCAGCTCTGGGTTCTTCGACAGGTCGACAGACGTCAGGCTGTTGCCGTAGCAAGAGAATGAGCGGAGCTCAGGGTTGTGGGTCACGTCAATCTCTTTCAGCTCGCAGTAGCTTGCGTCAAGCTCCAAGAGGAACGGCTGTCCGCTGACGTCGAGCGTGCGGATAGGGTTCATGTAAAGGTTCAAGTTGTTGAGTATGGTTGTCTTCGACAGGTCGATGCCGGAAATCTTGTTGTTCCACAGTCCCATCTCCTCGCCAAACTCGCCGTAGCTTTCAAGGTTAAGAGCAAACACCTCGCCCTTGATTGTCACTGTCGACATTGTTGCCGACTGGTCGGCCGGTGCAGCCGCTACGCCGTCGATACGCACATAGTTCTTGCTGCTCACCTCATATTCCTGGCTTGAACCGTTACCCCAGTCGATTGAGACTGTCGGCTTATTACCGCCTTCGGCAGCCAGCGCAAACGACAATGACTGACCGATAGGAGCGGTAAACGAGATGGTGCTTGTCTCTCCGCGGAACACCACTTCGATTGTCGACTCTTCGTTGACCACAAACGTCTTCTCATAGATGCTCTCGCCGTTGACAACGACGTGGTCAAACATATAGCCTTCGTCAGGAGTGTCGTTTACCATGATGGCGACGCCTGCCTTTGCAGTTGTCGTCACATCGGCAAGCTCCTGATAATAGTTGCCAGCCCACTGCGAAAGGTAGAATGAACCGTGGGTTGTGGAATATTTAGTAAAGTTGTAGTTGCGCTCGTTTGAGATGTCGCCACCGAAATAGCCGGTAACATTCACCTTCTCGCCTGTGTCGTTAGCCTTGACGGTCACAGGCACAGCCGGACAATTGGCAGTGCCGTCGCCTGTAACGTCGATTTTCCACTTCATTTCGTTGCTCGTCACGTATTCTGTGTCGGCAGTCTCGGCATTCGAGCCTTCAACAAAAAGATTGGTGTTGTAGGCATCCTTGTTCAACGCCGGCAGTGTGTGCAGCGTGAATGTCATCGAGTTGCCTGTCATCTTTGAATTGTTGCGCATATCAAGATATGAGAACTTTCCGCCAGGAAGCACATAGTTGAAATAGAAGAACGGGCAGAGAGTGTTGGCAGCACGGAAATCGCGCAGAAACTTCGTCTTCGTCAAGTCGATATAGCTTATCTGCGTATCGCTGATGTTGATTGTGCCCAACGATTCATTGTTGGAGATGTCGATGCGCGACAATTGGTTGCCGTTGACCAACAGCGAGCCGAGCTCCTTGTTGGTCGACACATCAACACTTGTCAATTTATTGTTGCCGCAGTTTAAATAGTTGAGTTCCGGATTGTTGGCTACATTTATGTCTGTAAGCTGGTTGCTGGAGCAGTCGAACGAAAACAGCTTCGGAAACTTGGTCACGTCAATCTCAGAGAGATAGTTGCCGTTGACCGACAGCGTCGACAGATTGGGATATGTGCCGTTCTCAAAATCGAGCAACGCGTTGTTGGAAAGGTTGAGCGAGCTCAGATTAGGCAACGAGATTGCATAGAAATGCATAATGTGGCAGTTGTTCATGCTTATCTGCTTCAAATTGGTGCTTCCGTCATAGAACACAACTGTGGTAAGCTCCGGATTGTCGTTGGCAGTGAAGTACTGCAGCTTGTCGAAATTGATAAGGTTCAACGCCACAAAATTCTCTCCGTTTTCCGACACATTGAGCTGCTCGAGGCTATTTGCCAACGAAGAAATCTCAAACTGATGAGAGTCAATCTTGTTGCTCTTCAACCCGAGATTCTTCAAAACAGAGTTGCCGGTCGATGAGAATGTTACAATAGAGTTTTCGTTAAGACTCAATTTGGTAACCTCCGGGAGTCCGCTGAGATTGAAATCTGTCAGCTGATTCTTTTCCATATCCACCTCTTTAAGCTTCGTGTTGGCGAAAGTGGCGGCAGAAATCTGCATCTCTTTAATCTCAAGATAAGTGATGTCGCCCTTGATGGTGATGGTCTTGCTTGCACCAAGCTTGCCGGTGATCTCCGAGCCGTAAGTCCAGCTAGGCTTCACTTTGTTGTAGATTTTCTCGACGCCGTCACCCCAGTCGATGGTAAACGCATCGTCCATAGAGTCAGCCCAAGTATAGGGTCAGTAGAAATTTAGTGGGGATAAGCATATAAATTGGCGATACGGAAAAGAA
>OMEW01000392.1_pt1 | contig 26645 bp, 16 predicted proteins | sample 1645471 | NCBI WGS metagenome assembly OMEW01 (sample SAMEA103958126, study PRJEB25191) | human gut metagenome | reverse complement strand
CCAAGATGCGCGGCTCCCACGAGAACGGCGACGTGTTCTTCCAGCATCGTGAGGCATGCAACAGCGTTTACAACGCTCTGCCTGCTGTTGTTGAGAAGTACATGGCCAAGATCAACGCAAAGCTGGGCACCAACTACGATCTGTTCAACTACTACGGCGCACCCGATGCTGACCGTGTGATCGTGGCTATGGGCTCCATCTGCGACGTTGCTGATGAGGTCATCGACTACCTGAACGCCAAGGGCGAGAAGGTCGGTATCATCAAGGTCCGCCTGTACCGTCCCTGGGTCTCCGCTTCCCTGCTGAAGGTTCTGCCCAAGACCGCCAAGAAGGTGGCTGTGCTGGACCGCACCAAGGAGCCCGGCTCTCTGGGCGAGCCCCTGTACCTGGATGTTGCCGCTACCCTGCGTGAGGCTGGCCTGAACGATGTCGTTCTGACCGGCGGCCGTTACGGTCTGGGCAGCAAGGATACCCCGCCGTCCTCCATCTTTGCTCTGTTCAAGGAGCTGGAGAAGGATCAGCCCAAGGAGCGCTTCACTCTGGGTATCACCGATGATGTCACCTTCCTGTCTCTGCCGGAAGTCAAGCCCGCTCCCATCACCGCAGCTGCTGGCACCAAGGAGTGCAAGTTCTGGGGTCTGGGCGGCGACGGTACTGTCGGTGCTAACAAGAACTCCGTCAAGATCATCGGCGACCATACCGACAAGTATGTTCAGGCATACTTCCAGTATGACTCCAAGAAGACCGGCGGCGTGACCATCAGCCATCTGCGTTTCGGCGACAAGCCCATCCGCAGCCCCTACTACATCAACCAGGCTGACTTCGTGGCCTGCCACAACCCCGCTTACATCCACATGGGCATGAAGATGGTCCAGGATGTCAAGCCCGGCGGCGTGTTCATGATCAACTGCCAGTGGTCCGATGAGGAGCTGGGCCAGCACCTGAACGCCGAGGCAAAGAAGTATATCGCTGACAACAACATCCAGCTGTATACCATCAATGCTATCGATAAGGCTATCGAGATCGGCATGGGCAAGCGCACCAACACCATCCTGCAGTCTGCATTCTTCAAGCTGGCTGACGTCATGCCCATCGAGGATGCCGTCAACTTCATGAAGCAGGCAGCTCAGAAGAGCTACGGCAAGAAGGGCCAGGACGTCGTTGAGATGAACTGGAAGGCTATCGATGCAGGCGTTGACGCCATCCACAAGGTGGACGTGCCCGCATCCTGGTCCAACCCCGAGGCTGATCCCGCACCCAAGGCTCTCACCGGCCGTCCGGAGCTGGTCAAGCAGATCCGCGATGTCATGGAGCCCATTGCCCGTATGGACGGCGACAGCCTGCCTGTCTCTTCCTTCGTGGCAAATGCAAACGGCGAGTGGGAGCAGGGCGCTTCTGCATACGAGAAGCGCGGCACCGCTGTCAACGTCCCCGAGTGGGATGCTGCAAAGTGCGTTGGCTGTAACCAGTGTGCATTCGTCTGCTCTCATGCTACCATCCGTCCCTTCCAGCTGACCGCCGACGAGCTGGCAGCTGCTCCTGCGCAGACCAAGAGCCGCGACAACAAGCCCGCAAACGAGTACAAGTTTGTTATGGCTGTGTCTCCTCTGGACTGCATGGGCTGCGGCGAGTGCGTCACCGTCTGCCCCACCAAGGCTATCACCATGGTGCCGCAGGACAGCCAGGCCGATCAGCAGGCAGTGTTCGACTACTGCGTGGCCAACATCTCCAAGAAGCCTTCCAAGTTTGCTGACGATACCGTTATCGGTTCTCAGTTCAACCAGCCGCTGCTGGAGTTCTCTGGCTCCTGCGCAGGCTGTGCCGAGACTTCTTACGCTCGCCTGATCACTCAGCTGTTCGGCGAGAAGATGTACATCTCCAACGCTACCGGCTGCTCCTCCATCTGGGGCGGCACCGCTTCCATCTCTCCGTACACCGTCAACAAGGACAGCGGCCATGGTCCTGCATGGTGCAACTCCCTGTTCGAGGATAACGCAGAGCATGGTCTGGGCCTGTACATCGGCCAGAAGACCGTCCGCGAGAACCTGATCAAGGAGATCGCAGAGGTTGCTGGTTCCGACAAGGCTTCTGCTGAGCTGAAGGCTGCCTTTGAGAAGTTCCTGGAGACCAAGAACAACACCAAGGCCAACGACGAGCCCGCAAAGGCCCTGATCGCTGAGCTGGAGAAGGCTGCTGCTGCCGGCTGCGAGAAGTCTGCAGAGATCCTGAAGAGCAAGCAGTTCATCGCCAAGAAGTCCGTCTGGATCTTCGGTGGTGACGGCTGGGCATACGACATCGGCTTCGGTGGTCTGGACCACGTTCTGGCTTCCGGCGAGGATGTCAACGTGATGGTCTTCGATACTGAGATGTACTCCAACACCGGTGGACAGGCATCCAAGGCTTCCAACATTGGTGAAGTCTGCCAGTTCGCTGCTGCTGGTAAGGAAATCAGCAAGAAGAGCCTGTCCGAGATTGCTATGACCTACGGTTACATCTATGTTGCTCAGATCGCACTGGGTGCTAACCCGGCTCAGGCTGTCAAGGCCATCGCTGAGGCTGAGGCTTACCCCGGCCCGTCTCTGATCATCGGCTACGCTCCCTGCGAGCTGCACGGTGTCAAGGGCGGCATGACCAACTGCCAGAACGAGATGAAGAAGGCAGTTGAGGCCGGTTACTGGAACCTGTTCACCTTCAACCCGGCAAACAAGGCTCAGGGCAAGAATCCGTTCACCCTGACCTCCAAGGCTGTGGATAACGAGAAGTATCAGGCACTGCTGGCTAACGAGACCCGTTACAGCCGCCTGACTCGTGCATTCCCCGACCGTGCTAAGGAGCTGTTCGCACGCAACCAGGAAGTTGCAAACGACCGCTACGAGCACCTGACCCGTCTGGTCGACCTGTACAAGTAAGCATTCTTCTGCGCTTTGGATGCAGATATTTGCGGCACCTTAGCCCCACAATGCAAGAGGGCGGCTGCCCCGTACCGGCGGTTACTGCGCAATGCAGCGGTACGAAGCGGAGAAACGCATCCATCCATGCAGGTGATGTGCTGAAGTACAGCATTCGCCATACGAGTTCTATCTGATTTCACTTCCCGGGCGGTGCTTTGTTCCGTGCGAAGCACCGCAGCGGGATATGAGATACCAAAGCGCCCGCGAGGGTCCTTGAAAGCACACCCCGCGTGTGTCAGGAGCATAAGGTCTGCTTGCAGATACCTTGCTCCGCCTGCTGCATAAGACCTGCTTTGCAGGGATCTTGCCGCAGTAAAAAACGAATATCGTTTTTAGCGCCCCGTTCACCGCAAGGTGACCGGGGCGTATTTTTTGTGTAAAAGAGAAGCGGCTGCTGTGATCTGGCATCACAACAGCCGCTTTTACAGTTCCATTTTAGCATGTGAAAAAACGAAGGTCAATCAAAAAATGTTATCACAAAATCTTCCAAAAGATACCATTCCCTTTTTACAGTTTCTTCATAGCTTCTTAACGAATTCAATTGTGAAAGCTGTTATACTTTTGCCATGGGAAGCGGGGCCGCAACCGCTTACCCAAGTAACATGATTCCTCCTCACACCAAGGCAATATCCAAACAAAACACCCTTTTTCGTGTGCCGCAACACGGAAGAGGGTGTTTTGTTTTGCAAAATTCTGGTAAATCGGTGGTTTAGGGTTGACCCCGTTTTTTTGCGGCGCTATAATAAAAATGAATATGAAAACTTGGAGGTGAACGCAGGAAAATGGACCCGGATCATAGTCGAAGTAGAACCACCGGCGCGGTGGATCAGAAAACAAAAACAACTGCGTTTTCCCCAACCGTTCGCCTCCTTCGCTGAGTCCTGCGGAAAAGCACCGCTTCATCAACGGTGCATCTTTCCGCAAAACAGAGCAGAGGAAGGCGCGGCTTTGTGTGCGCAGAATGCGGCGTTTGCGGCATTCCGGCAGGCAAGGCGGCGCGTTTTTTGTTTCCCGATCTGCTGCGTCCTCCGGATACAGGAGCTGCTCCTGTTCCGTAAAAACTGAGGAGGTACGCCCAATGGATATGGAAGAAAAGAAGCTGACGGCTGATGCTGCGGAACAGGCGCTGCCGGTGCAGGAGCTGCCTGCTGATATCCCCGCCGAGGTCCGCCAGAAGCTGGCTGAAGATCTGAACGAGGAAGCTACTGAAGACCTCAAGCAGGACATGCGCGAGGCCGAAAAAGAGGAGGCCAACGACGAAGAGGTCAAGGCCAACCCTGAGATGCTCACCAAGAGCCGCCTGCTCAAGCTGCTCATCAAGAAGCAGTATGTCAAGCTGCGCGAAGTGACCGAGGAAGAGCAGCCTGCCGACCTTGCCGAGCTGCTGGAAGAGCTGGACGAAAACAACCGCCTTGTGGTGTTCCGCCTGCTCAAAAAGGAAGTGGCCACCGAGGCCTTTGCCTATATGTCCGACGAAGCCCGCGACGATCTGGTGAACGCCTTCTCAGATGTGGAGCTGGTGGGCGCCATTGAAGAGATGAGTCTGGACGATGCCGCCGATCTGCTGGAGGATATGCCGGCAGGTGTGGTGAAGCGGGTGCTGGAAAAATCCTCCAAGCAGACCCGTGAGAGCCTGAACAAGCTGCTGAACTACCCCGAAAGCTCTGCCGGCAGCCTGATGACCCCCGAATATGTCCGTCTGCGCGAGGATATGACCGTGGCGCAGGCTTTTGAAGCCATCCGCAAGCAGGGCGAAAACGCAGAGACCGTGTACACCTGCTACGTGGTGGAGCGCAACCGCCTGAAGGGCGTTGTTTCTGCCCGAAGCCTGCTGCTGTCAGAGCCGCATACTCCCGTCACCGAGATCATGGATGATAACGTGGTCACTGTGAAAGTGACCGACGATCAGGAGTACGTGGCCCGTGAGATGCAGCGCTACGACTTTACCGCCATGCCTGTTCTGGACAACGAGGGCATGTTCGTGGGTATCATCACCATCGACGATGCAATCGACGTTCTGACCGACGAGAGCACCGAGGATATGCAGAAGATGGCTGCTATTCTGCCGGACGACGATGCCACCACCTACTTCGGCACCAGCGTCTGGACCCACGCGAAGCAGCGCATTCCATGGCTGCTGATCCTGATGCTGTCTGCCACCTTTACCGGCATGGTCACCACCCACTATGAAGAGGCCTTTGTCAGCCTGCCGCTGCTGGTCTCCTTCATGCCCATGCTGATGGATACCGCCGGCAACTGCGGCAACCAGATCAGCACCCTGATGGTGCGCGGTCTGGCTCTGGGCGAGGTAGAGCCCGCCGACTTTATGCGGGTGCTGGGCAAGGAGCTGCGGGTGTCTGCCATCGTGGGCGCGGTGCTGGGCATCGTGAACGGCCTGCGCATCTACCTGATGTACACCTTCCTGTTCCCCGGCCAGTACGCTAACGTGATGGGCTATGCCATCGTGGTCAGCGTTTCGCTGTTCTTCAGCGTCATTCTGGCAAAGCTGGTGGGCGGTATGCTGCCGCTGGCTGCCAAGAAGCTGGGTGCAGACCCGGCCATCATGGCTACCCCCTTCATCACCACCATCGTGGATGCCTGCAGCCTGATCCTGTATTTCCAGATCGCACAGCTGGTGTTCCACAATATGATGTAAATAATAAAGCAATGCCGGACGGTCTTGAAGTGACTGCCCGGCATTGCTTTTTCCGGTGTGGAAAACTGCATGTTTCCCCGCCTTTTCCACACGGAAAAACGGCAGCGGCCCGGTGTTGAAAACTTGTGACCGGTTCATTCCAGATTGGAGAAAAATAAATCACCGCTCGGGAACGGTTTGTAGAATGCAAAGAAAATCATTCGACTTTCTTTTTTATAAAAGGCAGAATGCCCGCATTTTTGCCCAAAACTTACCAGAAAGCTGCGGCCTGAATTACGGTGTGTATAGGGCTGATGCCCTTTTGTTGTGGAAAACCCGGTGGAAAAAGTGGAAAACCTCATGGAAAACTTGCCCTTTTCTTCACAAAAACGGTGGAAAACCCGGTGGAAAAAGTGAAAAGTTCATTCCAGACAGGAAACTCCATACACTTTCCGGTTGTGCTTTTGTGCCGCAAGATCCGCTTGACAGCTGTATTTTTGGGCGGAAGATGCGGCAGTTTTCCACACTGTGGCATTGCCTTGAATGCCCCGGCCAATCATGGTACAATAACAGCAGAAAAATGCGGCAAAACTCACCGATATCGGAATACAATGCGTTGGAGGCACCCTATATGAACAATTGGCTCAACCAGCTGGAGCGCAAATACGGCCGCTTCGGCATCCCGAATCTGACCAACATTCTGGTGGGCGGGCAGATCCTTGTGCTGGCCATCGAGCTGTTTGTCAACCAGACCGTCAGTGTCTGGCTGGCACTCAGCCGCTATTTTCTGCTGCGCGGCCAGATCTGGCGCATCATCACCTTTGCGTTCATCCCCTCTTACGGCGGCAGCATCCTCAGCGCGGTGCTGGGCATCTATTTCACATGGTTCATCGGCACAGCGCTGGAACAGGAGTGGGGCGATTTCCGCTATACGGTGTATCTGCTCTCCGGGATACTGGGCACCGTGCTGGCCTGTCTGCTCACCGGCGTGACCGGCAGCACCTACTGCCTGTCCCTTTCGCTGCTGCTGGCCTTTGCCATGCTGTACCCGGAGGTACAGGTGCTGCTGTTCTTTGTCATCCCCATCCGGGTAAAATACTTTGGCTTTTTTGCGGCAGCACTGTGGGTGCTCAGCTTTCTGGGCGCGCCGCTGCCGCAAAAGCTGAGCCTGCTGCTCAGCATGGCGAACGTCTGGCTGTTCTTTGGCCCGATGGCCTATCGTTCCGTCCGCGCGTGGGTACGCCGTGAGCAGTGGAAGCGGAGAAACAGAAGGTAAGGAGAAACATCATGATGCTGGACCGCATGGAGGGCAATGCAGAACTGAAAAGCAGCGTGCAGCTGATGCTGGCGGCCCACCGCCTGACCCACAGCGTGCTGCTGGTGGGTGAAGAGGGCCTTGGAGCCGGTTTTGCGGCCCGCTGCATTGCGGCAGATTATCTTTACCCTGCAGGCGGAGCGCCCGCTGAGGCCCTTCTGCGGGGCGAATGCTGCCGTGCTGTGGGTAAGCCCGGCGACCGCGACAGCGGCCATGTGGAGACTGGCATCGTGCGTGAAGCGATCAGCGTTGCCGGTATGGGCGCAGGCGGAAAATATCTGGTCAGTCAGGTCAAGGCTATGCGCAGCGAGATCTTCAACACCAGCCTTTCGGCCGAGGGCCGTGCCGTGCTGCTCTATCACGTGGAAAAGATGAACGAGGAATCCGCAAATGCTCTGCTGAAGGTGATGGAAGAGCCGCCGGAGGGGGTGCTGTTCCTGCTTACGGCGGATTCGCTGGCAGGTGTGCTGCCCACCATCCGCAGCCGCTGCGTCAGCTTTGCAGTGGCTCCTGTCTCGCCGGAGCAGTGCGCCCGCTACTGCGCCGCACAGGGGGTGGACAAAAAGACGGCCGCGCTGTACAGCGAACTGTTCGACGGGCACATTGGCACGGTGCTTGCCGCCGCACAGGACGAAGCCCGCACCGCGCAGGTGGAAAAGGCCCTGCAGCTGGCAAAGGCCGCTGCCGACCGTGACAGCTATGCCGCAGCCTGCCTGCTGGCCGCCTACGAAAAGGACAAGGCCGGAGCCGCCGCCCTGCTGACGGACTTCCGGGCGGTGGCGGTAGCGGGCCTGCGGCAAAGCCCCCACGCACCGGTGCAGGGCATTGCCGCCCAGCGTGCCCTGCGGCTGGCCGAAGCCGCCATCCAGCGCCTTGGCGCGCAGGTGAACCCTAAAATCGTGCTCAGCGTGTTTGCGGCAAAGTTCCGCGCGCTGTAAACAAAAACTCCCCCGAAAGGCTTTTTACGGCATTTCAGGGGAGTTTTACTGTCAGGAAACGGTAGAGGAAGGGTCGCTGATCAGGCCGTTAAAAGTAAAGGTGGCCGTTTGATTATTAAGTTTACTCAGCGTGATGGTTATGGTTCCTCTATAGAATTTATCGAAAGAAGAGGTAGTGACGGGGCCGATGTCGATGAAAAGAATAACGGTTTTGGACCGGCCTGCAGGAACAGCAAGAGACTGGTTGAATACATAGGCGGTTTTGCTGCTGTTCAGACCTTTGTATCCAAGACCACATACCTTACCAGTGCCGCCATCGGTATGGCTGAAAGCAAAGTTGCTGGTGCTGACGGTGACATCACTGCTGCCGCTTTCATTATCCAGTTTGAAGCCGGTGTAGAAATAGTTGTGGCGGGTATCAAATTCATAGATGGAGCTGGAAGTCCACTGCCCGCTCAAAGGGCCGATATCTGCCGTAAAAGAGCCAAAATTAGCGAAATCGCTATTATCGATGGGAGGAGCAACCAAATTTTCGGGAGTGGAAGCATACGCTCCATCTCCGCAGCCTGCCAGCATACCGCTTGCGGCAGCGACCAGTGCGGCGGCACCAGTGGCCTTTAAAAAAGTACGGCGGGTGATCAGTTCAGACATAAAAATCTCTCCTTTGATTGCAGGAAATCATAAAATACAAAAGCTGATGCAAACAGAAACTCCCTCCGGCGCTTGCGGTACACCGGAGGGAGTTTCTGTTTGGGGTATTGCTTTGGTGTGAGGAGGAATCATGTGCGGAAAGACGGTTGCGGCCCCGCCTCCCCGCAAGGTATAGTATACCCGATTTTAAGTGAAAAGTCATTACATTTCTGTGAAAAAACATCCCGCAATGAACTTTTTACAAAATTCCCCCAATGATAAAAACCAAACAGCGCGGTGTACAAAAATTCTGGTATTCCAGAATGACATAAACTGCCAATTTCACTATAGCAGACAAGACCGCAGGTGTCAATTAAAATGTCGGCTTTTTGGCGGAAAGACGAAAAAATGTGGCAAAAAACTGTAAAATCGGCACAGGGTCAGCCCTTGGTAAGCTCGGCGGCGTGAAGCTTGCCGTGCTCTACGTAGTGGGCGGCGTTGTGCAGGTTGGCCTCGATCTGGGCCGCGCTTACCTGCTTGATGACCCTTGCGGGCACGCCCACGGCCACCGAGTTATCCGGGATCACCATGCCCTCCGGCACCAGCGCACCCGCGCCGATGATGCAGTTTTTGCCCACGACACAATGGTTGAGCAGGGTGGCGTGCATTCCGATGAGGCTGCCATCCCCTACCGTGCACCCGTGCACAAGGGCACCGTGGCCCACAGTGACGTTCCTGCCCAGCGTCACGGCCCCGCCCACATCGCAGTGCAGCACGGCATTATCCTGCACGTTGGAGTTTTCGCCAATGGTCAAAGTGCCGTCGTCGCCGCGCAGCACGGCCCCGTACCACACCGTGGAACCGGCTTTGAGGATCACATCGCCCTGCACGGTGGCGTTGGGCGCAACGAACGCAGCCCCCTCGTTGCGGGGAACTTTTCCACAAAAGGACAGAAACATTGTTAAAAACCGCCTTTCTCTCTTTCTCTTTTGGCTGGTTTATGGTATTCTTTAAAGTAGTATAGCAAGCCAGAGCCTTTCCGGCAAGTAGGAGCTGTTTCAAAACAAAAATTTTTGCCGTGCGTCGGCAAGCAGATACAAGGGGGCACGCTCATGTTCAAAAACACCATCTTCCGCCGCATGACGGCGCTGGTGCTCACGCTGGCACTGGCCGCTGCTGCTGCACTGCCGGGCCTTGCGGTATATCCCATGCCCATCCAGACCGCCAGCGAGACCGAGGCGGTGTACCTGTTCAACGCCGACACCGGCAAGACCATCCTGAACCAGAATGCTGACCAGCAGCAGTATGTTGCCAGCCTGACCAAGCTCATGACGGCCCTGCTGCTGCTGGAAAGCGGCAAGGATCTGAACGGTGAAGTGACCGTGCCCACCGCGCTGACCCAGGAGTTCCGGGATATCCAGAACGCCAACGGCACCACTATGGGCCTGCGCATCGGCGAGACGGTGCGCCGCATCGACCTGCTGAACGCCATACTCATCGTCAGCGCCAACGACGCCGCCAGCGTCATTGCCTACGATGTGGGCGGCAGCGTGCTGGATTTCGTCAAGCAGATGAACGCCCGTGCCCAGGAGCTGGGCTGCACCGGCACGAACTTTACCTGTGCCCACGGCCTGTTTGACTACGGCAACGTGTCCACCGCGCAGGATCTGGCAAAGATCGCCGCCGCCTGTGCGGCAAACCAGACCTTTGCACAGGTGGCGGGCACCGCCAGCTATGTCCTGCCGGCCACGAACCTCCGCAAGGCTGAGCACACCATCAGCAGCTCCAACAGCCTGATGAACAGCGAGAGCGCCAATTACCGGGAGTATGTCCGGTGGGTCAAGGGCGGCTTTACCACGCTGGCAGGCCGCTGCATCGTGGCCTTTGCGGAAAAGGACGGCCACACCTACGGGCTGGTGATCCTTGGCTGCGATACGCCGGACCACCTCTTTGCCGAGTGCGATGATCTGTTCGACTGGGCCTTTGCCAGCTTTGCCGACCGTCCGCTGGTGGACACCCAGACCGAGATCACCACCGTGGCGCTGACCAAGTGCCGCACCGAACCGGCAGTGGAGCTGTATGCTGCCGCGCCGGTCAGCGGCTATGGCCACGCGGACGATATCGTCACCTACTCCTTCGACCTGCCGGAAAGTGTTTCCGCCACCGTCAAGAGCGGCAGTGTGGTGGGTACAGCCACCGTGTATCTGGACGGCGATGAAGTGGGCACGGTAGACCTTGTGACCCACAAGGAGTATGTCTCTGATTTCCGCACCGACATGAAGGCAACGGCGCTTCTGCTGTGCGCACTGCTGTTCATCCTCGCTGCATTAACGGCGGTCACTCTTACCGCGGGCGGTGGCTCGCTGAGCCTCAAAAAGAGAAGGCGCAGAAGATAAAATGCCATGGCCGCAGATGCGGTAGATTGGAGCGGCAAAAAAGAATAAGAAAAGCGGCGCTCAGTGCCTTGCAACAGGCTCTGAGCGCCGCTTCTTTTGCGCTTATTGGTTGAGGAACTTGATAAAGTGGTAAGATTCCACGATCTGGAAGTACTTGATAATGCGCGGATACAGCGGTTCGGCCTTTTCGCCGAACTGCTGCTTCATGCATTCAGCAAGGTCTGCAACGGTCTTCTGGCCGTCGATCAGCGGCCAGAGATAGCTGCCGGTCTCGTCCAGATGCACCTGTGTGGTGCGCGGTTTATGAAACACTTTTTGCGCGATCGTATTGAACACACCGGTGTTCTCAACCTCAAGGGTGATAAGGCCGGTGGCTTCGTCTGTGTGCCAGCGCAGGGTTTCCGCCCGCTGCGGAATGAGGTCCAGATAGTTGATGGACTGCTTTTTCTTACTCATCAGTTCTTCTTTTTCTTCATGGAGAAGGCCAGCAGGCATGCGATCATCACGATCATAAGGACCACGCCGCCAATGTTGCCCAGATCAATGCTCAGGGCAGTGCTGATGCCGAACACGGCAAACACAGCCAGCAGGATGCCCACAAGGCCCTCGCCTGCGATCATACCGGCACAGAACAGGGTGCCGCGGGTGGTCTGCTCTTCCTTGAGCTTCGCGTCAACATTCTTGCGGCTGTCCATGAACCAGCGCACAACACCGCCGATCATGATGGAGGTGTTCAGGTAGATGGGCAGATACAGGCCGATGGCGAACGGCATCACGGGGATGCGCAGGACCTCCAGAGCAATGGCAAGGAACACACCGGTGAACACCAGGTTCCAGGGCAGGTTGCCGCCCATGATGCCCTCGACGATCATCTTCATCAGGGTAGCCTGCGGTGCGGGGACCTCGGCACCGCCGTAGCCCCATGCGCTGTCCAGCAGGTACAGCACACCACCGATGGCCAGACCGGCGGCAATAACGCCGATCAGCTCACCGATCTGCTGCTTGACCGGGGTCGCACCCAGCAGGTAGCCGGTCTTCAGGTCCTGAGAGGTATCCGCAGCAATGGCAGCGCAGATGCAGATGACAGAGGCGATGGCCATGGAGCCGATCATGCCCTCGATGCCAACGTTGCCGGTGGCCTTCAGGATCATGGTAGCGATCAGCAGGGTGGCAATGGTCATGCCGGAGACCGGGTTGTTGGAACTGCCGATCATGCCGACCATACGTGCAGAGACGGTGGAGAAGAAGAAGCCGAAGATGACGATCAGCAGAGCACCCAGCGGGCTGACGGGGATGGCCGGAGCCAGCCAGATGATGAGGATGATGAGCAGGATGCCGCCCAGAATAAAGGGCATGGGCAGGTCCTTCTCGGTACGGGAGGTGCCGGAAGCACTGCCGCCCTTCATGCTCTTCATGGCATCACGGAAGGTGGATGCGATCAGAGGCAGGCTCTTGATCAGCGAGATGATACCGCCGGTAGCAATGGCACCTGCGCCGATATACTTGACGTAGTTGGACCAGATAGCGTCTGCACCGCCTGCTGCATACAGATCAGCAATGGTGGTGCCGGCTGCTGCCGGGTACAGGGAGATGTTTGCGCCGAACAGGCAGATCAGCGGGATAATGACCATCCAGCCCACCAGAGAACCGGTGAACATGTAGGAAGCGGTCTTGGGGCCGACGATGTAGCCCACGCCCAGCAGAGCGGGGTACACTTCCATGCCCAGAGCACCCTTGAAGGAGCTGAAGGCCACGGCAATGTCGGCGGGGATCATCTTCAGGCCATCGACGATGAACTTGAAGATGGCTGCCAGACCCATGCCGGAGAACACGGTGGAGGCGTTTGCACCGCCCTCTTCACCGGCCAGCAGAACGTCTGCACAGGCGGTGCCTTCCGGGTACAGCAGGGTGGCGTGTTCCTTGACGATCAGGGCGTTGCGCAGGGGCACCATGAACAGAACGCCCAGAATGCCGCCGCACAGGGCGATCAGGGTGATCTCCAGGATGCTGGGCTTGTCGCACAGGCCCTCTTTTGCCCACAGGAACAGTGCGGGCATGGTGAAGATGGCACCGGCGGCCAGGCTCTCGCCTGCGGAACCAATGGTCTGCACCATGTTGCTCTCCAGAATGGAGTTCTTCTTGAGCAGGACGCGGATCACGCCCATAGAAATGACTGCTGCCGGGATGGAGGCAGAAACAGTCATGCCGACGCGCAGGCCCAGATAGGCATTTGCAGCGCCGAAGACCACGGACAGGATGATGCCCATGATCACAGAGGTCGCCGTCATTTCTGCGGTGATCTTTTCCGCAGGAATATACGGCTTGAAGGATTCTTGATCTTTCATGTTTGCTCTCCTTGCGACAGCACAAGCGCCTTGTCTTTGGGGCAGGGCGCTTGTGCTGTCTGTTTTCCTATTTCCTAAAACACGCGCATCCTATCCAACAAAGGATACGCTGGCACATACTCCATTATACTAAAGTGTGACTGAATTGACAACTGGAAATGTACACAACAAATTCACAAAAAATTCGTTTATTCAAGCATTTTGCGGGAAATTGGGGCAAAAGTGTGCGAAAAAATTCCATATGATCCAAAAACTGTACGCATATGGAGAACAGCTTTGCGGGAAAAGAATGCCTTTTAACAGCGTGCGCGCCTGTCCAGAGGAAGGATGGAAAAGCTTTCCTTTTCCCTGCTTTCGGCGGGCCTTGGACAAAGCTGAAAAAAGTCCCGGGTCTTTCCTCGACTGGACCAGCCGAGGAAAATTCCCGGGACGCTCATATATTATAAAGAGCGCTTTTACACGGCCCCATAGATGCCGTGCACCGACACTTCGCCGGTAAAAACGTGAACTTCGCCGCTGTCAGTGCGCACCACCAGACGGCCCTCTTCGTCCACATCGACGGCTTCGCCTGCACCCTGCCCGCCGTCCGGCAGGTCGAAGGTGACCCGGCGGCCCAGATTGACGCAGGCGGCCTTGTATTCCTCCCGGAAGGGTGCAAAGCCATCGCGGGCAAACACATACATGTTGCGGTCAAAGCCAAAGTCGGTCAGGCCCTCGGCCAGCCATGCGGGGTCGGTGGAAAGATCCACCTTTGCGCCCTGCAGCGCCAGCGAGGTGCCGTTGGGCAGACCGGCGGCATCAAAGTAGCTCTGCGGCTGGGCCAGATTGATGCCGATGCCGCACAAAATGCCCCGGCCCTGCTGCTGGTAGCCGTAGCTCACGCCCTCGCACAGGATGCCCACGATCTTTTTGCCGTTGAGCAAAAGGTCGTTGGGCCACTTGATCTGGCAGTCCACGCCGTAGCGCAGCTTGAGCTGGGTGCGCACGGCAAGGCTTGCCAGCAGCGGCAGGGTGGCAGGCTGGGCCAGCGGTTCCCGGATGGCTGCTGTATAATACAGGGCCTTGCCCTCGGCGTTCACCCAGCTGCGGCCCAGACGGCCCCGGCCTGCGGTCTGGTTCTCGGTATACACCGCACCCACCGGGCCAAACTCTTCAAAATGTTCCTTCACGTAAGCGTTGGTGCTGCCGCATTCCGGCAGATAGCGCACCTCATTGATGCTCATTGTTTGGGTACCTCTTTATGTTCATAGGCGGTCACTTTGCCTTCGTCCAGCGTCAGGATGCCGTAGGTGTCCGGCCCGGTGTAACACCGGCCGCAGGAGCCGGGGTTGAACAAAAACACCTTGCTGCGGGTCTCTGCATGAGGGATGTGGGTGTGACCGAACAGCGCCACCTCGGCACCCCGGGCAGATGCGGCATCTGCCAGCGTATCCAGATCGTATTTCACACCGTACATATGACCGTGAGTGTAAAAGATCACCACGCCGTCAAAGGCGGCAAGGCCGTCGGTGGGTTCCAGTGCACCGTAATCGCAGTTGCCCGCCACCGAGTAGGCCCGCAGCTTGGGGTACAGCGTCAGAGCCAGTTCCAGATCCCGCAGGCCGTCGCCCAGAAAGATCAGGGCATCGATGCTTTTGCTCTCTTTCATCAGCACGCGCTCAATGGCGGCACGTCCGCCGTGGCTGTCGCTCAAAACCAGAAGCTTTGTCACAAAAGGGGTCCTCCTCTATTACCATTTACCTGAGATGCTGTCATTCACCAGCCTGCTGGCCCTGTTGCAATACCAGCAGCTGCTTGTACACTTCGCTTTTAGAATAAGGTGTGCCCTGTGCCGCCGCCTTGGCTGCGGCGGTGGGGCCAAAGCCCTGCCCGATCAGCTCCAGCGCCCGCTGCGCTGCCTGCTCCAGCGTCAGCTCCTGCTCCGGGTCGGCGGTCTCCGGCGCACCGGCCATCACCAGCACATACTCGCCGCGCGGCTCGTTGGTCTTGTAGTGCTCCACCGCCTCGCCGAGGGTAGTCTTCCAGATATCCTCGTGCAGCTTTGTCAGCTCCCGGCACAGGGTGATGCTGCGGTCTGCGCCAAAGGCATTGGCCAGATCGTCCAGCGTGGTGCGCAGCTTGTGGGGCGCTTCGTAAAAGATGGTGGTGCGCTTTTCCTGCAAAAGCTCAGCCAGCCGCTCTTTTTTCTGCTTGCGGTTCACGGGCAGAAAGCCCTCGAACACCCAGCGGGAGGTGTCCTGCCCGGACACGGCCAGCGCTGTGACGCAGGCGGAAGCCGCCGGCACTGGCACTACCTTGATGCCCCGGGCCAGTGCGTCCCGCACGATCACCTCGCCCGGGTCGGAGACGCAGGGCATGCCCGCATCACTGCACAGGGCACAGCTCTCGCCTGCTTCAATGCGGCGCAGGATGCCCTCACCCTTCTGCAGGGCGTGCTCATAGTAGCTGACCATGGGTTTTTTCAGGCCCAGAAAGTTCAGCAGCTTCATGGTCACACGGGTGTCCTCGGCGGCAATAAAGTCTGCCGCGCCAAAGGTGGCCGCTACGCGCGGCGGCATATCGTCCAGATTGCCGATGGGCGTTGCCACGATATAAAGAGTTCCTGCCATAGTTTACCTCCCATATAACGCCGCACCGGCGCTGATCAACACATCCGGCTCCACCCGCAGACCGGTTTTGCGGTTCTTCTGCGCTTCCACAAGGAAGAGCCATGGCGCGCCGTCCGCCTTGTTCTTTACAAAGGCCAGCCGCTTCGGCTCCAGCCGGTTGGCCCGCAGCACCGCCAGCACCTCCGCCAGCCGTTCCGGCCGGTGGCACAGCGCAAAGCGCCCGCCGTCCTTCAAAAGGCGGAACGCACACTGGCACACATCGTCCAGTGTGCAGGTGTTCTCGTGCCGGGCAAGGGCGTGGGCTGCGTTTTGGCTTTGGGGCCCATCCGTGAAATAGGGCGGATTGCACGCACACACGTCAAAACTACCCTCGCCCTGCCGGAAAGCGCGCAGGTCGGCACAGACAGGCTCAATGTGCCCGATGTCCTGCTCCTGCACCGCAGCGGAAAGCAGAGCGCTGCCCTCGGGCTGGAGCTCCAGCCCCATGCAGGGGCCGCGGTGGCCGCGGTCGTGCCATTCCAGCGCCACGATGCCGCAGCCGGAGCACAGGTCTGCGGCCTTCTGGGCGCGCTTTGGCTCACAGAAACGGGCCAGCAGCAGCGCGTCGGAGCCAAAACGATGCTCCGGCGAGCAATAAACCATAGTTCTATTATACAAGACTTCGGTAGAATGTTCCATAGATAAGTGTGCCGTACCCTCTCAAAAAAATGCGTGGAATTGCTCGGGGAATTTGTGCGAATTACTGCAAAACAAAAAAGCAGCAGACCTGCTTTGGACAGGCCTGCTGCTTTTGATGCGTTTTTTGTGCAGCTGCTAAAATTATTCAGCAGTGATAGCACCGGTGGGGCAAGCACCCTCGCAAGCGCCGCAGTCGATGCAAGCGTCTGCGTTCACAGAAGCAACACCATCAACGGTGATAGCGCCAACCGGGCAAGCGCCCTCGCAAGCGCCGCAGCCAACACATGCGTCAGAAACCTTGTGTGCCATAATAAACTCTCCTTTTTATCTCCGTGCCCGAAGTATGTATGAAGAGTCATGTATGGCACGGCTGTGCATGTCTCTCCGGAAATCATATCCTTGCCTGCATTTTAACAAAGCAGGTGAGAAAAGGCAAGACTAACCGTGACCCGAAAAACACAAAAGTCTGTTTTTTGTTGGGTTGCACAAAAGCACAGGCTAACTTATGGCCAAATTTGCAGGAGTTTTTTGGCAAAAATCGCGAAGAACAGTTAGTTTTAGCAGACTAACCCCTCAGAACCTCCGGCGCGGCCCTCACTCCTTTTCGGCAGCGCGCTTCCGGGCGCAGCCGCCGCCCGCGCAGCGCTTTTCGCCATCGTCGGAGGAAGCCACCACCGGGGCCGGGTTGCGCACGCCGGAGTAATCGTCGTCCGGGTCCGGGCGGCGGGGCGCACGCTTGCCGCCGCTGATATATTCGCACACACCCACCTTATAGTAACGGGGCGAAAGGCTCTCGGTGCCGCAGCGCACCCGCAGGTAGCCGGAAACCGGGTTCACCTCCAGCACGGTGCCAAGACCGTCCGGCGTGCGCACGGTGCTGCCCACCATGGGCATGATGCTGTTCAGGTACTCGTAGGCGCTTTCCTCGTAGGCAAGGCAGCACATCAGCCGGCCGCAGGCACCGCTGATCTTGGTGGGGTTCAGCGAAAGGCCCTGCTCTTTTGCCATCTTGATGGAGACGGGCTGGAAGTCCTTTAAAAAGCGGCTGCAGCAGAAGGGCTGGCCGCAGATGCCAAGGCCGCCGATCATCTTGCTCTCGTCCCGCACGCCGATCTGGCGCAGCTCGATGCGGGTGTGGAAGATACCGGCCAGATCCTTGACCAGCTCGCGGAAGTCCACGCGGCCATCGGCGGTAAAGTAGAACATGATCTTGGAGCGGTCGAGGGTATACTCGGCCTCCACAAGCTTCATTTCCAGGCCGTGGCGGGCAATGCATTCCTGACAGGTGCGGTAGGCGCGCTTTTCGTCCTCACGGTTCTGGCGCATCCGGCGGATATCCACGCTGTCGGCCATGCGGGTAATGGGCTTGAGGGCCTTGGGCACTGCCGCATCGGCGATCTCCCTCACGCCCTGCACCACCTCGCCGCACTCAACGCCGCGGGCGGTCTCCACGATCACATATTCGCCGGTTTTGATGTCGGCCCCGGCGGGATCAAAATAATAGCTTTTGCCGTTCTCTTTGAAACGGACGGAGATGACTTTTTTCATAGTGTTCCTCGTTTTTATTGGTCGAATCTATAGGATAAGGCCCGAAAAAGAGCCTGCTGATCCATTCTGTACTCTAGTATAACATATTCAAATGCACATTTCCACGCAAAAAACAAAAAGCGGCTCTGGCGCTTCAGCAGAAAAATTTTAAAAAGGTGCAACAATCTGCCCTGCTGCCGCGTATCCATAAAGGAAGACTGACCGAATTTGGTCGCACCCGCAGCCGGAAAATGGAAAAACGGAACGGCAAATGTTAAAATCTTGCGAAAGTATCCAAAGAATCGCAAAAGAATCCCACCCCGCTCTTGCAAGGCGGGGGCTTGCGTGTATAATAAAAATGTTGAAGTGTAGCCTTTCCCGCAGGGAAAGCAGCTGTCCTGCTTTGCGGCAAGGCAGAGAAACGGTAGGAGAAAATGGAAAAATTCAGTGTCAAAAAGCCGTTTACGGTGCTGGTTGCAGTGGTCATGATCCTGATCCTGGGCTTTGTGGCGGTCACAAAGATGGATACGAACCTGCTGCCCAACGTGAACACACCGTATCTGATGGTGGTCACCGTGTATCCTGGTGCAAGCCCGGAGCGCGTGGAGAGCGAGGTCTCGGATGTGCTGCAGAACTCGCTCACAGTGCCGGGCGTGTCCAAGATCACCGCAACATCGGCAGAAAACTACAGTCTGCTGCTGATGGAGTTTACCGAGGATACGGATATGAACAGCGCGCTGGTCAAGGTGTCCAACAAGCTGGATCAGGCCAAAAGCGACCTGCCCAGCACCTGCCTGACCCCCTCCATCATTGAGTACAGCGTGAACATGAACGCTTTCATGACGGTGGCTGTCAGCCGCGAAGGTGCCGACCAGTACGAGCTTTCTGAGTTTATCCAGAACACCCTTGTGCCGGAAGTGCAGCGCAAGGGCGGTGTGTCCAGCGTTTCGTCCAGCGGTCTGGTGGAAAAGCTGGTGCAGGTGCAGCTCAATCAGGATAAGATCGACGAGATCAACGCAAAGCTGCTGGAACTGATCGATACCCAGCTGGCTGCAGCCCGCTCCCAGCTGGAAAGCGCCGAGGCACAGATCACCGCCGGACGCAAGGAATACGAAAAGCAGCTGAAAAACTTTGGCAATACGGTGTCCAACTCGGTCATGAGCCAGATGAGCACCGAGGTGGGCGCCGCAGTGGAAACGGTGCGCGCGCAGGCGCAGGCTCTTCTGGAGAGCGTGAACGACCTGATCGCTGTGGTCAAGGAGCCTGAGATCCAGCAGGCCCTGATCGAGGTGCGCGACGGTCTGCAGAAGGTCATGGACAAGTTCAACGAGACCGGTATGCGGGATATCGACTCTCTGATCGATATTGTGGCTGAGCTGCGCACCATTACCGATAAGCTCACTACCGCCCTGCAGAAGCTGCAGGAGCGCGTGAATACCGAGACCGGCTCCGAGGGCAGCACGGCGGAAGATCTTGCCAATGAGATGCAGCTGCAGGAAAGCCTGAATGTGATCTACAACGCGCTGGAAAGCACCATCAAGGCCATGGACAATGTGCCCCAGCTGATGACCGAGTTCTCCGGCGCACTGGGCAGCTTCTCCCAGCAGCAGCTCAACGCCTATATGCAGTTCACCGAAGCGCGTGAAATGCTGAACGAGTACGAAAAGCAGCTGGAGGCTGCCAAGGCAGAGTACGAGACGGCCAAGACCAACGCTCTGGCACAGGCCGATGTGACAAAGCAGCTGGACATTGAAACGCTGGCGCAGCTCATCTATGCCCAGAACTTCTCCATGCCGGCCGGTTACGTGCAGGATCAGGACGGCGAGTCCTGGCTGCTGAAAGTCGGCGAAGAGTACAACAGTGTGAAGGATATCAGCGGTGCCCTGCTGCTGCATGTGGAGGGCTACGGCGACGTGCGCCTTTCTGATGTGGCAGATGTGGAGGTCATTGATAACTCCGCCGACAGCTACACCCGCCTGAACGGCGAAAAGGCATCCATCCTCAAAATCTATAAGAATGCGACTTCCAGTGCAGGCGAGGTCTCCGACAACTGCCTGACCGCATTTAAAGAGCTGGAAAAACAATACGACGGCCTGCACATGGTGGTGCTGTCCAATCAGGGCAACTACATCACCATCGTCATCCAGAGCATCCTCACCAGCATGGTGGTGGGCGCTGCACTGGCCATCATCGTGCTGGCCATCTTCCTGAAGGATATCAAGCCCACCCTCGTGGTCGGCATCAGCATCCCGCTGTCCGTTCTGTTCGCGGTGGTGCTCATGTACTTTACCGGGCTGGACCTGAACGTGATGACCCTGGCCGGCCTTTCCCTCGGCATTGGTATGCTGGTGGATAACTCGGTGGTCGTCATTGAGAACGTCTACCGTCTGCGCAGCCGCGGCGTGCCTGCGGCCCGCGCTGCCGTGCAGGGCACAAAACAGGTGGGCATGTCGGTGGTGGCCTCCACCCTTACCTCGGTGTGCGTGTTCCTGCCGGTGGTGTTCTCGGCCAGCATTGTGCGCAGCCTGATGATGCCCATGTCCCTGTGCATCGGTTACTGCCTGATGGCCTCCCTCATCGTGGCGCTCACGGTGGTCCCGGCGGCATCCTCTACTGTCCTGAAAAAAGCTGAACCCAAGCGCCTTACCTGGTTTGAAAAGGTGCAGGAAAAGTATGCCCATAGTCTGGAATGGTGCCTGCAGCACCGTGCCCTGCCCCTGATCGCGGCGGTGGTGCTGCTGGTGTTCAGCGGCTGGCAGGTGCTGAACATGGGCGTGGAGCTGCTGCCCAGCATCACCAGCAACGAGGCGCAGATCACCCTGTCCACCGCCGACGGCCTGACCAAGGAGGAATCCTATGCCATTGCGGGTCAGGTGGCAGAGGCGGCCCTGAATGTAGAAAACGTGGAAGAGGTGGGCATCACCACCGACACCAGCATGGCAGGTCTGGATATCAGCCAGCTGGGCCTGCCCACCGCCATTACCGATATCCTGAACTCCGCCAATGCCTACGGCAGATACAAGATCAATGTTATGATGAGCAAGAGCCTTTCCTCCCGTGAGGTGGAAAAGACCCGGCAGGCCATGGAGAATGCAGTGTCCCAGATCGAGAATTGCACCGCTGAGGTCAAGCTGTACGGCATGACCGATGATCTGACCAGCCAGCTGGCCACCGGCCTGTCGGTCAAGGTCTACGGCAAGGATCCGGAAACGCTGACCACCGTTTCCGAGAAGGTAATGGAGATCGTCAACGATACCGAGGGCTTTGCCAATGCGGACAACGGCCTTGGCAGCGGCGATGCCACCATCATCCTGAAGGTGGACCGCGACAAGGTGCGCGCCTACGGCCTGACCGTTGCGCAGGTGTACCAGCAGATCGCGGCAAAGCTCACCACCACCGCCACGGCCCAGACCCCCGTCACGGTGAACGGCACCACCATGGATGTCCAGATCACGGACAATCTGGACCCCGTCACCAAGGAAAACATGATGGAGCTTACCTTTGAGACCACCGAAATGTCGGCAGACGGCACAGTGACCAATGGTACCTGCACCCTGAACGATATCGCCAGCTGGACCACCGGCACCGCACCGGATGCCATTACCAGCGAGAACCAGACCGAGTTTGTCACTGTGACGGCAGATACGCTGGATGGCTACAACACCATGGTGCAGTCCCGCGTGCTGCAGAAGAAGCTGGATGAGTACGCGGCCAGCGGTGAGATGCCGGAGGGCTGCAGCACCACGCTGGGCGGCGAGACCGAGGGCACCGACTACATGGTGAACGAAATGGTGCAGTGGATGGCTCTGGCCCTGCCCTTTGTATATCTGGTCATGGTGGCACAGTTCCAGAGCCTGCTGTCCCCCTTCATCGTGCTGTTCACGGTGCCGCTGGCCTTTACCGGCGGCCTGCTGGGTCTGCTGGTCACCGGCCAGCAGCTCACCATGATCTCCCTGATGGGCTTCATCGTGCTGATGGGCACTGTTGTCAACAACGGCATCGTGTTCGTGGACTATGCAAACCAGCTGCGCATTGGCGGCATGGAGCGCCGCGCTGCGCTGGTGGCTACCGGCAAGACCCGTATGCGCCCCATCCTCATGACCACCCTGACCACTGTGCTGGCCATGCTGCAGCTGGTGTTCAGCGGCGATATGGCAAGCCAGCTGATGAGCGGCATGGCCATCGTCATCATCTGCGGCCTGAGCTACGCCACCCTGATGACCCTGTATATCGTTCCGGTGCTGTACGATATCCTGTTCAAGAAGCCGCCGCTCAACGTGGATGTTGGCAGCGACGATGATCTGGACGACATCCCGGACGATGCAGCTGAGTTCATTGCGGCGCAGAAGTCTGCGGGCACGGCACAGCCGGAAGCCTGACGACAGCATGACGATTTAGAATGCGCGCCGCTTTGCTTTGCGTATCATCAGCGGAAGAATTATTTATAATAGAGCAATGCCGGGCGGTCTGCGGACCGCCCGGCATTGCGTTTTCACGGGAAAGGTCGTAACGGGAAGCGGCATCTGCTGCTGTCGGCGTACCGCCGTCGCGCAGCGACTCAAAATCGGCGCAACACAAAAAATCCTCTAGCGGAGCGACTTGGATTTTTTGTATGGAGCCTTTCTGCTTTGGGGTTACTAGGGGCGAGCAGCCCCTAGTTCGTGCCTCCCGCGCCTCGAAAGTAGCGGGTGCTTTTCTGGTTCTCTTTTGGCACGCAAAAGAGAACGTACCCGGCGGCAACGCTTTTTGCAAAAGGTGTGAAACTCAATCCACGCGAAAACGCTCTGCGAGGGAAGCACATCTTTCTGGCTGCATACCCCGCCAACTGAATAATTTCAACAAAAAATAGCTGGAAAAATTGGATGCAAATTCTAAAATCCGTTCCCCACAAAGATATAAAACTGTGATATAATCATAAATAAGATAGAATACAGTGGAAGTCTGCCTGACTGTATGTCCGAGTAAAATCTGAGGAGGCGAATGCCCAATGGCACAGATCCGCTCCAAGCCCTTCGGTGTGACCAAACAGGGCGCAAATGTTACAGAGTACATCCTTTCCAACCCCGGCGGCCTGACGGTGAGCGTTCTGGACTACGGATGCATCATTAAAAACATCATCGTTCCGGCCAAGAACGGCCCGGTGGATGTCGTGCTGGGCCACGACACCATGGCAGATTATGAGGATGACTTCACGTCCTCCGGCAGCACCTGCTGCGGCGCGTTCGTGGGCCGCTATGCAAACCGCATCGAGAATGCCACCTTCAGCGTGGGCGGCAAGACCTACCAGCTGGAAGCAAACAACGGTCCCAACCACCTGCACGGCTGCTTCTCCCGTAAGCTGTACCGGGTGAAGGCCTTTGGCGATACCCTGCTGATGGAGGCCGAGAGCCCGGACGGCGAGGACGGCTTTCCCGGCAACCTGAAGTTGGCGGTGCGCTATACCCTCACCGAGGACAATACCTTCCGCATGGATTACCGCGTCTCTTCGGATGCGGATACCATCGTGAACCTCACGAACCACAGCTACTTCAACCTGAACGGTGAGGGCGATATTCTGGGCCAGAAGCTGCGCATCTATGCCTCCAACTATCTGGAAGGCAACAATCAGACCTGCCCCACCGGTGCCATTCTGCCGGTGGCAAACACCCCCATGGATTTTACCGAGGGAAAGCTCATTGGCCGGGATATCGATACCGGCTTTGCCCAGACCACCATGGTGGGCGGTGGCTACGACCACTGCTTTGTGATCGACCGCGCCCGCGGCTCCAGCCAGAGCATCTGCGCATGGGTCACCAGTGAAAAGACCGGCATCAGCATGAAGCTGTACACCACCCAGCCGGGCATCCAGTTGTACACCGGAAACTTTTTGCAGGACTGCCCCACCCCCGGCAAGGGCGGCGTGCCCATGCAGAAGTACGGCGGCTTTGCGCTGGAGACCCAGCACTACCCCTGCAGCCCTTCCCACCCGGAGTTCCCCACCACAGTGCTGCGGGCAGGCAAGGTGTTCCGCGCCACCACCACCCTGCGCTTCTTCACCGGCAAGCAGTGCGGAAAATTGTAAAAAATGATGCACCACACAAAAACGTCTGCTCCGGCAGACGTTTTTTGCGTGGCAGGAGGAGAACTCCCCCAGCCGCCTACGGCGAGAACCCTCTCAGTCACGGCGTAAGCCGTGACTGAGAGGGTTCTCCCGTCCCCATTTCTATGTTTTGCACAAACCGTGCCTTTTATCCATGACAAAATGACAAAAAACGTTTTCAAATCAAAATCTCAAAAACAAAGATGCAACAAAAATTCATCTAAATAGAAGACGCATCCCTTGATTCTGAGCCATAAAAGCGGTATTCTTTAGGCAAGGCCGGGGAATGCCGGCATCAACTGTAATGTAAATGAGTGAGAGAGGTACTAGGCTATGGCAATTTTGGTTTCCGGCGGCGCCGGTTATATCGGCAGCCACACCTGCATCGAACTTCTGAACGCTGGCTACGACGTTGTTGTGGCAGATAACTATTATAATGCATCTCCGGTGGTGCTGGACCGCATCAAGCAGATCACCGGCAAGGACTTCCGCTTTTACAAGGCAGATATGACCAAGCACGAGGATGTGGAGCACATCTTCTCTGAGTGCCCGGACATTACTGCTGTGATCCAGTTTGCAGCCTACAAGGCCGTGGGCGAGAGTGTTTCCAAGCCCATTGAATACTATTACAACAACCTCAACTGCACGCTGGTCATTCTGGACGTGATGCGCCATCACAACTGCCACAACTTCGTGTTCAGCTCTTCCGCAACCGTCTATGGCGACCCCGCCAGCGTGCCCATCACCGAGGACTTCCCCACCGGTGCCACCACCAACCCCTACGGCACGACCAAGGTGTTCACCGAGCGCATCCTGCAGGATGTGTGCAAGGCAGACCCCAGCCTGAACGTGGCCCTGCTGCGCTACTTCAACCCCATTGGTGCGCACAAGTCCGGCCTCATCGGCGAGGACCCCAACGGCATCCCCAATAACCTCATGCCCTATATCGCCAAGGTGGCCGTGGGCAAGCTGGAAAAGGTGCATGTCTTTGGCAACGACTATCCCACCCCGGACGGCACCGGCGTGCGCGACTACATCCACGTGGTGGATCTGGCCCGCGGCCATGTGTGCGCCATCAAGAAGCTGGAAACGAACTGCGGCCTGTTCATCTGCAATCTGGGCACTGGCAAGGGCTACAGCGTGCTGGATGTGATCCACGCCTTCTCCAAGGCCTGCGGTAAGGAGATCCCCTATGTGATCGACCCGCGCCGCCCCGGCGACATTGCCGAGTGCTATGCAGACCCCACCAAGGCAAAGAACGAGCTTGGCTGGGTGGCGGAATACGGCATCGAGGAAATGTGTGCCGACAGCTGGAACTGGCAGAAGAACAACCCCGATGGCTACCACACTGTGAAGTAACGTATCAAAACGGAGCACCGCATCTTCCCGCCTGAGAGGATGCGGTGCTTTTTTATGTGCAAACTCCTTCCGTCAAAACCTGACGGTTTTGCCAGATTCCCCTTTTTGTCATCTGCGGTGACATCTGTTCCTCTCTTTGTCACCTGCGGTGACATTTCTCCCCGGCGCGGGGAGAATCTGTCCCGGCCGGGGGAAGTCGTCCTCGGAGAGGGAGCCTCTGGTGAAACCGTGCACTTCGCAATTCAACCGGAAACTGTGCCGCCATGCCAAAAGCCGAACCCTCTCAGTCATCGCTGCACGATGCCAGCTCCCCCGAGGGGGGAGCTTCTTGGCTTCTTCCGGTCAGCACAAATAAAGCTCCCCCTTCGGGGGAGCTGGCGAACAAAGTGAGTCTGAGAGGGTTCGATTTGCAGGCATCTCCCCCATTTTATCTATTGACAACCGCGCAAAGTTAGCCTATATTACTATTGTTAACACAAACTAACACACGTTGACAGTGGATAAAATGAGAAGGTCGATCTTATGACATTAAAAGAATTGCAGATCGGAAAAAGCGCTGTTGTGGATACCGTCGGCGGCAGCGGCGCACTGCGCCAGCATTTTCTGGATATGGGCCTGATCCCGGGGGCGGAGGTCACGCTGGTCAAGCTGGCACCCATGGGCGACCCCATGGAGCTGCGCATCCATGGCTATGAGTTGACCCTCCGGCTGGACGATGCCGCGCAGATCGGCATCACCCCCACCGAAAAGGCCCCGGCAATGTCGGCGGCTCCGGCAGATGATAAAATGGTGGATCACCCCGGCCTTGGCGAGGGCGGCAAATACCACATTAAAAAGGGGGAGAATCCCCTGCCCGAGGACAGGACCCTCACCTTTGCGCTGGCTGGCAACCAGAACTGCGGTAAGACCACCCTGTTCAACCAGCTCACCGGCTCCAACCAGCATGTGGGCAACTTCCCGGGCGTGACGGTGGACCGCAAGAGCGGTGCCATCAAGGGCCACCCGGAGACCGAGGTCACCGACCTGCCGGGCATCTACTCCATGTCTCCCTATTCCAGCGAGGAGATCGTCACCCGCCAATTCATCATCGGCGAAAAGCCCACCGGCATCATCAACATCGTGGATGCTACCAACATCGAGCGCAACCTCTACCTGACGATGCAGCTCATGGAGCTGGACACCC
>OMEW01000371.1_pt1 | contig 27888 bp, 19 predicted proteins | sample 1645471 | NCBI WGS metagenome assembly OMEW01 (sample SAMEA103958126, study PRJEB25191) | human gut metagenome | reverse complement strand
TCCATCTCGATGGCGGTGACCCGTGTTTTCTCGGGAATCTCGAAATTCGCTATCGGGGAGCCAAGCGTGGCGATATGTTGGATGTCGTATTTATCTTGGAAATCCGTCGCCGCCGCTGCCGCGATGATGCCGCCCTGCGAATGGCCGACGATTTCCACGGGATCATCCGGCTGGATGCCGGCCTGTTTCATGGTCTCATCCAGGAAACGGAGGCTTTCCGCGGTTCCGCGCTGCCGCTCATCGGCACTCATCAGCTCGAAATTGGTGTACCAGTCCATAGGCGAATCGTGATTGCCGTCGGTCCCGGGAATGATGATCCTCCAAGCATATGTGCCATTGGCTTTGCGGTACTTGCAGCATGCGATGGTTCCGTATTCCAGACCGCTTTCACGTTCGCCGTTGAGAGGTCCTTCGGACAGCCGCCGTTGGTCGGCGATGGCGTCCTTCGTGCTTGTACCGCCTCTGACCACTTTGGTTTTCGGATACACACGGGTTACGGAGAGATTGTCTCCATGGTCTTTGTCGAAGTACGGTATGAGCAGTCTGTCGATTTTCTTAAGACCGCGATTGACCGAGCCTTTGCCGGAAAGCCCCTCTGCTATAACCGCTCCCGGTTTGGTGACCATGAATAAGGTTTTCGTGATGTATTCCAGGATGGACGTGTCTTTTGAAGGCCGTTCCTGTATGTTCAATCGGCTCGCATGCTCTCCGAGGACGCTCACGAAGCTTTCCTGCATCCATGCGGTGGATTCCACAAGATAGAATTTGTTGAATTTCCCCTCTTTGGCGTAACTGCGTCTTACCCCCATCAGTGCGCTGGCGGTCAAGGCGAGAATCGCGGATTCCCGTGATGACATGAAAAGCCCGCGTAACATGATATTCAGCCCTTTCCTGCTGGCTTCCTCAGCTTGGGCGTATAAGGATTGGGTTTGTGCGATCAATGAGGATAGCTCATTAAGCTGGGATGCCATGGATTGCAGGGCCTCGGCATGCGCTTCGCAACGTCCGAGCAGCTGCCGGTACGGCAATTCGATATGGTCCTGCGCCGTACACCGTGGACTTGCCCCGGTCAAAGCGGACAGGAGCGGTGTGGCGCGAGGGTGGATTTTGAGTTCATAGCCTGCGGCAATGAAGGATCTACGGGAAGTGCCAAGACGATTCGCTTGGTCTCTGAGGATTCTTGAAGCATTGAAGTATTCCCGGTATTCGGCGGTGGTGAATCTCTTTCCGCCAACGATGCGGGCCGTCACTCGTTGGTTCATGCCGCACCTGCCGACCAGAGAAGACGTGACGTGGCGATCATATCATCACGTAGCAGAGCGGATTGCCGTGCGATGCGATCGAGACGGGTGCGGTATTCCTCGGCCGCGGTGCCGGTCCAGTCGGCCAGTCTGTTGGAGGCTATTGCCGCATCAAGTCCATCGAGAAGCCGTGACGCGGTAACAAGTTTCGCATTGATCAATGTTTGGGTGGTCCGCACGCCAATTCGGCAACGACAGGACATTCCCGACAGGGATGCCAACGAATTGAAGGCTGCGACGCCTGGGGCGGCACCAAGAAAAGCATTTGAAACGTTCATGGCAGCCATTTGACCACATTCGGCGTTGACGCCAATCGGAAAACAGAGCTTGTGGTCAAAGAACGAGTCTATGAAAAACCGTCGGCGTGTCGTTATTGGAAAAACAACGAAAACCACGTCGACGGCATGTGGATAACTATATTCGAAAAAGCCCCCTACCAGGGTTTGGTCTGCGAGGATGACGTGCTTGGGTTCTTTTTCGCAGCCGAACCTGAATCGTCATTGGGATCCGATTGCGTGGATTGGGCGTTCTGAGCCAATAGCTCCTCTATTTTCCGACGTTGTTCGTCGGATAGGTTTTCGTCGTTCTTGTGACTTGATTTACCCGATTCCTGAGCGTCGGCGGTGTTTGAATCCGTGGAAGCGGACTGATCGCTCTGCTCGGCTTTGATCTTCTTGGACGCGTGATCCGTAAGCTGGCTGGAAACATGACTGTTATGCTCGATTGATTCGCGCACTTGGGGCAGCAGCAGCGGCTTCATGGCTGATGCCTCGTTGAATTGGGCGTCCGTCTGCTGTTGCCTGGTGTGCAGCTTGTCCCAATCGGCATCGTCTTTTCTGCTGGTCGAGATGTTCTCCTGCAGGCTTTGCGTGGCCTGGTTGTAGCTATTGACGGCTGCGAGATTCACTATGGCCCATAGGGCGGCCATGACCAGCAACGCCGCCATGACGGCCAAAACGATGCGAACCGTCAGCGAGGCACGCGGTTTCATGGTTGTTCTGGTCATAGCAAACTCCTCGACTGAATTATCCAAGCCCCCAATTCGCATGCGAGCAGCAGCAGCGTGACGATGGCCAGTGGCCATACGACGGGCATCGTCCTGGTGCGCTTCTTGGTGGTTTGGGTGACTCGCCACTTATCGGACGCTTCCTTGGACACGCCGTCACGCATGGTGTTGGAGGCGTTCAACACCAGCGCGGTACCGCTCAACTCGTCGGCGATGGACGCCATCTCATCCTTGTTCATGCGTGACACTCCGGGTTTGCCGGTATCAGGGTCGGTGACCCACTGGTCCGCATTTCCATCGACGCCGTCGGCGATTACGGGAATGTTGCCTCCCTGCTCGCTGCCGATGGCTACGGTGAAGGCATCGGATAGGTATCGTCGCAATGATGAGAACGTGCGCCGTGCCTTTGATGAGGTCTGTTCTCCATCGGAAAACAGGTACAGCACGATCGCATCATCGGGATGCTGATCATGAATGGACTTGCAGGTCAGCAGCAGCTGGTCGATAGGGGCATCCAACGTCGAACCGGCCGAAACGGAAGTCGCCTCGGGCGCGAGTGTATCCGCCCAATTGTCGATCGCGTTCGAATCCGGGGTCAACGGCACGTCCAACGTGCCGGAAGCTCCGAATCGCAAAGCGGCGAAACTGGAATTGGGATATAGCGCGGTGACGTCCTTCACGGCTTGTTTTGCCACGTCGAGACGGCTTGGCTGTTCGGCTGAACCATATTGCGCGTCTTTGACGGCCATGGAACCGGTCACGTCAACGGCCACCACCACGTCGGTGGCGTTCACCGCACGGCTATTGGTCGGCGCCACGATACTGGGCGTCAATGCCATGACCGACACCGTCAGACAAAGCAATACGCGCCGAACGCATGCCCAAACGGTTTCGTCGCTGTCAGCGCGGCGACGAACATGCAATACGATCTGCGCAATGGCGCAGGCCAGCAGAACCACGGCGACGGCTCCGCCGACAGGCCAACCCAAAGCAGGGGAAAGCGTCAGATGGTTCATCTCCTCAACCTCCAAGCCAATGCCAGCCAGACCATCAAAACGATGGCCAAGGCCAGTGTCCACCATCCGGGAGCATCCACCATGGCGGCCTTGTTGCTCGACTCGTTTTCATGGTTCCGCCGAGATTCGATTTCCTCGACCAGCGAAGAGACGGATGCTCCATTCGATTGGGTGAGAAACACCCCATGATGAGCTTCGATGGCGGATTTGAATTTCTGGGTGGTCTCGTCGGCCTCGCTTTGCTTCGGTCCGGAGAACAATCCATCCACGGTGATTTGGGCCTGCTTGGTCAGGTTCAGCGCCTCGTCAAGCGTATAGGTTGGTTTTCCGGAAACGACGTTGTCCGTGGCAAGCACGATGGATGCGGCGCGTTGACGCTCGGCATTGTCGGCGCTTGCGTTCCCATAGGCGAATCCGGGAAGCATGGCCGCGCAGCTCACCACGCCATCGCCAATCAGCGAAGTGGACTCCTTACGGTTCTGCGTGCCTTCCAGCCAGTCGGAAATCGCCTGATAATCGCTGTCCTTCATCTTGTCGATATCGTCTTGGGACTCGACGCCTGCGAGGATGCTGCTGGCTTTGCCAAGCTGTTTGGACACCAGTTCGTAGTCGTCGGTCAACGGAAAAACGGTACGTGACGTCGAATTGAAGATGCTCAGGCCGATTCTCTCGCCCTTGAAGCTGTCGACGAGTTGACGGTAGGTGTCGATGACCTCGCGGTCGTAGGGGAGCGCCGAGCCGGAAACATCCAAGCACAGCACGATGTCTCGGCTGCTGGCCTTCTCCTCGCCTTCATCCACGGTGCTGGGACGTGCCACCAGAGCCGTGGCGAGTGCCAACGCGACCACTAGAAGAATCACCGCCAAACGTGAAAGAACCCTCCACTGGCGGAATAATCTCGATGCGGATTCCGTGTTGAGGTCATCATCCAGGCTGAAGGTGCGGGCACTCTCGATGCCATCGGTTTTGTGGCGCGCGGCCACCAGCAACGTGACGCCGGCAACGGCCAGCACCACGATGACGCCTGCCAGAAAGGCCCAAGGCCAATGCCATGACAGTTGCATCTATCGCCACCTTTCCACAAGATTGGCCACCCATTCGCCAGCCTGCTCGACCGTGGCCTGCCTGGCGATGTGATTGCGCTCGGCATCCGCGAATTCCGGCGGATACAATGCCTCGATGGTTTGCCTGAGCAAGGTGAGACCCTGCTGGTTCCCCGTGGTCCGAGGCGTCTCTTCGATGTCGGTGAGCGTCTGGTTGCGCACGTCCGTTCCGGTGGCAGTGGAAGCAAAATCCCTGGCGATTGCGGCCAGCTGTGCGAAAGCCTCCTCGCGCTCCAGCTCCCCCCGGGCATGGCGGGACACAACATCATCGATACGCTGATGCCAGACGGTTTTGCCGGCAAGCGCGTCATGTCGGCCGCGATTGACTATTTTTGCGGGCTTCCGGCTCGGCCGGGCAAGCCAGACCACAAGAGCCACCAAAACGACGGCAAGCAACAGACAGACCGCGATGACGACGGCCAAACCGTTCTCAAGATGAATCTGGTCCTTGATGACGAGGTCATCCTCGGCAAGGAAGAGCATCATGCCTTGTCTCCCAACGACAATACGGACGGGGCTCTCAATTGGTTACGTGTGGACTGGGCCAAAGCCGTGGAAACCATGCGCACGAACTCATGGAACATGCGTTCGCTGGAATCGGATCGAATTACCGTCGAGTCACAGCGATTCAGCTCATGGCGAATGGACGCAGCCAGGTATTCACGATGCGTTCGCACTTGCCCAGCTGTGTTTCCCCTACGCAGGAACGCAGGCACGCGTCGTTTTCCAGCCCCGTCAAGCACCACGCGCGCATGGCTGACATCAAACGGATTGATGGTGGCCACATCGATGAGCACCATCGGATGTGTCCTTGCAATCGTGCGGATGGCGCTCAAATGACGTTCCTCCAACGCATGCTCCTCGGTGGCGATGACGACCAGCGCCTCTTTGTCCCGAATGCGGCGCGCGTATTCCAGCAACGCGTCGATATTGCGGGGCCTGGTCCACTCGCGCTGCAATGCCGTATCCAAGGTTCGTTCGAACTGCGCCAGGCCACCGTTGAACGGCACCCGGGTGATGGAAGCGCTGTCGCCGAACACCATGGACACTTCGTCGCCTCGGCGCAGGCTGAGCGCGGCGAACATGCATAAGGCGTTTGCCGCCACCTGGTACGCCTGTTCCGAGGAAGGGCATGCGGCGGTCATTTCCTGTCCGACGTCAAGCAGCAACCATGCCTTCGAAGTGGAGGGACGCTCACGCTGCACCACCATTGGACGTCCCGCTCGGGCACTGGTCTTCCAATCGATGCGTTTCGCCTCGTCTCCCGGCTCATAGGCGTGGATATCCACGACATCGTCGGCGCCGAAGCGTTTGTTCGATGCGTGCGCGCCTTCGAGTATGCCGAGCGCCTTGCGTACCGTCGGCAGACTCAGCGTGGTTCCAAGCGTCTCGATTTTTCTGCGGATCGGATCGTCGGAACGGATCTGGTCGATCATGGAACGGGGACCGCCTGCACGATCGAATCCACCACCTGGTCGCTGGTGACGCCATCGGCAAGTGCTTCGAACGTCATCAGAATACGATGACGCAACACTTCGTGGGCGAACGCCTTCACATCCTCAGGAATGACGTAATCTCGTCCCTGCAGGAGCGCGTTGGCCTGTCCTATGCGCACCAGCGCGATGGACGCGCGCGGCGAGGCGCCCAGCCTGACGAGCGAGGAAAGTCCTTGGACGGGCTTGGTTCCAGCGCCACGGGAGGTGGCCGCGATATCGACCGCATACTGCATGATCGCATCGGACACGTGCACACGACGTGCCGCGGAACGCAGGAATTCGACGTCGCTGATGGAAACGGTGTCACCGGTGAGCGCGTGCTGGTCTACGGTATCGGAGCCGCGGCGGGTCAGCATGGCGAGCATGCGTTGCTCTTCCTGCGCTGTCGGATAGGTCAGTACGGCCTTCATCATGAAACGGTCCATCTGCGCCTCGGGAAGATTGAAGGTGCCCTCTTCCTCGATTGGATTCTGCGTTGCGATGACCATGAATGGTTTCGGCAGCGCGATGCGTTGGCCTCCGATGGTGGTCGCGCCCTCCGCCATGGCTTCAAGCATGGCGGACTGGGTTTTCGCGTTGGAACGATTGATTTCGTCGAGCAGCACGAAATTGGCGTGGATCGGGCCGATCTGCGTGGAGAATTTCTGCGTGGCGAAATCGAAGACCTGAGTGCCGACCAGGTCCGAAGGCATCAGATCGGGAGTGCATTGCACACGTTTGAACGAGCCGGACACCGAAGTGGCCAAGGTCTGCGCGGCAGTGGTTTTTGCCAGACCCGGGACGGATTCGATGAGGATATGACCGCCGGCCACCAAAGTGGTGATCAGCGATTCACGAAGATTGTCCTGTCCGACCAGGGTCTGCGCGAAACGTCCGCGAATCTGCGAACCGATGTTCCTGGCGCGTGCGATGTCTTCGGCCGACAGCGTGGTTGGTCTTGCGGCTGCGGGCATGGGGATGGGTGCCGGTGCTGGCGCCGGATTCTTTGGAGGGAATAAAGCCATGGTTGCTACTCTAACGGGTCAAGCTGACGGGAGGGTCCAATCCACCGGCTGTTCTCCTGCTTCGATTAGCGCCTGATTGGCGCGGGAGAACGGTTTCGAGCCGAAAAATCCGTAGCGGGCGGACATCGGACTTGGATGGGGGGATTTGATGATGAAAGCGTTGGTGAGCAGGGGCTCCAACGTCTGCGCCTTTCGTCCCCACAGAATCGCGACCAGAGGCTTGACGCTGCCGTCAGGCCGACGGCGATTGTTCAATGCGCTGATGGCCGCGTCGGTGACCACTTCCCAGCCTCGCCCCTGATGGCTTCCCGGCTTTCCCGGTTCGACGGTCAGACATCTGTTGAGCAGCATGACGCCCTGTTTGGTCCAGGGTGTCAGGTCGCCGTTGGCCGGCATGGGCACGCCCAGATCGTCGGTCAGCTCGGTGTAGATGTTCGCCAGACTGCGCGGAATGGGCTTGACGTCCGGTGCCACGCAGAAGCTCAATCCCACCGGATGGCCCGGCGTGGGGTAGGGATCCTGGCCGACGATAAGCACTTTGATGTCGTCGAATGGAATGGTAAACGCGCGCAGAATGTTCCTGCTGGCCGGAAGGTACTTACGTCCCGCCGCGATTTCCGACCTCAGAAAGTCTCCCATGAGATGTATCTGGGGTTCGACATCGGCGAGGGCCTGGGCCCATCCGGGCTCCACAAGATCCTTCAATGGTTTGATATGAGTCATACTTTCCCACTGTACGACGTGCCCTGTGGATGTCCATGCCGATTCCATGCGGAAACGTGTCGAATACGCGCAAAATCGACGATGCTGATTGTGGGCTGACTGCACGGGCCGGTACACTGGGGCGGTAAGTGTGAGAAATGAGGTTGCAGAAAATGGCTAAGCAGGACAAGGAGACCTACGAATCCTACGCCAAGGATATGTTCGACAATCCTCCGGCGGGACCGATGGGCGTGCACCGTGGCGCACGTTCCATGGCGTCCAGGGCTCTGCCGTATGTGATTGTCGTGATTGTGGCTCTGCTCGCCGGCCTGCTGTTCTGGGGAGTCTATTCTGGTGAGATCAGCAACCTGAGAATGCCTTGGTCGGCCAAGGAGGACTCTTCATCGTCCGTCTCCACGGCGGATAAGGCGGATAAGAAGACGGACGACACGTCCAAAGACGCCAAGACGGAGAACAAGAAGTCCGAGGACGGCAAGAAGACCAGTACTTCGGATGGCCAGTCGAAGGACGCTTCGGACGCCAACCAGAACGCGGAACAGAATAACGATCAGAACAATGGCCAGGATGCGGCTTCTGAGCAGAGCGTGAATCTGGCCACCGAGATCCGCGTGGTGAACGCCACCAGCATCACCGGTTACGCCAAGAGCAAGGCCGATGCCCTGACCCAGGCCGGATACACCAGCGTGACGCCCAGCAATCCGACCGGCAACGTTCCCAGCCAGACGGTTGTCTGGTATCAGAATGAGGCCGACAAGGCGACGGCGGAGAATGTCGCGCAGACGCTGGGAATCTCCAATGTCCAGCAGAGCAGCGGATTGGTCACGCCGATCGTTGTGGTGCTGTTGAACTGAAAAAACGCCGTCCGAACCGGTTTGGAACCTCGCCCGAACATAGGCGAGGTTCTTTTATTTTCTTGGAAATCCGGCGTTTTTCAAGTTGATTCGATGCGACTGACATCTTGCTCACAGCGCAAAGAACGTCATCGGGTTTGGCACTCTCGACGTGAGAGTGCTAATCTGCGAATTAGCACTCGACGAGTGAGAGTGATAACTGGCGGCTGACGGCTGGTTCTGATTGTCGCTCCGAAGGTGGAAATAATACCGTGTAGCCATATGTGGAGGAACAATGGCAAAGATGATTGCATATGACGACGAAGCTCGTCAGGGAATGCTCGCGGGTCTCGACAAGCTCGCTGACACCGTCAAGGTCACCCTTGGTCCGAAGGGCCGCAATGTGGTGCTTGACAAGACCTACGGCGCTCCGACCATCACCAACGATGGCGTTTCCATCGCAAAGGAAATCGATCTGGACGATCCGTATGAGCGTATCGGCGCCGAACTGGTCAAGGAAGTCGCCAAGAAGACCGATGACGTCGCAGGCGACGGCACCACCACCGCAACCGTGCTGGCCCAGTCCCTGGTGCACGAGGGTCTGAAGAACGTCACCGCCGGTTCCAACCCGATCGCGCTGCGTCGTGGCATCGAGAAGGCCGCCGACGCCATCGTCAAGGAACTCGTCGCAGCGGCCAAGGACGTTGAGACCAAGGACCAGATCGCTGCCACCGCAACGATCTCCGCCGCTGATCCGGAAGTCGGCGAGAAGATCGCCGAAGCTCTGGACAAGGTCGGCCAGGATGGCGTCGTGACCGTCGAGGACAACAACCGCTTCGGTCTTGACCTTGACTTCACCGAGGGCATGCGCTTCGACAAGGGCTACATCGCTCCGTACTTCGTGACCAACGCCGAGGACCAGACCGCCGTTCTCGAGGATCCGTACATCCTCCTGACCTCCGGCAAGCTGAGCTCCCAGCAGGATGTCGTCCACATCGCCGAGTTGGTTATGAAGACCGGCAAGCCGCTGCTGATCATCGCTGAGGACGTTGACGGCGAGGCTCTGCCGACCCTGATTCTGAACAACATCCGCGGCACCTTCAAGTCCTGCGCCGTCAAGGCTCCGGGCTTCGGCGACCGCCGTAAGGCCATGCTGCAGGATATGGCCATCCTGACCGGTGCCCAGGTGGTGTCCGATGAGCTGGGCCTGAAGCTCGACTCCGTCGACATGTCCGTGCTTGGCACCGCCAAGAAGGTCATCGTCTCCAAGGATGAGACCACCATCGTGTCCGGTGGCGGCTCCAAGGAGGACGTGGCCGCTCGCGTCGCTCAGATCCGTGGCGAGATCGCCAACACCGATTCCGATTACGATCGCGAGAAGCTGCAGGAGCGCCTGGCCAAGCTGGCCGGCGGTGTCGCCGTCATCAAGGTCGGTGCTGCCACCGAGGTTGAGGCCAAGGAACGCAAGCACCGCATCGAGGATGCCGTGCGCAACGCCAAGGCCGCTATCGAGGAAGGTCTGCTGCCGGGCGGCGGTGTCGCCCTGATTCAGGCTGCCGCCAAGGCCAAGGACGACGTCAAGCTCGAAGGCGACGAGGCCACCGGTGCCGCGATCGTGTTCCGTGCCGTCGAAGCCCCGATCAAGCAGATCGCCGAAAACGCTGGCCTGTCCGGCGACGTGGTGATCGACAAGGTCCGCTCCCTGCCTGACGGCCAGGGCCTGAACGCAGCCACCAACGAGTACGAGGACCTGCTGGCCGCAGGCGTCACCGACCCGGTCAAGGTGACTCGTTCCGCTCTGCAGAACGCAGCTTCCATCGCTGGACTGTTCCTGACCACCGAAGCCGTGGTGGCCAACAAGCCGGAACCGCCGGCAGCCGCTCCGGCAGCTGGCGCCGACATGGGCTACTGATCGAAAGACCGGAAGCTTCCATAGGCTCAAATAGCTGATATGAGGCCCGCTTCCCGATGGGGAGCGGGCCTTTGCTTATCTGGAAGGCGCCTTACGCGCGCTTTCTACTGCGCGAACAAACGCGACGCCTGCATTTCGGTCTCCGAATACAACGTGGAGGCCTGCATCAATGCGCGCTGGATTGATTCAAGCGACTGCTCCATCTGCTGCTGCGCGGCACGCCACTGTTCGGCGACCGCTGTGAACTGCGTCGCAGCCCCGCCGCGCCAAACGCTCTGCAGATTGTTGAGATTGCCGTACATGCCCTGCACGGCCTGTCGGATGGATTGGATGGAGGCGTTGACGGCGGCGCTCGAGGACTGAATCTGCTCGCTGTCGACTTGATACTGTGGCATGTGCCGGTCCTTTCAATGATGATTGGTGTGTTTCTCCATGCGATCGCGGTTGGCGCAACCGGACGGTACAGTGGATGCTATGTCATCAGTGAGCGTGTGCAACGAAAAAAACGGAGCTGTGGTCGGAGAACATATGCATTTGGGTTCCGTCGGCGTGTCGCGAAACGGCGGCAGAACGGCAAAAGGTTGGAATATCGCGATTTGCATGTTGCTGGCGAGCGTGCTGGGTTTGTGTTTGATGCTGTGGATAACTCCGCCGGTCCATGCGGATGACAGTGCCGGATTGGGCATTACAGCCACGGACGACATCACCGACACGCAGAATCTGCTCGGTTCGAATGTCTCGGAGATCACGGACGCCATCAACCAGACGAAAAAGGAGACCGGCGTCACCGTCCGTTTGGTGTATCTGGACAGTTTCAACGCCAAGGGCAAGCCGGATAAATGGGTGAGCGCGCTGCTGGAATCGTTGAACCCGAAACCGAATACCGTGATGTTGGCGGTTGCCTCGAATGACGGCAATCTGGTGGTGGCCGTGTCTTCGAACTCGGAGGAATGGCTGAAGAAGAAGTCGACCGTCGACGCGCTGTCCGATGCCGCGCAAAAACCGTTGATGGAAAGCGATCCGGACTGGGCGAAGTCCGCGACCGACATGATGAATCAGATTTCGGTGCAGAAAAAGACCTCGACTTCGTCGCGGACCATATGGATTGGCGTGGGAGGATTCGCCGGCGCGCTGCTGCTTCTGGTGGTGATTCTGGTGGTGTTCCATATCCTGCGCAAGAAGGGCGTGATCGGGCATCGGCGTAAGGGCCGCCATAACGGCCGTCATGGTGCGGTCGCCGAACGTATCCAACCGGTCAAAGAGTGGGGCGCCGAATCGGAAAACGAGGATTATGTCAATCCGGATACCGCTTCAACGCAAGATTCAGAATCCGTTCAGGAAACATCCAGTGAAGGGAGCGATGCTTAAGCCATGAGCAAGCCTATTGAAGCATCCATTGTCGTTGTCGATGACGAGCCGTCCATCCGAGAGCTGCTGGTGGCATCCCTGCATTTCGCCGGTTTCGAAGTGAACACGGCCGCTTCGGGATCCGAAGCCATCGAGGTCATCGAAAGGCTGCAGCCGGATCTGATCGTGCTTGATGTGATGCTTCCGGACATCGATGGGTTCACGGTGACCCGACGCATCAGGCAGGAAGGCATCACCACGCCGGTGCTGTACCTGACCGCTCGCGATGACACCCAAGACAAGGTCATGGGGCTTACCGTGGGAGGCGACGACTATGTGACCAAGCCGTTCAGCCTCGAAGAGGTCGTGGCCCGAATCCGCGCCATCCTGCGTCGCACCCAGCAGCAGGTGGAGGACGATCCGATCATCCGTGTGGGCGATCTCGAAATCAATGAGGACTCGCACGACGTGTCCCGAGCCGGACAGCCAATCGACCTGAGCCCCACCGAATACAAGCTTCTTCGCTACCTCATGGACAATGAAGGCCGCGTGCTGTCCAAGGCGCAGATTCTCGATCACGTGTGGCAATACGATTGGGGCGGGGACGCGGCCATCGTCGAATCGTACATCTCCTATCTTCGCAAGAAGGTCGATGGCATCGTCATCGAGGATGAGAACGGCGACAAGCACAAGGTAACGCCGCTGATCGAAACCAAGCGCGGCATTGGCTATATGATTCGCGCTCCCAAGAACTAGATTCAGCCATGAGCAAGAATCCCAATTCGCCGTCCACGGGCCACGCCTCCAATCCTTCGGCCATTCCGGCCCCCATACAGCCTCCCCGGTCGCTGCCGAAGCAGAACAAGGTATGGAGCCGTTTCACCCGCAGGATTCAAGCGATTCCGCTGAGCACGAAACTGGTCACCTGCATCATCGTGCTGCTGACCATCGGCACCATCGGCATCTCCTTTTCCATACGTACGTTGGTGGGCAATTATCTGCTGCAGAAGACCGATACGCAGCTGATCAACCAAGCCCAGCTGATTTTCAACAGCATGGACTCGCTCAGCAGCGACACCGGCGATGACGGGCGCAGCCTCATGAACACGTATTACGTGGAGGTGCGCGACAGCGAATACAGAAGCACGGGTGCCGGATCGGTGCCCATGCTCCGTGACGGAGTGGTTTCGGAACCAAGCCTGCCGGCCGACGGCAGCATCGACGGCGTCACTCTTGGACAGCCATTCACGACACGTGCGGTGGTGCACATCACCACAAGCCGCACCCCGGATCATTCCATCATGCAGGCCGCGCAGTCGCCATGGCGTGTTGTCGCGTTGCCTTGGAACGAGAAGACACGGACCGGGCAAGTCAAGGACAGTGGCGTCGTGTTCATCGGCCTGTCGCTGAGCGATCAGATCGACACGGCCAACACATTGACGCGATTCTGCGCGATGGTGGGCATCGCGGTGGTGTTGATCGGCGCGATACTCGGCACCATTCTGGTGCAAAGCACGCTCGCGCCCTTGAAGCGGATTGAAAAAACCGCCGCGAAAATCGCCGCGGGAGATCTCAGCCAACGTGTGCCAGACCTGCCGGAAAGCACGGAGGTCGGCTCTCTGTCCATGTCGCTGAACACCATGCTGACACGCATCGAGGAGAGCTTCCACGCGCAGGAAGAGACCACCGAAAAAATGAAGCGGTTCGTCTCGGACGCCAGTCACGAATTGCGTACGCCGCTCGCCGCCATTCACGGGTACGCCGAGCTGTACAAAATGCAGCGCGACATGCCTGGGGCTTTGGAGAGGGCTGACGAATCCATCGAACATATCGAGGCATCCAGCGCGCGTATGACGGTTCTGGTGGAGGACCTGCTGTCTTTGGCTCGTTTGGACGAAGGACGTGGCATCGACATCACGCAGCAGGTGAAGCTGACCTCCGTGGTGTGCGACGCAGCCGATGACCTGCATGCGCTCGACCCCGACCGCGGCATTTCCTGCGGACAGGTCGTGCTCCAACCAGGTACCGATATGGACCATCCCGCCCAATTCGCCTTCCAAAATGGCCAGATGCCCCAGATTGAGTTGAAGGGTGATGCTTCGAGACTGCGTCAAGTGGTCACCAACATCGTGGGCAATATCCACCGGTATACGCCGGCGGACTCGCCTGTGGAGATCTCCATGGGTGTGCTCCCCGCGTCGATCAGTCCCGAATCCCTATCCCGTATGCCGTCCAACGAGCAGTCGCTTCGCCATCTGGTCGAAGCCATCGAAGTGGGGCAGTCCATGCAAGTGGGTATGAACTACGCGATTGTGCGATTCAGCGACCACGGTCCCGGCGTGCCGCCGGAGGCACGGTCGAAGATCTTCGAACGTTTCTACACCGCCGACCCGTCGCGTGCGCGTCAGAAGGGCGGTACGGGACTCGGCATGGCAATCGCGCAATCCGTGGTCAAGGCGCATCGTGGATTCATCTGCGCATCCGGCAGCGAAGGAACGGGACTGACCCTGACGGTGGTGCTGCCGATCGCCCCGGTCGAACCCAAGCCGCAGCCGATTACGGCGAGCGAGAATCGAAAAAACGAAAAAAAGAATCGCAAATCAAAGAAATAACGCTCTTTTCCGTCGGGAAAGCAGACGCTATCGGCGCGGAAGGATGGGTGCGGCCCACCTCTTGCGCTAAACTGTATCTTTGGTTTGAAAATGGGCGAATGGTTTTACCTATTCGCGTGAAGGTATCTGATCAGCAAAATGTGAGGTGACAATGCCGAGCGGACGTGTTCGTTGGTTTGATGCGAACAAAGGCTATGGTTTCATTCAGACGGGTGAGAGCACGGATGATGTGTTCCTGCCCGCTGCCGCCCTTCCCGAGGGCGTGAAGACGCTGCGTAAGGGCGCCAAGGTCGAGTATTCCGTCATTGATGGTCGTCGTGGGCCGCAGGCGATGGGAGTGACGCTGGTTGCCTCGGCCCCGTCGCTGGTTAAAGCCACCCGTCCGAAGCCGGACGATATGGCCGCCATCGTGGAGGATCTGATCAAGCTGCTTGACTCCGCGGGCAATCAGCTTCGTCGACATCGCTATCCTTCACCGGCTGAAAGCAAGAAGCTCGCCACGCTTCTGCGCGCGGTCGCCGACAATTTCGACGTACAGGAATAGAGTTTCATGTCCGATACCACAATGGATCCCAAGGCAATCGCCCAAGCGGTCGCTGTCACAGTGTCCGACGAGGACGGTCAGGTCGGCGACTTCGTGGAAGCCATCGACCTGGGAGACAACGTCACCGATTTCCGCTTCGAATCCCGAGTACGCGGCTACGAAGGCTGGCAATGGTCGGTCACGTTATACCATGATGTCGAACTGGACCATTGGACGGTCGACGAATCATCCCTGGTCCCGACCGACAAGGCCCTGCGTCCGCCAAAATGGATTCCTTGGAAGGACCGTCTCGAGCCGGGCGATTTGGCGGTGACCGATTCAATCGGCACCGATCCCGATGACCCCCGCATGGAAGAGGGCTTCCGCAAGACGCAGGATGCCGAAACATCGGACGATACGGACGACAAACCGTCAGTCGCGGATGAAACCGTACAGGAACCGGCGATGGATGGAAACGCTTCGGGTGAGTCTGAGAAGACGGACGTTTCGGAGGATTCCGAACAGCCTGTGACGTCCGAAGAGGATGTCGAAGAGGCGGTCGAGGAATTCGACCTGTCCCGCAGGCACGTGTTGACTCCGCTTGGCCGGTCGCAGACCGCAAAACGTTGGTACGAAGGCCCACATGGGCCAAAATCGCTATCCACCAAGACGGCCGACGGCAATCCTTGCTCCACATGCGGATTCTTCATTCCGCTGAAGGGTGAGTTGAACCTGCTGTTCGGCGTGTGCGCCAATAAGTGGAGCCCGGATGACGGCAGGGTCGTGTCCATCGATCATGGCTGCGGAGAGCATTCCGAAATCGATCCACCGGAGCCGTCGCATCTGTGGGTGCAGTCGAAGCCGGCGTTCGACGACATGCATATCGATATCATCGCCCAGGCGCCGCGTGACGAGCGGGGCTCCGTGGAGCTGATCGAACAGCTTTCGTCCGATGACGACCATAATCCGAATGAGGATGAGGAAGGTTCGGACGCGGACATCGAAGCCAACACCATCGACGACGACGCCAGCCAAGAGGATGTGCTTGAGCATGTGACCTCCGACGATGCGCCTGAAGTAGAGACCACCGTCACCGTGGTCGACGAGAATAAGCCGGAAACGTCGGACGATACCGAATCGGCTGATACGGCTGAGCCGACTGAATCGGACGAGCCAGTCGAACAGACTGAACAGGTTGATTCCGCCGATTCCGTCAATTCCGCCGGGTCGGTTGAGCCGGTTGAACAGATGGATGAGACGGTAGTTGAGCCGACTGCTGAAACCACCGAGCAAACGGAAAACAAATCGATGGAAGACGAATCGGCGGAAACCGAGTCAACAGAAGCCGAGTCGGCGGAAACCGAACCGGCGGCGGCTGAAACAACGGAAAGCGAAATGACGGAAGCTGATTCGTCGGCCCAAGCCGAATCCGACGAATAATCGTCATCGTATATGAGAGGGCCACGTACCTGAATGTGTACGTGGCCCTCTCATATCTTGTTTTCTTTTTTATGCGGTCAGTGCACGACGGTGACGGTGCAGTCTGCGAAGTTGATGATTTGCTTGGAAACCGATCCAAGGAAATGCGCGTCCAGACCGGACAAGCCGCGCGAACCGACCACTAGATGACGTGCGTAGCGGGAAGCCGCGATAAGCCCCTTCGAGGCGGGAATATGGAAAGCGTGCGATTCGATTTGGAAATCGTCGGGAATGTTCGCTGATGAAACCTGAACCGAATCGAGCAATTCATCAAGCATGCGTTCCGCCTGCGCCTGGCCGACGGAGATGGGAGCGACGGCGTTCTCATACCCTTTGACCACGCCCAAATCTTTCAGCTGCCAGCAGAACATGACCTGCAGGGGAGCGTGATGCAGGGCCGCGAAATCGATGGCGAAACGCAAAGCGTGTTTGGAGGTCTCCGAACCATCAACGCCTACAACCACCGGACGCTGGTTCCGAGGCAGGGGAGAACCCGGCATCGTGTAGGAGACCGTTTCCTCGGTCGGCGTAAGTGCATTGGCGATGGCGTCCTGCACGGATGCCTCTTCATCATCGAGGATACGCACCACGGTGACGGGCACCTTCGCCTCCTCTGCAAGAGAAGCGGAAAGCGATCCCAGAAACCATCGTGCCACGCGTCCAAGCGAACGACGTCCGACGACGATCTGTTGGGCGTCCTTGCCGATTTCCAGAAGCGCTGCCGTTCCGGTGGCTTTGACGGAGGTGAGTTTGACGCGGTTCTCGTCAATCGTCATGCCTTGCGAGGCCTGGGCCACCCATTCGCGCAGCCGACGGGCGATATCATGACGCATCTGCGCCCATTGCTCCTCATCTTCCGGCTGGGATCCCATATCCCATGAATGGGTCCATGCGTAGACCGCATTCACCTGCTGTCCGGTCAGCGATGCTTCGCCAAGAGCCCAACGCAGGGCTGCGAAGGATTCATCGGACCCGTCGACGCCGACGACGATGTCGCCTCGGCGGGAATCCATCACATCATTCGATTGCAGGATGGTGTCGCTCATTTGGTGACCTCCTTGGTCGTTGCCATAAGTCAAGCATATCCGTTCCTTTGCGTCCATAGCGCAATTTACGCGCCGGCGGAATAAACGTCACCGCGAATCGGTAGAGTGTTGAAGGACTAACAAGAGTGGAAGGACAAGCATGTTCGAACGGTTTACCGACCGTGCGCGACGCGTGATTGTGTTGGCGCAGGAAGAAGCTCGGACCCTCCAGCACAACTACATCGGCACCGAGCATCTGCTGCTGGGCCTGATTCGTGAGGGTGAAGGCGTTGCCGCCAAGGCATTGGCCTCGAAGGGCGTGACCTTGGACGACACCCGCAAGCAGGTCGAAGAGATGATCGGCAAGGGAAATGCGTCGCCGAACGGCCACATTCCCTTCACCCCGCATGCCAGGCAGGTGTTGGAGCTGTCGCTACGTGAGGCGTTGCAGCTGGGGCACAGCTATATCGGCACCGAGCATATCCTGCTCGGTCTGATTCATGAGGGCGAAGGCGTCGGCACACAGGTGCTGATCAAGATGGATGTCAACCTTGGCGAACTGCGTAGCGCCACCATCGATCTGATCCGAGGCAATTCCAGCGACGGCAAGAACGATGGCAAGGGCGAACTCGCCAATGCCGGTGGCGTGCAGGACCGTCGCAATCAGACCGGTTCCGCGATTCTCGACCAGTTCGGCCGCAACCTTACGGCTGAGGCTGCCGCTGGGAAGCTCGATCCGGTAATCGGACGATCCAACGAGATCGAGCGTGTGATGGTGGTGTTGAGCCGCCGCACCAAGAACAACCCGGTGCTGATCGGCGAGCCTGGCGTAGGCAAGACCGCGGTGGTCGAAGGACTCGCGCAGAAGATCAACGCCGGTGATGTGCCGGAAACGCTGAAAGGCAAGCAGGTCTACTCCTTGGACCTCGGTTCCATGGTTGCTGGTTCCCGCTACCGTGGCGATTTCGAGGAACGCCTGAAGAAGGTTTTGAAGGAGATCAAGACCCGCGGCGACATCGTGCTGTTCATCGATGAGATTCACACCATCGTGGGCGCAGGCTCCGCGGATGGCGCCTTGGGCGCTTCCGATATGTTGAAGCCGATGCTGGCCCGTGGCGAACTGCAGACCATCGGCGCGACCACCACCGACGAGTACCGCAAGTACATCGAGAAGGATGCCGCGCTGGAACGTCGTTTCCAGCCGATCCAGGTGCACGAGCCGACCATCGCCGAGACCATTGAAATTCTGAAGGGCTTGCGTGAGCGTTACGAGAACCACCATCATGTGACGATCACCGATGGCGCGCTGCAGGCCGCGGCGGAACTTTCCAGCCGCTACATTCAGGACCGCCACCTGCCCGACAAGGCCATCGATCTGATCGATGAGGCCGGCGCCCGACTGCGTATCCGCAGGCTCACCGCTCCGCCGGAGCTCAAGGAATTGGACGCCAAGGCTGCCAAGCTGGCCGAGGAGAAGGACCAGGCCATCAAGGACCAGGACTTTGAGAAGGCCGCCGAGCTGCGTGACAAGCAGGAGAAGATCGAGTCCGAGCGCAAGGAGAAGGAATCCGCTTGGCGTGAGGGCGAGTCCGATGTGAAGATGGTGGTGGATGAGGACGTCATCGCTGAGGTGATTTCCCAGACCACCGGCATTCCGGTGTTCAAGCTCACCCAGGCCGAGTCCAAGAAGCTCATGGGCATGGAGAGCGAACTGCACAAGCGCATCATCGGTCAGGATGAGGCTGTGTCAGCATTGAGCCGTTCCATCCGTCGCGCACGCGTCGGATTGAAGGATCCGAAGCGTCCGGCTGGCTCGTTCATCTTCGCTGGCCCGACCGGCGTTGGTAAGACCGAGCTGGCCAAGGCCCTCGCCGAATTCCTGTTCGACGATGAGGATGCGCTGATCCGCGTGGACATGTCGGAATTCTCCGAAAAGTACGCCGCGTCGCGCCTGTTCGGTGCGCCTCCGGGATACGTCGGCTACGAAGAAGGCGGCGAACTTACCGAAAAGGTGCGTCGCAAGCCGTTCTCCGTGGTGTTGTTCGACGAAATCGAAAAAGCCCATCCGGACATCTTCAACACGCTGTTGCAGGTGCTGGACGATGGCCATCTGACCGACGGCCAGGGACGCAAGGTGGACTTCAAGAACACCATCATCATCCTGACCACCAACCTCGGCACTCGTGACATCGCCAAGGCCGCCAACACCGGTTTCAACCTGGGCACGAACACCGAATCGAGCTACCAGCGCATGAAGGAACAGGTCTCCGCCGAACTCAAGCAGCAGTTCCGTCCGGAGTTCCTGAACCGTCTGGATGACATCATCGTGTTCAAGCAGCTCACCGAACCGCAGGTGCGCCAGATCGTCGACTTGGATGTCAAGCAGCTCAACGACCGTCTGTTCGACCGTCACATGTCGCTCGAACTGACCGACGCGGCCAAGGATCTGCTCGCACAGAAGGGCTTCGACCCGCTGCTGGGCGCCCGTCCGCTGCGTCGCGTGATCCAGCGCGACATCGAGGACGCCATTTCGGAGAAGATCCTGATGGGCGACCTCGAAGATGGCCAGCGCGTGAAGGTGGACGCCGAAGGCGAAGGCATTCTGGGTGAGTTCACGTTCACCGGCGAGGCCTTCGAGGAGCCGAACCAGAAGGATAATCCGGCGGAGGCGACCGAAACGGCCGCTGAAACCGATGCCGCCACTGAACCGACGGCATCGACGGAACCGGCTGATTCCGCGCAGTCGCAGAACTGATTTCCAACGTTGCCGGGGTAAGAACCCCGGCAACGCGTATGCAAAAAGACCGGTGGGTTTCATGATGGAATGTCATGAAACCCACCGGTCTTTTTTACATATGCCTATTCGTCCAGCTATCCGTTCAGCTGGACGGTTGTGGTTCCGCCACTTCCAAGCGGAACCACAACCGTATCGCTCTATGGGAGCGTCATTACTTGATGGCGTTCAGCCACTGTTCCTTGGTGGCCTTCTCCGCCTCAAGCTTGGCCTTCTTCTTCGGATCGGACTCAGCGGCGATCTGGGCGTCAAGTTCGGCGAGCTGTGCGTTGAGCTGCTCCTCGAAGGAGGACTTACGGGCGTCGGCTTCCGGATCGGACTGCTTCCAGGCGGCATCCTCAACAGCCTTGATCTGCTTGTCGACAGCATCAAGACGGCTTTCGATGCGGTGCATGTCATCGCGCGGAACGTAGCCGATCTGGTCCCATTCCTCCTGAATGGCGGCCAATGCCTGGCGAGCCTGCTTGGCGGCCTTCTCATCCTTGACCGGCACCAAAGCCTCAGCCTTGGTCAGCAGTTCTTCCTTCTTGGCGAGATTTTCCTTTTCGGACGAGCTAATCTGCTCGCGATCGGCCTGACGGGCGTTGAAGAACGTGTCCGCCGCAGCACGGAAACGTGCCCACAGCGCGTCATCATCACGACGGCCCGCACGACCGGCCTTCTTCCAACGATCCATCAGCTCGTTGAACTTGCGGGAGGTTTCCACCCAAGCGGTGGAATCCTTGATCTCCTCGGCTTCGGCGATGATGGCCTCCTTCGCGGCCTTGGCGTTGCTGCGCTCCTCATCGCGGCCCTGGGCCCACTTGCGGCGGGCGCTGTTGAACGTAGTGCGGGCGGAGGAGAAACGGGACCACAGGGCGTCGGCGTCGGCCTTGTCGAGACGGACGCTATTGTGCTGGTGATCCTGCCACTGCTGGAACAGCGAACGGAACTTGTCCGCGGTGGAACGCCAGTTGGTGTTGTCGCCCAGGGAATTGGCCAGAGCCTCGGCCTTCTCCACAATCGCGGTACGTTCGGCCAGCGCCTTGGCGACGGCGGCCTTGTGAGCCTCGCTCAGCTCGGCCTTCTTGGCCGCTCCGGCCTCCTTCAGTGCTTCGAACTGGGACTTGAGCGCCTCAATATCTCCGACGACGGCCGGCTGCTCGATTTCGGCGGAAAGCGTCTTGATGGACTCGTCGATCTCACGGTTCTTCACATTGCTGGACTTGAGCCTGTTGGCGAACAGGTCGAGCTTTGCCGTCAGATCGAGATAGCGACGGGCATACAGTGCCAGGGCCTCTTCCTTGGAAGCGTCCGGGAACTGTCCGACCTCGCGTTCTCCCTCGCCTTCCTTCACGAACACGGTGCCGTCATCGGCGACACGGCCGAACGCTTCGGCGGCCTTGATATCGGCTTCGGAGAATCCGGTGGAGGTTGCAGGACGCTGCGGAGCCTTCTTGGCGAAGGCCGCGGGGCTCGGCGCATGCGGCTTCATGGCCGCTGGGCTCGGGACGGCCGGTTTGCTGGCCTGGGTTGCGGGCGTCGCTGCCTGCTCGTTGGTTTCAGTGGTGTTCTCGGACGCGGTGACATTCTCGTCGGCCATGGCCAGCTCCTTACGTAAGCTTCATGTAGTGCAGAGGTGACGGTCCGTGACGTGCGCTTCCACACCTTGAAAAACGCGCGGCATTTTCCGTAACCTCATTTATTATAGAGAACCGTGGCTAAAGGTGCATCTATTTCAGGATTTCCAGAGTGGCTCCCCTCTGAACGTGTTGTGGAGCAGCGTGTCATCGACACGCTCCGTAATGTATTCGAGCTCAATGGCTTCATAGGCATTGAAACCCGTGCTGTTGAGCAGGGTTCCAGCCTGCTCAAGAAAGGCGAGACCAGCAAGGAGATTTACCTGCTGAGCCGTCTTCAGGAAGTCGGACACGAGTCCGACACTCCGATTGAGGATCGTCTTGGTCTGCACTTCGATCTGACCGTTCCGCTGAGCCGTTATGTCGTCGAACATTCCGGCGATCTGGCGTTCCCGTTCAAACGTTGGCAGATTCAGAAGGTCTGGCGTGGCGAACGCCCGCAGGAAGGACGTTTCCGCGAGTTCGTGCAGGCCGACATCGACGTGATCGGCAATGGCGATCTGCCCGACCATTACGAGGTCGAATTGCCGTTGGTCATGGTGTCCGTATTGGAACGTCTGCGCGAGTTCGGTCTGCCGAAGGCCACCGTGCATGCGAACAACCGCAAACTCTCCGAAGGCTTCTACCGTGGTTTGGGCCTTACAGATATCGAAGGCGTGCTGCGTGAGATCGACAAGCTCGACAAGATCGGCGCCGATGAGGTGGCCAAGCTGCTCGTCGAAGGCTGCGGCGCCGACGAAGCCCAGGCCCGTGCCTGCCTCGAACTGGCCGAGCTGACCGCCGCCGACGGCAAGGAACTGTCCGACAAGTTCGACGCATTGTGCGCCAAGCATGACATCGCATCTGATTCCGACGCCTACGTGTTGGCACGCCAGGGACTCGACACGCTGGCGATGATCGTCGACGAGGCCGCGCGCATCCGTCCGGGCTCCGTGATCGCCGATCTGAAAATCGCCCGTGGTCTTGATTACTACACCGGTTCCGTGTATGAGACGTTCCTCGACGGCGCCGCCGCTTTGGGCTCCATCTGCTCCGGCGGCCGTTACGACAACCTCGCATCGCAGGGCAACAAGAAGTACCCGGGCGTGGGCCTGTCCATCGGCCTGTCCCGCCTGGTCTCCTACATGCTGCACACCGCAGGCGCGCACGCCAACCGTGTGTCTCCGGCATCCGTGCTCGTGGCGGTATGGAACGAAGCCGACCGCTCCGCGTCCAACCTGATCGCCAACCAGCTGCGCTCCCGCGGTATCGCGGCGGACGTGGCGCCGACCGCGGCCAAGCTCGGCAAGCAGATCAAATATGCAGACAAGCTCGGCATCCCGTACGTCTGGTTCCCGGCCGACGCCTCCGAAGAGGGCGCCCAGGACGAAGTCAAGAACATCATCACAGGAGACCAGCGGCCGGCTGACGCACAGTCGTGGGAGCCGGATACTGTGTATGCCCAGCAAACCGTTACCGTTGAAGCCTGAAATCGCAAGACTTCGCAACATACAAGAGGATAAGGAATAGGGGAAGCATGAGCCAGACGGCTTACAGAACACATCATGCAACCGAAGTGACCGAACAGCTCGTCGGTCAGAAGGTGACGCTCGCCGGTTGGGTCGACCGTCGCCGTGACCACGGTGGCGTGGCCTTCATCGATCTTCGCGATAACACCGGACTGGTGCAGGTCGTCATCTATGACGAGGAGATGGCCCGTCCGCTGCGCTCCGAATTCGTGATCCAGGTTGTCGGCGAGGTTCGTCTGCGTCCGGACGGCAACGAGAACGAGCATCTGGCCACCGGTAAGATCGAAGTCGTGGCCGAAAGCATCGAAGTGCTGGCCAAGTCCGATGCTCTGCCGTTCCAGGTCTCCACCGCTCTTGAGAACGAGTCCGAGAACAAGCTGCCGGGCGAGGACGTGCGTTTGAAGTACCGTTACCTCGACCTGCGTCGTCCGTCCATGCAGCGCAATCTGAAGCTGCGAGCCCAGATGTCGAAGGCCGCCCGCCATGCGCTGGAGGAAATGGGCTTCGAGGAGATCGAAACCCCGACCATGATCAAGTCCACGCCGGAAGGCGCCCGTGACTTCGTCGTGCCGGCCCGTCTGGTGCCGGGTTCCTGGTACGCTCTGCCGCAGTCCCCGCAGCTGCTCAAGCAGCTGCTCATGGTCTCCGGCGTCGAGCGTTACTACCAGCTGGCCCGCTGCTATCGTGACGAGGACTTCCGCGCCGACCGCCAGCCGGAATTCACCCAGCTCGACATGGAGATGGCCTTCGTGGACCAGGAGGACGTGATGGCCATGGCCGAAAAGGTCATCGCCGCCATCTGGAAGTCCGCCGGCTACGACATCAAGCTGCCGATCCAGCGCATCACCTGGCAGGACGCCATGGACAAGTACGGTTCCGACAAGCCGGATCTGCGTTTCGGCAATCCGCTGATCGAACTGACCGATTACTTCAAGAACACGCCGTTCCGCGTGTTCCAGGCCCCATACGTCGGCGCGGTGCTCTTCAAGGGTGGCGCGGCCACGCCTCGCCGTCAGTTCGACGCATGGCAGGATTGGGCCAAGCAGCGTGGCGCCAAGGGCCTCGCCTATGTGGTGTTCGCCGAGAACGGCGAACTCAAGGGCCCCGTCGCCAAGAACCTGTCCGAAGAGGAACGCAACGGTCTGAAGGAAGCCGTCGGCGCCGAAGACGGCGACGCCGTGTTCTTCGCAGCCGGTCGCCGCACCTCCTCCCAGGAACTGCTGGGCGCCGTGCGTGTCGAGCTTGCCCGCCGCGCGGGCCTGCTCAAGCCCGACGATTTCGCCTTCACTTGGGTTGTGGACTTCCCGCTGTTCAAGCCGACCGATGACCCGGACGACGACGATGTGGCAGTCGGCCACTCCAAGTGGACCTCCATGCATCACCCGTTCACCATGCCGTCCAAGGATTGGATCGACAAGTTCGACAAGGATCCGGAACACGCCATGTCCGATTCCTACGACATCGTGTGCAACGGCAACGAAATGGGTGGCGGCTCCGTGCGTATCCACCGCGACGACATTCAGGACCGTGTGCTTGACGTGCTTGGCATCACGCCGGAAGAGGCCGCAGACAAGTTCGGCTTCCTGCTTGAGGCATTCAAGTACGGCGCTCCGCCTCACGCCGGCATCGCTCTCGGCTGGGATCGTACCGCCGCAATTCTGGCTGGCGCCGACTCCATCCGCGACGTCATCGCCTTCCCGAAGGCTGGCGGCGGCCGCGATCCGCTGACCGGCGCTCCGGCTCCGATCTCCGCTGAGCAGCGCGCCGAGACCGGTGTCGATTACGATCCGGATGAGGACGAGGACTGATACGGTTTCGCCCATAGATGAATGAAAAATGTCCGAACATCAATGATGCTCGGACATTTTTTATTATTCGCGTTGTCTATTTTCCGTCGCTGTCATTACAGTGGAGCGTGTTTGATTATCCGGCAACCAGAAAGGGTTGAAGCACGGTATGAAATCGAAAACACAGGACAAGAAGCGACTGAACGCGGTCGGCATGCGCATATGCGCGCTGTTCGCCGTGCTCGCCGTGGTCTTTGCGGCATTCATGACGACCGTTCCGCATGCGCTCGCCTCCGAAACTGGCAATCCGGCCTCGGTCAAGGGCAAGACATATAAAATCGGCACCGACACCACGTTCGCACCGTTCGAATACCGTGAGAACGGCAAGATGACCGGCATCGACATGGAGCTAATCCGAGGCATCGCCAAGGAAGAGGGCTTTAAGGTCGAGATACAGTCGCTGGGATTCAACGCCGCGTTGCAGGCCCTAAGCTCCAACCAGGTGGACGTCGTCATAGCCGGCATGTCCATCACTGACGAGCGTAAAGCCTCCTATGATTTCTCGAATCCGTATTTCCAATCCGGCATCCAGATGGCCGTCGCGGCCAACAACGACGACGTCACCGGCTATAAGGACCTCAAAGGCCGGACGGTTGTGGCGAAAACCGGCTCGGAGGGCGAATCGTACGCCAAACAGCATGCCGACAAGTACGGTTACAAGGTGACTTCCGTCGACCAATCCTCAACCATGTACGAGATGGTCAAATCCGGCAATGCCGTCGCGGTGTTCGACGATTATCCGGTACTGGCATATGGCGTATCGCAGAACAACGGTCTGAAAATCGTGACTCCGAAGGTGCCGCACGGCGAATACGGCATGGCCGTGAACAAAGGCATGAACGCAGATTTGCTGGCCGCCATCAACGATGGATTGAACAAGATGATCGCTTCGGGAGAATACGAGCGAATCGTCGCACAATATCTTGGCAAGCAAGGCGCGAAAGAGCAGGCCAAATCGATTTCCGGCATGATCACCGACAATGGCGACAACAGCGCCGAACAACAGAAGGTCGGTTTCCTCGGACTGGTCAAACAGTCGATGCCGGCATTGCTGACGGGCTTGAGGAACACGCTGCTGATCACGCTGCTTTCCTTCGCGATCGCATTGGTGCTCGGCGTCGCGTTCGGCCTGATGAAGGTTTCGGAAAGCAAAATCGCCGCAGGATTGGCCAATGTGTACATCGCGGTGTTCCGCGGCACCCCGATCCTGGTGTGGGCGTTCTTCTTCTACTTCGGCGTGCCCCAGCTCATCGGACATAGCGTGAACATCTGGGTCGCCGGCGCATTGACCTTGTCGCTCAACTCCGGCGCGTACCTGGCGGAAATCGTGCGTGGCGCAGTCCAATCGGTCGATTCCGGACAGATGGAGGGCGCACGTTCGCTGGGACTCAACCACAGGCAGGCCATGCGCCGAGTGATTCTGCCGCAGGCCAGCAAAATCGCCATGCCTTCGATCATCAACCAGCTGGTCATCATGATCAAGGACTCCTCGCTGCTGCTCGCCATCGGCTTCGGTGAGCTGCTGTACCAGGCGCAGCAGCTGTACGCGGCGAACTTCCGCGTAACCGAAACGCTGCTGATCGTCGGCGTCATGTACTTCGTGGCCATCACCATCCTGACGTGGCTGGCCAACATCGTGGACAGGAAGGTGAACCGATGAACGAGAACGACGTGATCATCGACGTCAAGGATCTGCACAAAAGCTACGGGCAGACCGAGGTCATCAAAGGCGTCGACATGACCGTGCGCAAAGGCGAGGTGATCTGCATCATCGGACCGTCCGGCGCCGGCAAATCCACCATATTGCGTTGCCTGAACGGACTCGAACAGGCCACCGGCGGCAAGATCGTGGTCAACGGACACGATTTGACGGACAGCCATGTGAACATCGACCAGGTGCGCGAGCAGGTGGGCATGGTGTTCCAGCATTTCAACCTGTTCAACAACATGAGCGTGATCGACAACATCACCCTCGCACCGAAACTGGTGCATCATGAAACGGATGAGCAGGCCCGCGCGCACGCCATGGAACTGCTGAAAACCGTAGGATTGGCCGAAAAAGCCGACGCCATGCCGAAATCGCTGTCCGGCGGGCAGAAGCAGCGTGTGGCGATCGCGCGCTCGCTGGCGATGAATCCGAAGGTGATGCTGTTCGACGAGGCGACATCCGCGCTCGACCCGGAAATGGTGGGCGATGTGCTCGAAGTGATTCGCGACCTTGCCGCCAAAGGCATGACCATGGTGCTGGTGACCCATGAGATGGGCTTCGCACGCGAAGTGGCCACGAGGGTCATCTTCACCGATGCCGGCGTGATCGAGGAAGAGGGAACCCCTGACGAGATCTTCAACCATCCGAAGAGTGAACGATTGAAGACCTTCCTCTCCAAGGTGCTGTGACATTGCTCCGGCGGCGATCCGTTTGATGAATATGTTCGTCAAACGGTATGAAATGTCTCATATTCCGGACGAAATGATGTGAACGGGCAGTATAGGAAACATGAATTTCGCATTGCTTTCTTATACTGCCCTTTATGTCTGAAATGAAAGAAACCGAAGCGAAGCGTCCCATCATGCCGGACGCGGGAGCGGATAACAGGCCGCTCGTCGAACTGACCCATGTCGAGAAGCATTATGGCGATCTGCATGTGCTCAAAGACATCAATCTTACGGTGAGGAAAGGCGAGGTGCTCGTCATCGTCGGACCGTCCGGCTCCGGCAAATCCACGATGTGCCGCACCATCAA
>OMEW01000364.1_pt1 | contig 28185 bp, 25 predicted proteins | sample 1645471 | NCBI WGS metagenome assembly OMEW01 (sample SAMEA103958126, study PRJEB25191) | human gut metagenome | reverse complement strand
TAAGCCAGAACAACAGATGCCCACCAGCTTATGGCGAAAACCATAGGTCGGTGGGCATCGTGTTCTTTATAAGGGCTTAATCTTCCAGTCTGCCGTGGTCACAGCCAAGGGAAAGTAATGCTCAATCTCTCCACCCAGCACAAGCTGGGCGTACTCCAAGGGCTTATTATACAGCAGCCAGTCCAGCTCTGCCCGCTGTGCCGGGGTGCTGCCGTACTCGTCCTCCACGGCGATGCAGTCGATGGCAAGAGTGGTGCCATCCTCGAACCGGGCTTCCACCCGGTTGGTGTCCATATTGAAGCGGCAGGAAAGCAGTTTGTTCATGGTGAACCTCATTTCTATATCAAACGGTGTCTGTTCGGATGTCCTAAACCCTGCCATAAAACCGGTGGTTGATTTGTCCATTGGGCTTTGTTTTGCCCGTCTGCACATTTTTGCACACTTTTTGCACACCTGAATAGCTGGATAACGGTTGCAAAGTATTACACTGTATGCAAACAATGCGGTGTGTGCAAAGGCGTGTTTTGCGATGATGCGATAAAAATAACGTTTCTCCAAACTTTTGAAATTTGACGAATGATGCACCTTGGATTCTTTTAATCAGAGGGCCAGGGATTCGAGTTCCCTCGAGCGCACCAAAATCCCACGAAGAATCGTAAGATTCCTCGTGGGATTTTCTTTTTATACACCATTTGCACGGTTTTTGCACGGTCCGCATTTTTCGTGTCAGATGGAGTAAGTCTGTGAATTACTCTGCAATTCGTGCTATTTTTTGCAATTCAGGTCAGCAAAGCCAGGCGGAGCTGCGCTTTTACGGCAGGGTCTGCGTCTTTCAAAAGCTCCAGCAGAGCCGACACGGAGATGGCCGGTTCTGCTTCAACCGGGGCAGCCTGCACAAGTGTTGTGCCCTGTACGGCTTTCACATCACCGCCGGAGATCATCAGTTGGTAAGCAGAGCGCAGGCTGCGCGATGGAATCGCTGAATAGCACAAAAGCATGTTGGAATCCAGATGTGAAAAAACGGCAAAGCAGGTAAAATTCACTTTACCGTTTTATAGCAATTCAACTTCTTCATGCAACAGCAATAGCGTTGAATTGCATATCGCAAATTGCTGTTTTAACGTTCCACTAACTTTTTGCCTTGCAATCAAGAAAGCGCTTCTGCTAAACGCTCTACATTGAAAATATAATTGTACACTGCTATAATAAAATTGTGATATTATCACCAAAAATTCGAGATGCAAAGCGTTTGCGATTGGCAAACATTCAGGAGGAACGCATGGTAACAGGAGCCATTAAAAATAAGGTAGACAAGATCTGGACGGACATCTGGGCAGGAGGCATCACCAATCCGCTGACCGTCATTGAACAGCTGACCTATCTCATGTTCATCCGGTCACTGGACGAGAAAGAGCTTGCCACCGAAGATTTTGAGAACATGGCGGGCGAAAAGATGGAGCACATCTTCCCGGCCAGCGAAGCAGGACAGTCTATGCGGTGGAGCCGCTTCAAGGATAAAGATTCCCGCGAGATTTTCCTGACCATGCAGCAGCGGGTGTTCCCTGCCATCAAAAAGATGAAATATGGCCGTCTGCCGGACTTTGACGCAAACGGCGAGCTGGTGGAGATCGCAGACGACCCCGCCCGCCCAGACGAGGGCAACACCGCCTTTGCGCGGTACATGGACGATGCCATGTTCCTGATTCCCACGCCGCAGGTGCTGCAAAAGATCATCACCGGGCTGGAGGATCTCTACACCCACGACATCGCCGACCTTGATATGCAGGGCGACCTGTACGAGTATATGCTGGGCAAGCTGGCAACCGCAGGGCAGAACGGCCAGTTCCGCACGCCTCTGCATATCATTGATATGATGGTGGAGCTGGTGCAGCCCACGCCGGACGACTTCATCTGCGACCCCGCCTGCGGCACAGCGGGCTTTCTGGTGTCCAGCGCAAAATATGTTCGCAAGCACTATGGGGACGATATGACTCCGGAACAGTGGCAGCATTTTGCCGGGCCGATGTTTGCAGGCTTTGACATGGACCGCACCATGCTGCGCATTTCGGCCATGAACCTGATGCTCCACTCCATCACCAACCCGGATATCGACTACAAAGACAGCGTTTCCAAGCAAAACTCCATTTGCAGCAAGTACACGGTCTGCCTTGCGAACCCGCCGTTCAAGGGCACTGTGGATGCCGAGAGCATCAACGATGACCTGAAAGCCGTCACCAACACCAAAAAGACGGAACTTCTGTTCCTTGCGCTCTTCCTGCGGATGCTCAAAACCGGCGGACGCTGCGCCTGCATCGTGCCGGACGGCGTTTTGTTCGGTTCCAGCAAGGCGCACCAGAGCATCCGAAAAGAACTGATTGAAAACCACCAGCTGCGGGCGGTCATTTCCATGCCCTCCGGCGTGTTCAAGCCCTACGCAGGCGTGTCTACGGCGGTGCTGGTGTTTACCAAGACCGGCGCGGGCGGCACCGATAAGGTGTGGTTCTACGATATGAAAGCCGACGGCTTCTCGCTGGACGACAAGCGCACCGAGGTGAAGGAAAACGACATCCCGGACATCATCGCCCGGTTCCATAACCTTGATGCCGAAACTGACCGCAAGCGCACCGAGCAGAGCTTCTTTGTGCCCAAAGAAGAAATTGCCGCCAATGGGTACGATTTATCCATCAATAAGTACAAAGAGACGGAGTATGTGCCGGTGGAGTATCCCTCGACCACGGAAATTCTGGCCGACCTGCATGAGCTGGAAATGGAGATCACCAAGGGTCTGGCAGAGTTGGAGGAGATGGTGTGATGGCGAAGTTGGGAGAGGTTTGTACTATTGTATCTGGTTCGACACCAAAAACATCTGTTACGTCCTACTGGGATGGCAACATCAAATGGATAACACCTGCTGAATTGAACGAAGATACTTTTTACATTATGGATTCAGTTCGGCACATTACTGAAGAGGGAAAAGAAAAAACAGGATTGTCTTATCTGCCGACAGGAACAGTCATTTTATCGTCTCGTGCGCCGATTGGCAAAACCGCAATTGCCGGTTGTAAAATGTGTTGCAATCAAGGATTTAAGAACCTTATTTGCTCAGATGCGATTTATAATGAATACCTCTATTTTTTCTTGAAATCAAAAACAGACTATCTCAATTCATTGGGACGTGGCGCAACTTTTAAAGAAATTTCTAAATCCATCGTTGAAAATATTGAGATTCCGTTACCTGAAGTAAACCAGCAAAAAGAAATTGCAGAAAAATTCAAGAAGCTAGAGCAGTTGATTTCGCTCCGTAAGCAGCAGCTTGCCAAACTGGACGAACTGGTAAAGGCACGGTTTGTGGAGATGTTTCTGTTGCACGATTATCCAACCAAAACCTTAGATGAATTATCGATTGGAAAAGGAGAATACGGCGCACAATCAGCTTCAACCGAATATGATTCGACACGTCCGCGGTATGTCAGAATAACAGACGTCAATGAAGACGGAACGCTTAATGATGATAAAGTTTCGTCAGAAAATATTACGGATGATGAACAGTATAGATTATCTTATGGAGATTTTATGTTTGCACGGATGGGAGCGACCGTTGGCAAAACGTATGCTTTTCTGTCAGGGAATCAAATCTTTGCGGGGTATCTTATTCGTTATAAACTGAATTTATCACTGGCTAATCCGCGATATTTGTTTTGGTATACAAAATTGGACGACTATCAAAAATGGGTGAAACTTAATCAAAGTGGTGCGGCTCAACCCGGAATCAATGCGAAGAAATATGGTTCACTAAAAATTCCAGTGCCGCCCATTGCACTCCAAAACCAATTTGCCGCCTTTGTGGAGCGTGTAGACCAGCAGAAGCAGACTGTGCAGCAGAGCCTTGAAAAGCTGGAACTGATGAAAAAGGCACTGATGCAGGAATATTTTGGGTAAAAGGGTGTGCAGCAGCGGATTTTAGCGGTATAATAACGTTAAACAGAACATTTTACCACGAAAGGAGCATACGATGATGACTTTTGAAGAAGAAAGAGACTACAATAATGCAAAGTTTGATGCAATCAAGGCAAAGAACTCGATTCAAAAGCTGAAACCTGAGCTTCGGGAGCAACTGCTAAAAGAACTGGTTGGAGCAGAAGCGTATGCTGCAATGTGGCAGACATTTAAGCAATTATGCAACGGTCAGAGGTGATATTATGGAACATTTTATTACAAGTGTCCACATCAATGAGGTTCGACATCTAAAAGACATTGAAATCAAACTGAACCCTGAAAAGCGTCAGCATCTTATCCTGACTGGTAAAAATGGCTCCGGTAAAACTTCGGTATTGCAGGCGATGAAAGATTATCTGCAGGCAATCGATGATGGGGTCTATCAGGAATTGTGTATTCGGAGATCCTATAAATCGAATGATAAGCTTTCTGAACTTGAAAAAATTGTTGCCGAAACATTTGCAAAGTATAATTCTGGAGTAGAAGTAGACGTTTCAAATGTAGTAGGCTTAGACCGTTTATATAGTCAGGGAGAATTTGTAACTGCTTACTTTCCGGCAGACAGAAAGACAGTGATTCATCGCGCAAAGGGAGTTCAAGATGTAAAACTAGAAAATCAATACAGTTTGGATGATACACCAGAAAATATTTTGCTGAAATATATGGTTCATCTCAAAACTCAACAGGCATATGCAAAGAATGAAAATGATTTAAGTGTCGAGAAGAAAATCGCGGAATGGTTTTCCCGCTTCGAAAATGCGCTAAAAGTATTGTTGAGCGATGACAGCATCCGATTGATATATGACTATAAAAACTATAATTTTCTAATTGAACAGAAAGGTCGAAATCCATATAGTTTGGATGAACTTTCTGATGGCTATTCTGCAATCATCGGTATTGTCGCAGACCTAATCCTCCGTATGGACCGCAACTGGTTGCTGAAAGGCGAACTGAGCCAGTACGATGTGGAGGGCGTTGTGCTGATCGATGAATTGGAAACGCATCTGCATGTAGAGCTTCAGCGCAAAATTTTGCCTTTCCTGACGGAGTTCTTCCCGAGAATTCAATTTATTATTACAACACATTCGGCTTATATTCTCAATTCTATCAGCAATGCTTGTATTTACGATTTGGATAAGCAAGTGCGGTTTGCTGATTTTTCAAGCTATTCAGCAGATGAGATTGCTGAGGGCTATTTTGACGCACCAAATTATTCTGCCACTATGCAGGATAAAATTCTTCGGTATCAGCATCTTGTTAAGCAGGAAGAGCTTTCCGATAGTGAAAAGGCCGAGCGTGCCCAATTGAGAATTGAATTGAAGACCGCGAACAAACTATTAGAAGAAGACATTTCCGATGAATTCAATCGAATTGAAGAAAAGAAGGATTCTAATGGTTAAGATTGAACGAACAAATGGGGAAAACGCTAAAATTGCAATAGCGTCTCTTGAAAAAGAAAAGCAGAAAAAGAACGGCAATTACAACGCCTCTGAAATTTTTGATGCAATAAATGAAATATTTCACGGAAAATGCTATTTGTGCGAACAACGGGGATTTTACCAGGTCGAGCATTTGATTCCACATAAAGGCAACAAAGATCTTGAATTTGAATGGAACAATTTGTTTTTAGCCTGTCCTCATTGTAATAATATAAAAAGAGACAAATACACTCCGATTCTGGATTGCTGTAAAGTGGATGTTGATCAAAAAATTGCGTTTCGAAAGCATGGATATTGGGGAACAGAAGAATATCTAGAGTTCACCGCACTATCTGATGATGCAGAAACGAAAATGACAGTTAAGTTATTAGAAGAGATTCATCATGGCTCTACGCCGCAAAAGCAAGCAGAAGCCAAAATACTTTATGTTAAGATTGTAAAATCCATGCGCACATTTAAAAACTATGTACTGGAATATGAAGCGGCTAAGGGGCAGACAAAACTGGATACGTTAGAATTAATAAAACTAGAGTTAAAGTCCACTTCCGAATTCACTGCTTTTAAGCGTTGGTTGATTCGAGATGCAAAGGAAAAATACCCGGAGCTGCAACAATATTGCCAATAATCATCCTACATAAAGGAGCTGATTTTATGTCCAACTTCTCCTATCTCTCCACCCGCCCCGAATACTCCCTCTTCGCCAATTCTGCCATCGAGGCCGAGAAAGTGTTCTCCACCTCCCCGGCGATGTGCGCGGTGGGGTGCCGGAAGGCGTTGGAGCTGGCGGTGAAGTGGGTGTATGCGGCAGACAAAACCATCACGATGCCCTACAAGGACAACCTGCAATCCTTGTTGCACGAGCCGAGTTTCCGGTTCGCGGTGGACCGCAATGTGTGGAGCGTGCTGCCCAGCATCGTGAAGGCGGGCAATCTGGCGGTACATACAGGGCATAGCGTGTCGGCGGCGGATGCAGTGTTCAGTCTGCGGGGGCTGTTCGATTTCATCCAGTGGGTGGATTATTGCTACGGCACGGACTATGTGGAGCGCTCCTTTGACGAGACAGCCATCCCCGGTGAAAAGGTAACACTGGACGAAAAGAAGATCCGGGAACAGGAAAGCCTGCTGACCCAGAAAGATGCCGAACTGGACGCCTTGCGCAAGCAGGTGGAGAGCCTTTCGACGGCGTACACGGCCAGCAAACAGCAGAACCAGCAGAGCCGCAGTTTCACCGCCGTCGACCTGACCGAGGCCGAGACGCGGCGGAAGATCATCGACATCGACCTCAAGGCCATGGGCTGGAAATTCACCGGGCCGGACACCGATGTGCGCACCGAGTACGAAGTGGACAACATGAACGGCGTGCTGGGGCAGAAGGGCTATGCGGACTATGTGCTGATGGGCAAGGACGGCTTGCCGCTGGCGGTCATTGAAGCCAAGCGCAGCACCAAAGACCCCAACATCGGGCGCAAGCAGGCTCAGCTTTATGCAGACTGTCTGGAGCAGAAGTTCGGCCGCCGTCCGATGCTGTTTACCACCAACGGCTACACCACCTATTTCTGGGATGAGCAGAGCGGCCCGCAGCGTGCTGTGAGTGGGGTGTTCTGCAAGGACGACTTGCAGAAGCTGATGAACCGCCGCACCGAGAAAAAACCGCTGGACACCATCGAAATTGACGATAAAATCACCGACCGCTACTACCAGAAAAACGCCATCCGGGCAGTCTGCGCCCATATTACGCAGGGCTTCCGGCGCAATCTGCTGGTCATGGCAACGGGCACAGGCAAGACCCGCACCGCATCCAGCCTGACCGATGTGCTGAGCCGGGGCGGTCATGTGACCAACGTGCTCTTTCTGGCAGACCGCACCGCGCTGGTCAAGCAGGCGAAGGACGACTTCAAGAAGTATCTGCCCGACCAGTCGCTGTGCAATCTGTGCTCTTCTAAGGACGATAAGGCCGCGCGCATCGTGTTTTCCACCTATCCCACCATGCTCAACGCCATCGACAACGCCAAGACCAAGGACGGCGTGCCGCTGTTTTCCCCTGCGCATTTTGACCTTATCATCGTGGACGAGAGCCACCGCAGCATTTTCAAGAAATACCGCGCCATTTTTGATTATTTCGATGCGGTTCTGGTGGGCTTGACCGCCACCCCGAAAACCGATGTGGACCGCAACACCTACGACTTTTTCGAGATGGAACACGGCATCCCCACCTACGCCTACGATTACGACACGGCGGTCTACACCGACCATGTGCTGGTGCCTTACTACAACTACGAGGTCAAGACGAAATTCACAGAAGAGGGCATCCACTACGACCAGCTTTCACCGGAGGATAAGGCCCGCTACGAGGACGATTTTGCCGAGGACGACACCCTACCCACTTTCATCCCGTCCGAAAAGCTGAATAAGTTCATCTTCAACGCCAACACCGTGGACACGGTGCTGCAAGACCTGATGGAACGGGGCATCCAGACGGCGGGCGGCGACCGCATCGGCAAAACCATCATCTTTGCCCAGAACAAGCGCCACGCGGAGTTTATCCGGGAACGTTTTGGCAAGCTCTACCCGCAGCTGGAGACCCAGTACCCGGGATTCATCCAGCGGGTGGTCTGCGACGATGCCTATGCACAGTCCATCATTGACGACTTCAAACAGCCGGACAAGCCGCCGTTTATTGCGGTCTCGGTGGATATGATGGACACGGGCATTGATGTGCCGGAGTGCGTGAATCTGGTGTTTTTCAAAAAAGTGCGCAGCAAAACGAAGTTCTGGCAGATGATCGGCCGTGGTACGCGGCTCTGCCCATCCCTTGCCTGTGTGGATGCCATCGACGGCGAATATACGGGCAAACGGCGGTTTCTGATTTTTGACTACTGCGGCAACTTTGAATTTTTCCGTCAGAAACCCAACGGCTACGAGAGCGCGGACACCAAGAGCCTGTCCGAGAGCATTTTCTGCAAGCAGGTGCGCATTGCCGCCGCGCTGCAGGATGGAGCCTATGGGGACGAAAACTACCAGAACTGGCGCAAGATCTTAACGGAGACCTGCCGCGCCGAGGTGGGAGCGCTGAACCCGGAGCTGGTATCCGTGCGGCTGCACCGACAGGCCGTGGAACACTATCAAAAGCCGGAAGCCTTTGTCAGCCTGACTGAAACGGACAAGGGGACTCTGATGAAAGAGGTAGCACCGCTCATCTCGCTGGACGACAAAGATGAAGCCGCCAAGCGGTTCGATAACTTTGTGTATGGCTTGTTGCTCTGCGAACTGGAAGGTCTGCCGGGGCTGAGCCGCGCCCAGAAACAGCTGCGCAATACGGCGGCTGCTGGAAGGGAAGGCTACCATCCCGCAGGTGCAGGCAAAGCTGCCCCTCATCCGGGAGGTGCAGACGGACGAATTTTTGACCTCGCATGATCTGCTCCGCTTTGAGGAAATGCGGCAGGAACTGCGGGAGCTCATCAAGTTTCTGGTGGAGGGCGGCGAGGGGCAAAAGCCTGTCTACACGGCCCTTGCCGACCCGGTACTGGAACAGACCGAGGGCAAAGCGCTGGATTCCGGCTACGATTTCGGCGAGTACCGGGAACGTGTGAACCGCTACATCATGGAGCACCGCAGCGATACGCTGGCCATCCACAAGCTGACCCAGAACATTCCGCTTTCCCGGGGCGACTATACCGAGCTGGAACATATCTTTACCTGTGAGCTGGGCAGCAAAGAGGACTATGCACGGGAGTTTCGGGATACACCCTTTGGTCTGCTGGTGCGTAAAGTGGCAAAGCTGGACCACGATGCTGCCATGCAGGCATTTTCCAAGTTCATCAACGACGAATCGCTGAATGCAAAGCAGATCGCGTTCGTGCAGAAGGTCATTCATTACATCGAGCAGAACGGTTATGTGGAAAGCAAAGCGGTGCTGATGAAACCACCCTTTGACCAACCCATCCTGTTTACCCGCCTGTTTGATGGCAAAACAGGGAGTGAACTGATGGATACGATCAATTCGGTGAAAGAGAATGCCACCCATGTGACGGCATAAAGTAGTGGAATGTACTGATAAAAACCGGTATAATTCAGGACTATCGAAAAATGAATATCCTGCAACGCAGGATGGCAAGTCAGGGAATTTTGAACGATACGCAAACGACCCTGGCTGATTACCTGATGAGCATCGCACAAATTTCCGTGGAGGATGCCGGAGCGATTTATATCGAGTTGAGCAGCATCTGCGGCAATTTTATGGCAAACATCATTCTGCGCATGATTGAAAATTATCACTTCCTGCCCGATATGGCGCAGAAACTGAAAAACAAACAAGCACTGGTGGAAAGCGTAATTGCAAATGAACAGCAGGAGCCTTCCATTACGTTGTCCATCAAAGATGTGTATGATGACCTTGTCAACAGCAAACTGGATATGATCGAGGGCTTCGTGCCGATCTCTGCCATCCAGTATGATGCTAAGATGCAGGAAGCAGAAAGACTTTAAGGGGATTGCGACTTGTAGGATTGCTTTAAATTATCGAGTTAATCCGCAGGCTGAATAGATTCACTCGAATCGAATGAAAACGAAAAAATGCCCGCTCACCGTGGAGATCCGACTCCATCGGTGGGCGGGCATATCCAATAAAACACCAGGATACGATTATGTTTTTCGTACTTCAGCTGGGATCTTGTTCTGGCTCAGATATCCCACAGGGAGGGCGCAGAGGTGGAAACTGCGGCGGCACCTGCGCGCATGGCGGCCATGACGTCGGCTTTGTCCCGCAGCAGGCCGCCTGCAATGACAGGCACCTGTGTGCGGGCGCTGATCTCGGCGATGACCCGGGGCATGATGCCGGGAAGGATCTCGACAAAATCCGGCTTGCCCTGCTCCAGCTGACCGGACAGGCTGGTCAGCGAGAGGGAATCCAGAATGAATGCCCGCTGGACGGTCAGCAGGCCGCGGTGGCGCGCCCGGCGGATCAGGGTCGGGCGGGTGGAGATGATGCCGTCCGGGTGGCACAGGGCGTTGAGGGAGTCCACCGCGATCTCCCGCGACGAAAGGCCGTCCACAAGGTCGATGTGAACCACGGCCAGTTTTCCGGCATCATGTATGCGGTGCACAAGCCCGTCTACGGTGAGCAGGGTGCTTGCCAGCAGAAAAACGGCGCTGCAGGGCGAGGCCAGCGCAGCAGTCAGGGCTTCGTCCGTTTTCACAGCGGCGATCACCGGTTCGTCCAGCAGGGTTTCAGCAAGAGGATGCATTGGGTAAGACTCCTTTTTTATCAATTACTTGATTTATATTATTCTACAAAAAAGCCGCCATGTAAATAAGTTACACGGCGGCTGTAATGTAAAATCTAGGTTTTATCAGAATGTGGTTGCAATCAGCTCACCGCCGCCCAGAATGGTAGTAGTATTGGAACAGCTGATCATTACAATAAACATTGCATTTATCAGACCTGCAATGTACGGATTGCGGGTGCGTTTGTAGATGATGCGGGACATGATGGGCGTGACAAACAGAAGAACCATACAGGGGAACAGCCAAATGGGACCAATGCGCTGGCCTTCGGTCAAACCATAAAGCTGATAACCCGTTGTATAGAAGTAGATATATTGACTTGCAACCACAAAAATAGCACCAAGCGCATTAAAGAATGCAAAAATCAAGATGTTGCCATTTTTTCCGCCAATGGTGTTGTAGTTGAAGCAATTTGCCGAGATCGAGTTCATAACGTAGAACAGCAGGAAGAATGGCAGATAGCGAAGTGCGATCAGCACTTTATCAGCGCCGAAGGTTTTGAACGCAACGACATACATCCGATAATCAACTTGGAAGAAATAGTGTGCTGCAAAAACAAGGCCGAACGAAACAACGATCACGATAACAGCGAGGGCAATGGTCTTCCACAGCTGCTCCAGATTCAAATAAAGACCCGCTCTTCGAGCACTCCAACCGTGTTTTTTTCCATAAGCACCGTAAAAAACAGCAGAGCAGAATATTGCAAAGACGCCGCAAAGAGCAGCCCATGTACCGATCGTCAGGGGGCCGGTCTGCACAAAGAAGTTTGTTGTCTTTGAGTAAACGGTATTCATGCAGAACAAAAAGCTTGAACCGGAAAAAACTGCACCGATAACCAGCAGAACCCAGTACCATGCCTTGGCTCCACTGTCCTGCACAGGGGCTGGCTGTACAATTTCACCACTGCGGAGAGCGGAAAATACGGGAGTATCAAGCAGAACCAGCGTGAAACTGACCATGAAGATCAAAAGACCGATCACGCCGAGGCTGTTGAACACCGCTTTAATGGGCCAGATCTGATCGCTGGCAGGCAGGGGCTTTGGAGCGCCGAGCGTTGTATCAAAAAAATCAACGGCATAGCCGACACAAGTAGTAGAAAAAGCAACGAGAGGATGGATCATGTTCGGCCGATAAATCACGCGATAAGCGGTCTTTCCATCAAAATCGCGCGTATAATATTTGCCGCCTTCTGCGATACCGGCAAAGCCGTCCTCATTAAAATTCAGGAATTTTTTAGCACCATCTGTTTCCATGAAGGCTGCCGGATTGGTCAGCATATTTCCAGCGTCATCATAGGTTCCAAAGTAAAAGTCATCATGGGTACTGGCAATAATGCCTACACTGCGTGAGCCGTAATCTCCGCTATGATCACCGCCGGTGTCATCCTGCCAGTCACCAGCCTGCTGCAGAACAGCAGCAATCAAAGGAGTTTCCCGGGAATTATCGATCTCTACCGCCATATTAGCAGCTGTACCGCCGCTGGAATGGCCTGTAACGCCAATACGAGCTGTGTCAACGTACGGAAGGCTTGCAATAAGCTGAACTGCACCATCGACGCCCACAGCACCATCGTAAAGTTCTGCAATCGACAGGCTTTCCGAGTCGCCATGACTGTGCAGATCAAGTGCCAGCACCACATATCCCCGGCGAGCCAGCTCAATACTATACAAGTCCTGCATTTCTTTGTTGTTATACCATCCTTCGATTGTAACAACACCCGGCGCCGGTGTGTCTTTGGTTGCATTCTGTGGAATGTAAAGGTATGCGGCCAGCTGGTGTCCAGAGGGACTTTCCCAGCTCATTTCCTTGATCCTGATCCCACCAGAAGTTTGTACAGCGGACGCTACGATGGCACTTACAAGGCAAAGAATCAGTGACAGGCACAACCAGAATTTGCTGTTTTTCAACCTACCTTTTTGATGCGACATGCTTGGGACCTCCTTTTTGAATCTGATTTTTCCGTAATAAAAATGGGGACACACTGCATCTGGACGATACAGTGCATCCCCATCTCACTTCTCTTGGGATGCTTCTAGTATAGCGTTTTGTAACAAAATGTCAATAGAAAATAAACAATTAAAAAATATTTTGTGCGTGAACCATAAAGTCGGGCGAAAACTATCAATGCTCTGCCCAGTCGCAGCTTCGGCCCACAGCCTTGTGCCAGCCGGCCAGCAGACGGGTGCGCTCAGCCTCGTCCATCTGCGGGGCAAAGGTCATATTGCAATGCCACAGGCTGCGGATCTCGTCCCGGTCCTTCCATACGCCGGTGGCAAGGCCCGCCAGATAGGCAGCGCCCAGAGCAGTCGTTTCCCGGATGGCCGGGCGCAGCACGGTCTTGTTCAGGATGTCAGCCTGGAACTGCATCAGGAACTGGTCACGGGAGGCGCCGCCATCCACCTTCAGCGAGGTGATGGGCACGCCGGTGTCCTTTTCCATAGCAGCCACGAGGTCCGCGCTCTGGTAGGCAATGGACTCCTCTGCCGCGCGGATGATGTGGTTCTGGGTGGTGCCGCGAGTGATGCCCACAATGGCACCGCGGGCGTACATATCCCAGTACGGTGCACCCAGACCAGTAAAGGCCGGCACGATGTAAATGCCGCCGTTATCCGGCACCTTCTGGGCATAGTATTCCGCATCGCGGCTCTCCTGGATCATGCGCAGGCCGTCGCGCACCCACTGGATGACGGCACCACCCACAAAGACGCTGCCCTCCAGCGCATACTCCACCTTACCGTTCAGGCTGATGGCGATGGTAGAGATCAGGCCGTTCCGGCTGCGGCAGATGGTGTCGCCGGTGTTCATCAGCAAAAAGCAGCCGGTGCCGTAGGTGTTCTTGGCCTCGCCCTTGCCAAAGCAGCTCTGTCCGAACAGCGCAGCCTGCTGGTCACCGGCAATGCCGGCCACCGGGATCTGCACACCGCACAGATCGGTGGTGCCGTAGACCTCGCTGGAATCGGTGACGCGGGGCAGGATGCAGCGCGGGATATCCAGCGCTTTGAGCAGGGTGTCGTCCCAGTCCAGCGTGCGGATGTTATACAGCATGGTGCGGCTGGCGTTGGTGCGGTCGGTGACATGCACTCTGCCGCCGGTCAGCTTCCAGACCAGCCATGTGTCCACAGTGCCGAACAGGATCTCCCCTGCCTCGGCCCGCTCCCGCGCACCGGGCACATTGTCCAGGATCCACTTGATCTTCGTTGCGGAGAAATAGGCATCAGGCATCAGGCCGGTATTCTCCCGGATGTAGTCTGCCATGCCGGGCTGCTGCAGCAGTTCATCCACCAGCGGAGCCGTGCGGCGGCACTGCCAGACGATGGCGTTATAGATGGGGCGGCCGGTGGCCTTTTCCCACAGGATGGTGGTCTCCCGCTGGTTGGTGATGCCAATGGCGGCAATGTCGTGGGCATCGACACCGCTCTGGGCCACCACCTCGTTCATGACTCCATACTGGGTGGACCAGATCTCCATGGGGTTGTGCTCCACCCAGCCCTGCTGCGGATAGATCTGCTCAAACTCGCGCTGCTGCACCGCAATGATATTCTGCTCATTGTCGAACAGGATGGCACGGCTGCTGGTGGTTCCCTGATCCAGCGCCAGAACATATTTTGTACTCATGCTTTTGCTCCCTCCGTATCGTTTCAGGAGTGTGTATCACAGATTTCGCGTTGCCACAACGTCCACGCCGGTGCCGCACACATCTGCCAGCACCACCTGTCCGGTGCGGACGGGGGCGTGCAGGGTGACGCGGTCCAGCGCAGCCATGACCTCGGTCATCTTCTCTTTGGGCACGGCCTGCGCAGTCTTTACCGGGCAGCGCGGGTACAGCCCGCCCTCCGCCCGCACCGTGCTGGTGATGATGCGAGTGGGATGGGTCAGCTCTTCCCTGCCGTAGGCGGCACCGTTGGGGCAGGCGTTTCCAGTTACATTATAATCATTTTCCGGGTCCACCTGCAAGTGGCAGCCGCAAGGACAGCAGATGCAAATGACTTCTTTGATGCTGCTCATTCTGCAATAACCTCCTCTACCGCAACGGTCAGCGGGCCGTCTGCTTTTTCCAGCAGGACTTTTGGAAGTGCGATGTGCTCCATCTCGCCGGGAGCCATGCGCTGGCGCTTGAACCGGGCCAGCTGCCTGCCGCCGCAGGTCACGGTGATCTGGCTGGGACCGTAGTTCTGCCGCACACGGAAGGAGATGTTCACGCTCCTGTCCACATCAGCGGGGCGCACCCGCTGCGGCACGGTGTAGCCCACGCCATTGCCCGGGATAAGATCGAGTGCGGCGGCATCGGAGGCTTCGCCCTTCAAAACATAGGCCGCCGCAGAAGCACCGGCAAGGTCGCTTTCGCCCGAAACGAAGTCCACCAGATCATGCACGTGCACCACGTTGCCGCAGGCGAACACGCCGGGGATGCCGGTCTCCATATTCTCGTAGACCACTGCGCCTTTGGTGTGGGGGTCCATGGGGATGCCCGCCTGCCGGGTCAGCTCATTTTCCGGGATCAGGCCGACGCTGAGCAGGATGGTGTCCACATCAAATTCCATCTCGGTGCCCGGGATGGGGCGGCGGTTTTCGTCCACCTTGGCAACGGTGGCCTTTTCCACGCGGGCCTTGCCCTGAATATCCACGATGGTATGGGACAGATACAGGGGGATGTCGAAGTCCTGCAGGCACTGCACGATGTTGCGGGTCAGGCCGCCGGAATACGGCATGACCTCCACGCAGGCCAGTACTTTGGCACCTTCCAGCGTCATGCGGCGGGCCATGATCAGGCCGATGTCGCCGCTGCCGAGGATGAGCACCCGCTTGCCTACCAGATAGCCCTCCATGTTGACATAGCGCTGGGCAGCACCGGCGGTGTAGATGCCGGCGGGGCGAGTGCCCGGGATGCCGATGGCACCGCGGGTGCGTTCCCGGCAGCCCATGCAGAGGATGATGCTTCTGGCTTCCAAAATCTGATAGCCCTTTTCCCGGCTGACGCAGTGGATCTTTTTGTCCGGGGTGACTTCCAGCACCATCGTGCCCAGCTCCACCCGGACACCGGTGGAGCGCAGCAGTTCAATGCAGCGGCCTGCGTATTCCGGGCCGGTGAGCTGCTCGCCAAAGCGGTGCAGGCCGAAGCCGTTGTGGATGCACTGGTTCAGGATGCCGCCCAGCTCGTTGTCGCGCTCTAAGATAAGGATATCGCGCAGACCATGCTGCCATGCGCTGTAAGCTGCGGCAAGGCCTGCAGGGCCGCCGCCGACGATGACCAGATCAATCATGGTGCTCTCCCTCCTGCTTGGTTTCGCACAGTAAGACGTTGGTGCCGGCCTTATCCTGCAGCACGTCCAGCGGACTGATGCCCAGCGTTTTGCTGATCAGTTCCAGCACGCGCGGCCCGCAAAAGCCGCCCTGACAGCGGCCCATACCGGCACCGCAGCGGCGCTTGACACCGTCAATGGTGGTGGCGGGGATCTCTTCGTGCAGAGCGTCCAGAATTTCGCCCTCGGTGATCGTCTCGCAGCGGCAGATCACGCGGCCATAGGCGGGTTCCTTTGCAATGAGCCGGGCTTTTTCTTCGGGCGGAAGCTCCTTGAAGCGCACCCGGGTGCGGCCATCCCTGTAATCCGCCTTGGGGGCGGGCAGATCGCCGTGAGCTTCCAGAATTTTGACGGCTTCTCTGGCAACGGCCGGTGCACTGGAAAGGCCGGGCGATTTCATGCCCGCCAGATCGATGAAGCCGGGTGCGCCTTCCGCTTCGCCGATAACGAAGTCGCCCGTGTCTACATTGGCACGGACACCCGCAAAATTGCGGATGGACTCGCTGAAGCGGATGTTCGGCACGCTGCGGCGCGCTGCGGCGCTGACGAAGGCCAGCCCGGCGGCAGTGCAGGCGGTATCGTCCCCTTCCACGGGGTCGGCGTTCGGGCCGACGATCAGGTTGCCGTGGACGGTGGGGGCCACCAGAACGCCCTTGCCGTTCTCGTTGGGGCACTGGAAGATGACGTGGTGCACACGGCTGCCCTCGGATTTATCCAGCAGGTAGTATTCGCCCCGGGTGGGCTGGATGGTAAATTTGTGGGGTGCGGCCATGTCGTGCACGGCCTGCGCCGAGATGCCTGCCGCATTGATGATATAGCGCGTTTCCACAATTCCGGAGGGGGTGGTCAGCGCCCAGCCGCCGGCGGTCTTTTCGATGTGGGTCACAGGGCAGCTGCGGTGCAGCTCCACGCCGTTGCGCACAGCCACTTCTGCCATTGCCAGCGCAAACTCCCACGGGCTGACGATGGCGGCGCTGGGCGCATACAGCGCGCCAACGACAGTGGGGGCCAGATTCGATTCCATGGCAAACGTTTCCTCTGCGGAAAGCAGCCGGATGCCCGGCACGCCGTTGGCGATGCCGTTCTCATACAGTTTCTGCAGGTGGGGCAGCTCTTCCGGGCTGAGGGCCAGCACCAGACTGCCGCACTGCAGGTACGGCACATCCAGCCGGGCGCAGATCTCCTTGGCCAGTGCGGACCCCTCCACGTTGAGCCGCGCCATCCGGGTGCCCGGTTCGGGGTCGTAGCCAGCGTGCAGAATGGCACTGTTGGCCTTGGTGGTGCAGTCTGCCACGTCATTTTCAGCCTCGAAAATGGCGGTCTGCAGCGGGTAATGGGACAGCTCATAGGCGGCTGCCGCACCAATGACACCGCAGCCGATAATTGCTACATCCAGCATAAAAACCTCCTGATCGCTCCGTTTGCCGAATAAAAGAAAAAGAGCAGGACAAACAAAAGGGCCTTTCGACTCTCCCCTTGCTTGTTCTGCTCGATCCTCTGAACAAACTTTTATTGTCTTTATGATAATGCGATCTGCACAAGATGTCAAGCTTTTGTTGAAAATTTAAAGCTCATTTTTACCTGTGCGGCTTTTTCCTGCTTTTTGCGGGCGCGGAGGCTTTTGGCAGAGCACGGCCTGCTGCAGCATGGCCTGCAGCGCTGCGCCCGGCCACAAGGCCGGAGCCGAACGCCCAGTGCAGGTTGAAACCGCCGCAGCTGCCTGCGCAGTCCAGCGTTTCGCCCACAAAGTAAAGGCCCGGACAGCCCTTGAACTGGAAGTGTTGATCCACCTCCCGCAGGGCCAGCCCGCCGCCGGTGGTCTGGGCCTGCTTCCAGCTGCAGGGGGTCAGCCCCTCAAAGCGCCAGTGCTTGGCGGTGTGGGCCAGCTTCTGCCACTGTGCGGCGGTGAGCACGGCAGGCGCGTCGCTGTCCTGCAGCCCGGCGGCAGACCACACAGTACGGCCCAGCTTCTGGTTCAGCAGGCCCAGCCAGAAGTCAGCGGCGCTGCCCCCTGCCGTCTGGGCGGCGTGGGCCGCAAACAGGCTGGCAAGTGCGGTTTCGTCCACTGCCGGGAAGAGGTCCAGCTCCACAGCAGGAGCCTTGGGGCCGCGGCCCGGGGCCAGCAGGCCGGACAGCTGCATGATGCAGATGCCGGAAAGGCCGTAATCGGTGAACTGTACCTCGCCGTTCTCGCAGGCAAGCACACGGGCACCGTCCAGCAGGGATGCTGCTGCCTTGGCACGGATGCCAGCCAGCGCTTTGCGGGGCTTTGCGCACTGCAGGGCGGTCAGGCAGGGGTACAGCGGCTCCACCCTGCCGCCGCACTGGGCGGCGAACCGGGTGCCAAAGCCGTCGGTGCCGAACTGCGGCCCTGCCTCGCCGCCCATGGCGCAGATGACGGCATCGGCGCGCAGCGTTTCGGCAGAGCCCTCTGCCGTCTCGAACTGCACGGCGTAGCCGCTGCGGCTCTGGCTCAGGGTGCGCACGGTGCAGCCGGTGCGCAGCTGCACATGGTGCTGCGCAAGGTGGTGTTCCAGCAGGGCCAGCACGTCCGCCGCCTGATTGGAGTACGGATACACCCGGCCCGCCTCGTCGGTGCGGGTGTAAAGCCCCAGCGCACGGAACCAGCGCAGCGGGTCGGCGGTATTTACGGCATCCAGCAGCGGACGAAGTGCTGCCGGGTCGGCAGTGAAATACAGCTCCGGTGCAATGCCGGTGTTATCCAGATTGCAGCGGCCATTGCCGGTGGCAAGCAGCTTTTTGCCCGGCTTCGGGTTGCGCTCCAGCACAATGACCTGTGCAGCGGGGGCACTTTGTGCCGCCGCAAGCGCGGCTGCAAGACCGGCGGCACCGCCGCCCAGAATGAGGATGTTCGGCATCCGGACACCTGCCTTTCTCAGTAGAATTTTAGGATCTGTCTTCATAAGCGGGGTGCTGTGCTTATGAAAATGGCTTTTTGTATCATTGTAGCAGAACCCTGCCGGAAACGCAACGAAGAGGCAGCTTTCCGTGCAGGTCTTTTTGCGCGGGGGCAGCAGGTATAAATGGCCCGGCCTGACAGATACTAGTGCTGCAGGCATTTTTAAGGAAACGGAGGAGCAAAAACATGAAAGCAACAGGAATCGTGCGCCGCATCGACGAGCTGGGCCGGGTGGTGATCCCCAAGGAGATCCGCCGCACCCAGCGCATCCGCCGCGGCGACCCGCTGGAGATCTTCACCACGGGCGACGGCGAGGTGATCTTTAAAAAGTATTCGCCCATTGGCGAGATGAACGCAGTGGCGGCCCAGTATACTGAGGTGCTCAGCAAAAGCTTTGCGCTGACCGCACTGGTGGCCGACCGCGACCGCATCCTTACGGTGAGCGGCTCTGGCCGGCGGGAGCTGGCCGACCGCAGCATCAGCCAGCCGCTGGAAAAGCTGATGGATGGCCGCAGGCTGTACCAGAGCGAGGGAATTGCCGAAAAGTGCATCCTGCCCTGCGAAGGCTCGCCCCGGGTGGTGTTGTGCGCCGCACCCATCATTGCGGCAGGCGATGTGACCGGCGTGGTGGCCCTGCTGACCGAAGACCGCACGGCCACGCCGGATGCCGCCCAGCTCAAGGCCGTGAATGTGGCAGCGGCATTTCTGGCAAGGCAGATGGAAGAGTAAAGAACATGCCGGAGCGCTTTCCTTATAATAAGGAGGGCGCTTTCTTCGTTTATGACAGAATTATGAATCTTTTAAAACATTTTTCCAAGGGGCTTGACAGCACCGGAAAATTGGCTATAATGGTCTTAGCACTCAGGAACAAGGAGTGCTAAACAAACGAAGCGAACGCAAAAAGGAGGCAGGCGCTATGACGATGGATGCACGCAAGCAGCGAGTCTTGCAGGCGATCGTGGCGCTGTATGGTCTCGAAGGCGAGCCCGTTGGCAGCAGCGTGCTGGCAAACTACTTTGACATGGCAGTTTCCAGCGCAACGCTCCGCAATGAGATGGCGGCGCTGACAAAGCTGGGTCTGCTGGAGCAGCCCCACACCAGCGCAGGCCGTGTGCCCAGTGCCAAGGGCTACCGTTACTACCTTGATAATCTGCTGACCGACGATCAGCCGCTGGATCGTGTGAGCCGCGCCCGTGTGGATGCGGTGTTCGCAAGCCTCGACCATGAGCCGGAAAAGCTGGCCGCAGGTGCCGCCAAGGCGCTGGCCGCCATCAGCGGCTGCACCGCCGCCATCAGCACCCCGTGCGCCGAGGATCTGTGCATCGCCCACTATGAAGTGGTTCAGGTGGGCCGCAGCGCAGCGGCTGTGCTGGCCGTTACCACGGCCGGTTACGTCCGCACCCGCGTGGCGCGGGTACGCACCGGCCTCTCCCGCGAGAATGCGGCAGCACTTGCCGCACTGCTCAACCGCAACCTCACCTTTGTAGCGCCGGTGGATCTTTCCACCCGGCTGCTGGCAGAGCTGTGCAGCCAGATCGACCCAGAGCTGGTGCCTGTCATCAGCGCGGCGGCTGCCATCCTGCAGGATTCCGTCAAGCCCCACGTATTTCTGGGCGGCGAGCAGTACCTGCTGGACTGGCCCCAGCTGGACGGCAAGGTGGGCGACATCCTCACACTGCTGAACGACGAGGAGCAGGCCGCTGGCCTGATCGCACCTCCGGCAGAACGCAGTGAGAGCGTGCTGCTGGGCGAGGATCTGGAACCGCAGATCCCGGGCCTGTGCATCGTGAGCGACCGGTATCTGGTGGGCGGAGGCCTGTGGGGCTCCATTGCATTGATCGGCCCCACCCGGATGCCCTTCCAGAAGCTGATGCCGCTGCTGCATTACTTTGCAGACCAGCTGGGCGAGGGCATGAGCGGCAAACGAAAAGACACCCCACAGGCTGCCGTACCCCGGCGGACTGTGATCTATAAGGAGGATCTGGAATGAGCGAAGAAGCAAAAAAGACGGCTCCGGCTCAGGAAGCGGAGCAGCCCGAAACGGCTCCCGAGGAAAAGGCCCAGCAGGCAGCACCCGAACAGGAACCTGCTGCTGAAGCTGCCGACCCGAAGGATGACAAGAAGAAGGATGGCGGCTGGTTCAACAAGAAGGCCCGTGAGCTGGAAGCCGTCAAGGCAAAGCTGGACGCGGCCGAAGCCAACGCTGCACAGGCCAAAGACCAGCTGCTGCGCATGGCAGCGGAGTACGAGAACTACCGCAAGCGCTCCACCCGCGAAGCCGACCAGAAGTTCAACGATGGCATTTCCTTTGCGGTGAACCAGATCATTCCCATTCTGGATACGCTGGAGATGGCAGCCAACGCCCCCACCACCGACGAGAACTACAAAAAGGGCGTGACCATGACGCTGGACAAAGCCGCCAAGGCGCTGGATGCCCTCCATGTGGAGGAGATCGAGGCGCTGGGCAAGCCCTTTGACCCCAACTTCATGAACGCAGTGCAGCAGATCCCCGCCCCGGACGGACAGGAGAGCGGCACCGTCATCACGGTCTACCAGAAGGGCTACAAGCTGGGCGATAAGATCGTCCGCCATGCGACCGTTGTGGTGGCCGAATAACAAAGCAGAAACCCGAAAGGGTTTTGAATATAACATCCGCTTACAAACATTTGAGCATCACATAAACAATACGATTTGTTCTTTCGAGAGGAGTTTTCATTATGAGTAAGATCATTGGTATCGACCTTGGTACTACCAACAGCTGCGTGGCTGTCATGGAGGGCGGCGAGCCCGTTGTTATCGCAAACTCTGAGGGTGCACGCACCACCCCGTCTGTGGTCGGCTTTACCAAGACCGGCGATCGTCTGGTGGGTCAGGTCGCAAAGCGTCAGGCCATCACCAACCCTGAGAACACCGTTGCTTCCATCAAGCGCTTCATGGGCACCGACCACAAGGTGACCCTGAACGGCAAGGAATACACTCCCCAGCAGGTCAGCGCTATGATCCTGCAGAAGCTGAAGGCGGATGCCGAGGCTTATCTGGGCGAGCCTGTTACCGAGGCTGTCATCACCGTGCCTGCCTACTTCAACGACAGCCAGCGTCAGGCTACCAAGGACGCAGGCACCATTGCAGGCCTGAACGTCAAGCGTATCATCAACGAGCCTACTGCCGCTTCTCTGGCATACGGCATCGATAAGGAAGAAGACCAGAAGATCATGGTCTACGATCTGGGCGGCGGCACCTTCGATGTGTCCATCATCGAGATGGGCGACGGCGTTACCGAGGTTCTGGCCACCAACGGTGATACCCATCTGGGCGGCGATGACTTCGATGAGCGCATCATCAACTGGATGGCAGATGCCTTCCAGACCGAGAACGGCATCGACCTGCGCAAGGACAAGATGGCTGCGCAGCGTTTGAAGGAAGCTGCCGAGAAGGCAAAGATCGAGCTGTCCAGCGCAATGAGCAGCCAGATCAACCTGCCCTTCATCACTGCCGATGCTACCGGCCCCAAGCACTTGGATATGACCCTGACCCGCGCAAAGTTCAACGAGCTGACCGCTGATCTGGTCGATCGCACCATGGGCCCCGTCCGCAAGGCTCTGCAGGATGCAGGCCTGCGTCCCTCTGACCTGAAGAAGGTCCTGATGGTCGGTGGTTCCACCCGTATCCCCGCTGTCTACGATGCAGTCAAGAAGGAACTGAACTGCGAGCCCTTCAAGGGCATCAACCCCGATGAGTGCGTGGCTGTGGGCGCTGCTATTCAGGGCGGCGTGCTGCAGGGCGATGTCAAGGGCCTGCTGCTGCTGGATGTCACCCCGCTGAGCCTGGGCATTGAAACTCTGGGCGGCGTGTGCACCAAGATCATCGACCGCAATACCACCATCCCCACCCACAAGAGTCAGGTGTTCTCCACCGCTGCAGACAACCAGCCCTCTGTTGAGGTCAACGTTCTGCAGGGCGAGCGTGAGTTCGCACGCGACAACAAGAGCCTGGGTGTCTTCCATCTGGACGGCATCGCTCCGGCTCCCCGTGGTGTGCCTCAGATCGAAGTTACCTTCGATATCGATGCAAACGGCATCGTGAAGGTCAGCGCAAAGGATCTGGGCACCGGCAAGGAGCAGAACATCACCATTACCGCTTCCACCAACATGTCCAAGGAGGACATCGACAAGGCTGTGAAGGAAGCTGAGCAGTTTGCTGCCGACGATAAAAAGAAGCGTGAAGAGGTCGATATCCGCAACGGTGCCGACCAGATGGTGTTCCAGACCGAGAAGATGCTGAAGGAGAACGGCGACAAGCTGCCCGCCGACGTGAAGAGCGAGGCCGAGAGCAAGCTGGCCGACCTGAAGACCGCTGTTCAGTCCGGCAACGTGGACGACATCAAGGCAAAGCAGGAAGCCCTGAGCCAGGTGTTCGAGAAGATGTATCAGGCAGCCGCTGCCGCACAGCAGGCCGCCGGTGCACAGCCCGGCCCCGACGCAGGTGCAAACAACCAGCAGAAGCCGGGTGATGACGGCGTTGTGGATGCCGACTTCAAGGAAGTCTGATAAAAAACACAGCAGTGTGTGCCCGGCCAAACCGGCGGACGCACGCGTGGAATAGCAAAAGCCGCTCCGGTTTTGCCGGAGCGGCTCTTGCTGGTTATAGAGCGAGGAACCAACCGGGGCGTTTCCCGGATCAAACGTTCCCGGAGAGGTGAGTGGATATGGCACAGGAAAAGCGTGATTACTACGAAGTGCTGGGGGTATCCAAGACTGCGACCGATGCCGAGATCAAAAAGGCATACCGCAAGCTTGCAATGAAATACCACCCGGACTATAACCCCGGCGATAAGGATGCCGAGGAAAAGTTCAAGGAAGTAAACGAAGCAAACGAGGTGCTTTCGGACCCGAAGAAGCGCCAGCTGTACGACCAGTACGGCTTTGCAGGTGTTGACCCTGCCTATGCAGCACAGAACGGCGGCGGCCCCGGTACGGGCGGCTTTGGCGGTTTTGGCGGCGACGGCGTGGATCTGGGCGACATTTTCGGCGATATCTTTGGCGGCGGCTTCGGCGGCTTTGGCGGTTCGTCCCGTCAGGCGAACCCCAACGCACCGCGCAAGGGTCAGGATATCCGCGTGCGCATCACCCTGAGCTTTGACGAGGCCGTGCACGGCTGCAAGAAGAACATCACCATCACCCGCCAGCAGGAGTGCACCGAGTGCCACGGCAGCGGCTGTGCCGCCGGTTCCAGCCCCGAGACCTGCCCGGACTGCGGCGGCCGCGGCTTCGTGATCCGTCAGCAGCGCACCCCCTTTGGTGTGATGCAGACCCAGCAGCCCTGCTCCCGCTGTGGCGGCAAGGGCAAGCTGGTCAAGAATCCCTGCAAGGTCTGCCATGGCAGCGGCAAGGTGGCTGCTAAAAAGACGCTGGAGGTGTCCATCCCCATGGGCATCGACGACGACCAGAGCTTTGCACTGCGCGGCATGGGCGATGCCGGTGCAAACGGCGGTCCTTCCGGTGATGTGATCGTCATGGTCACGGTGCGCCCCAGCGAGGTGTTCCAGCGCGACGGCTACGATGTGTGGGTAACCGTGCCCATCACTTACAGTCAGGCTGTGCTGGGCGACACCGTGCAGGTGCCCTCCATTGACGGCAAGGTGGAGTACACCGTGCCCGAGGGCACCCAGAGCGGCACCACCTTCCGCCTGCGCGGCAAGGGCATCCAGTACCTGAATGGCCGCGGCCGCGGTGATATGTACGTCAAGTGCGAGGTGGAGATCCCCAAGAAGCTGAACAAGACCCAGCGGGAGGCCCTGAAGAAGTTCGAGGGCACCCTGAAAGAAGAAAACTACGAAAAGCGCAAGGGCTTCTTCAAAAAGCTGAAGGACATGTTCAACAACTGAGACTGAAAACCGCATAACATAAAAAGCGGCGGCACTTCCCAAACGGGAGGTGCCGCCGCTTTTGCTTTTTCAGAACAGAGACCGGGACTTAGTTGCCGAAGATCAACAGGGCGTTGGGCACAAGGCCGATGATGGTTGCGCAGGAACCAATGAACCAGAAGCTGCAGCCGATGTCATGGATGGTGTTCGTGGGGCTTTTTTCAGCATGGGCAACCAGAGCGTTCATGCCGTTTTCCACCCAGTTGGAGTTGATATTTGCCTTGCGGTAATCGTGGATGGCAGAAACAGCCTTGTACCAGCCGTACAGCGGGAACCATGCCATGGCGGCTTCCACAACACCTACGCCGCCCTCGGTGTAGGTCATTTCTTCGCAGGACAAAACATTGTATGCAGCAGGATAAGTAATGGCGTTCGTCATAAAGCAAAACTCCTTTTTTAGGTTTGATAAAAAAAGCGGCGGCTCTTCCGTTGAAGAGCCGCCGCAAAAAGCCCTTTGGTGTACTCCTGAAAATTAGAAGTAGATGATGCCCAGAGACATAACGGCAGAAAGGCCAAAGCTGCTGATGGTCGATGCAGCATTCCAGAAGATCATGCCGGCATGGTAGAAGGTGTTGGTCACATTGCCCTTGCAGTCGGCTTTGATATCGCTCCAGACGTTGGATGCCCAGTTGTCGTGATCCTTCTTGCGTGCTTCACGGCAGGTGTTGATGCCGATAACCGTAGCGTAGCCGGGCCACAGCCATGCAGCGACAGCCTGACCGACGGTAGCACCGCCTTCGGTGTAGGTCATTTCTTCGCAGGAAAGAACGTTGTAGGAAGCAGGCATCATGATTTTGTTTTCCATAATAACACTCCTTTGAATCAAAGCTATCCAGACAGTGCAAGATCGCACTGTTTAAAACCCAAAAATAAACCGGGATATGCGCTTGGAGATCGTTCTCATAAAGCAGGGCGCGCCGCCGCATGACGCGAGTAGTTGCTTGCAGGAAAAGGAAAGCAGTGCTGTTCTCTGCAGGCAAAAGACCGTTCAGACGGTATACAGTGCTCAGGCAGCCGATTTCTTATTTCTGCTTGATGAAAAGCCCGCGGCCCTCTCTGGCGGAAAAGGCCGCGGGTAAAGGGGTCTTTGGTCTCTCCGGACGGATCTTATGAGCAGGGTCAGAGCAGGACGATGGCAGCATTGACCAGAAAACCAACGCCGGTAGCGCTGGTCGCGGTGACCCAGACGATGCGTCCCAGATCACGCAGCATGTTCTGCGCACTGGAATCCATATCGCGGCTCAGAGCATCCAGACCGGTATCCAGCCAGTCGTTGGGGTGGCTCTTGCGGTAGTTGCGCATGGCGGTAACACCCATGTACCAGCCAATGGGCGGAATCCAGTTCAGCAGAGCTTCCGTAAAGGTAGCACCGCCCTCGGTGTAGGTCATCTCTTCGCAGGAAAGAACGTTGTAGGAAGCAGGCATCATGATCTTGTTTTCCATAATAACACTCCTTTGAATCAAAGATCGTATCAGCACATTCTATGCACTGTTCACACCAGATCGAACCATCGATGAAGAACAACTGCTCTATATCGCCATTGTACAACACCCGTTGATTTTTTGCAAGGGGTGAATGGGCAGAGTGCGCAAAAACTGGAGAGACTTCCGAAAAGAACTAGAAAAATTTGTGAAAAAAGACTGCAATAATTTGACATAAAACAACAGCGCCCTTTCCTTTGCGGAAAAGGCGCTGCCATGTTTACCCGGCCACACCGGCACGGTAGAGGTATGGATCGCTCTTGAAGCTGTCAAAACTGTAGAGCACCAGGATCTGGTCATAATCGTTATCCGCGATCAGCTGATCCAGACCGTAGTTGTAGTTGCGGAAGTCCACCACATCGATCTGGGCGTAGTTTGCCGTCAGATACGGTGCAAAGCAGTTGGCGTAGCTGTCCTTGATGACCAGAATGCGCCCGGTGCCGTCGCCCTCAATGCGGCTCAGGCCGTTGTTGCCATGCAGGAACATGGCGTACTTATCGTACACGTTCAGCTTGTCCGTGTCGTACAGGCCGGTGGTCTGGCCGTCTGCGGGCTGGCCTGCAGCGGTGACATTATAGATGGTCAGGCTGTTCGGCAGGTCGTAGTAGGTGATAGTATCCGGCACGGCATTCCATGTGCGGGCCTTGGAGTAGTGGGTGCCGTAGAAATTTTCGGCGGTCAGAGCCGTGTGCGCGGCGGGGTCGAAGGGGGTCAGGCTCAGCGCACCGCAGAGCTGCTGGTAGGCGTAGTATGCGCCAAGGCTCGTCCAATGGTGGTCGGTGCGGTAGTAGATATATTCGTCCTTGTGCTCGGCAAGGGTCTGCCGCACGTCCACAAAGCGGCCGCCTGCCGCCTGCACGGAGGCAGAGAGCTGGTCGAGGTAGGCATCCTCGTCCAGCAGCGGCGCATTTGCAGGCACTTTCTCCGGGTAGATCACCGATGCCGCCGGTGCCAGCAGAACATCCACCTTGCCCGGGTGGCGCTGGCACAGTGCTTCCACGGCGGCGGTGTTCTTGGGCAGGGTGCGGTTCTCGCTGTCCAGCAGGCCGAAGGTGCGGGGGAACATCATGTGCTCTTTGCCCAGCAGGATGCCGCCGCTCTGCTCCTTTTGCAGCAGGGTGGTCTCCACTACGCTCTGCAGGCTGATCCACTCATCGCGGCCGAACACCTGATCCTTCACGTACTTTGTGTAGGCAGTAAAGTAGCTGTTCAGCCCCTTGGCGGAAAGCTGGGTCAGCGCCGGGCGCTGGGAAAGAGTGGTGTTTTCCATCTCGCTGTAGGCACGGTCCGGTGTAATAAGGTCCAGTGCGAACAGACCAATAAAGAACAGGCTGAACACCACCAGCACCGGGTAGTGCAGGAGCGAGGAAGATTTTTTGGAATGCTTGTCCATCTTCACGCCTCCTTAAAAGTTGAAATAGAGGAACGGGCTGTTGGTGCTGCCCACCACATAGGCGGTGGAGACCACCAGCAGCGCCAGAATGGCGGCACAGCGGGTGACGGCATTCTTTTTGAGCAGGTTCCAAATCTTTTCAATGAGCGGGGTGCAGCAGAGGATGCTGACCACCAGCAGCACACCGTAGTTGCGCAGGAAGTACAGCGGCGAAACACCGCCGGAGGGGATGAACAGCTTCTGGAACAGCAGGCCGAAGCTTACGCCCGTGTCGTTGCCCACGAACATGGCCCAGCCCACCACCACGAGGAACAGGGTGTAGATGTGGGGCCAGACTTTACCCTTTTGCAGGTGGGGCAGCAAGAACAGCTTTTCTGCCGCCAGCAGTACAAAGTAGTACAGGCCCCAGCAGATGAAGTTCCAGTTCGCGCCGTGCCAGATGCCGGTGA